>OIWV01000839.1_pt1 | contig 28810 bp, 21 predicted proteins | sample 1587751 | NCBI WGS metagenome assembly OIWV01 (sample SAMEA3888913, study PRJEB22519) | human gut metagenome | biome: human gut; feature: human-associated habitat; material: faeces | place: Denmark | collected 2010
CTAAGTACACTTATGGTGTATTAGAGCGTCAGTTCCGTAATATGTTTGATAAGGCAGCAAAAGCTGAGGGTATTACTGGTGAGGTTCTTCTTCAGAATCTTGAGTGCCGTCTTGACAACGTAGTATTCCGTTTGGGTATCGCTCCAACACGTGCAGCTGCACGCCAGTTGGTTGGTCACAAGCACATCGTTGTTGATGGTAAGGTAGTAAACATTCCTTCATTCGCTGTTAAGCCAGGTATGGTTGTAGGTGTTCGTGAGAAGTCTAAGTCTCTCGAGGTCATCGAGGCCGCTCTTGCTGGTTTCAATCATAGCAAGTATCCATGGATCGAATGGGATGACAATGCAAAGTGTGGTAAGTTCTTGCACAAGCCAGAGCGTGCCGATATCCCTGAGAACATTAAGGAGCAGTTAATCGTTGAGTTGTACTCTAAATAAATCATTATATTAATGGCGATATTAGCATTTCAAAAACCTGAAAAAGTAGTAATGCTGGAGGCTGATGATAAGTTCGGAAAGTTTGAATTCCGTCCTTTGGAGCCTGGCTTTGGTGTTACCATTGGTAACGCTTTGCGCCGCATTCTCCTTTCATCTCTGGAGGGTTATGCCATCAATACCATCCGCATAGCTGGTGTTGAGCATGAGTTTTCTTCAGTACCTGGTGTTAAGGAAGATGTTACCAACATTATCTTGAATCTCAAACAAGTTCGATTCAAGCAAGTAGTAGAAGAATTCGAGAATGAGAAAGTTAGTATCACCGTTGAGAATTCTACAGAATTCAAAGCAGGTGATATCGGTAAGTATCTGACTGGATTTGAAGTGTTAAACCCTGATTTGGTGATTTGTCATTTAGATGCCAAAGCTTCGATGCAGATAGATTTGACAATTAACAAGGGACGTGGTTACGTTCCTGCTGATGAGAATCGAGAATTCTGCACTGACGTAAACGTTCTCCCAATCGATTCCATCTACACCCCAATCCGTAACGTAAAGTATGCAGTAGAGCCATATCGTGTTGAACAAAAGACCGACTATGACAAGCTCGTACTTGAGGTTACTACCGATGGTTCCATTAGTCCAAAGGATGCTCTTAAGGAGGCTGCGAAGATTCTGATTTATCATTTCATGCTCTTCTCTGATGAGAAGATTACTCTTGAAAGTCCCGATCAGGAAGGAAATCAGGAGTTTGATGAGGAAGTTCTTCACATGCGCCAGTTGCTTAAGACTCGCCTCGTAGACATGAACCTCAGTGTTCGTGCTCTCAACTGCTTGAAGGCAGCTGATGTCGAGACACTTGGCGACTTGGTTCAGTACAACAAGACTGACCTCTTGAAGTTCCGCAACTTTGGTAAGAAATCGCTTTCAGAGCTTGATGATTTGCTCGAGAGTCTGAATCTGTCTTTTGGAACTGATATTTCAAAGTATAAATTAGACAAGGAATCTTAAAGGTTCGTAGTCCAAAAAGCAAAAACAAAAAATGAGACATAATAAGAAATTCAACCATTTAGGTCGTACTGCTTCTCATCGTAACGCGATGTTGGCTAACATGGCTGCATCTCTTATCTTGAGTGAGCACAAAAGAATCACTACGACCCTTGCAAAGGCTAAGGCTCTTAAGAAGTACGTTGAGCCACTGATCACTCGTTCAAAGAACGATACCACCACTTCACGTCGTGTTGTATTCCGTTATCTCCAGAACAAGTATGCTGTTAAGGCTCTCTTCGGTGAGGTAGCAGAGAAGGTAGCTAACCGTCCAGGTGGTTACACTCGCGTAATCAAGCTGGGTACTCGTCAGGGTGATGCAGCTGAGATTGCTTTCATCGAGCTCGTAGACTTCGATGAGAACATGGCTAAGACTCCTAAGGCTGCTGCAAAGAAGACTCGTCGTGCAGGCCGCAAGGCTAAGGCAGAAGAGGCTCCACAGGCAGAGGCTGCTGTTGAGGCAACTCCAGCAGAGGAAGCTCCTAAGGCTGAATAATTCAACTCTCAATATCAAGAAGCGCTTTCATCTAATGGAAGCGCTTCTTTTGTTTTAGGGATTTCCCTATCTTTTTTAGGGAAACTTTGTTTGCAGTTTCCTCGAAAAGACTTACCTTTGCATAGTTTCTTAAAAGAATAGGTTATGAAAAAGTTTCTAATATTCGCGCTTTGCTCATTATTCTTGATGAGCAGTTGTGACACCTATACTGGTAGTGGCGCCTATATGGGCGGATCTATCGGCTCTATTTTAGGTTCAGCTATAGGTGGTCTGAGTGGAGGCCCACGTGGCTCTGATATGGGTACTATTATAGGAATGGCAGGAGGAGCAGCTGTTGGTGCTGTTATCGGCAGTCAGGCCGATCAGAGACAGCAGCAACAAGTGGAACAGTATCAGCGTGACAAGGCCCGTAGAGCTGAGAGAAGGGCTGCTCGGTCTCAGCAGCAAAACTCCATTGGTCAGTCTGGCTATGATCAGTCAGGTTATGGTCAGCGAGGTAACGATCAGCCTGTTTATGGTACGCCGAATAGTGAGGATAATTCCGATGTCTTCGATTCTACCAATAGTGGTGATGACCGTCTTTACGATTTTAATGGTAAAGATTATGTAGGCGATTACAGCGCACAGCAACCCACTACTGTGATGCCAAGTTCGAAGATGGAAGCATTGGGGAGTAACTGGTCGTATTCTCCTACATTAGAGATAGTGAATGCCCGTTTTGTAGATTCCAATGAAGATAATACTTTGAATAGAAACGAGACTTGCAAGGTGATATTCGAGATAATAAATCGTGGCAACAGTCCCGTTTATGATGTTGTTCCTACTGTAGTGGAAACCACAGGCAACAAACATATCTATATTTCTCCGAGCATTCATGTGGAGAAAATCACTCCAGGACGAGGCATCCGTTATACAGCGATGGTGAAGGCGGATAACCGACTGAAGAATGGTATGGCTCATTTCTGTGTCTCTGTGATACACGAAGGCATGTCTATTTCAAAAGTCAATGAGTTCAATATCCCGACTCGCAGATAGGGCATAGGCGTATTTGTAGAAGATTGAAAAAGGTGACCTTTAAGAAGAGGGCTCACCGTTTAAAACAGTAAACCCCGGAAGTTTTTACATTTACTTTCGGGGTTTACTCTTTTTTGCCTCGTCCTATTTCTGGAGGCTATTTGTTTCTATGAACCTTGTGCTCATGCTCAGCATTAGTTGCCTTGCCGCTTTTAGATTCTGTGTCATTCCAGCTCTCTTTCCTGTTGAGCATTTTCTCCTCATCTTTCTTTGCAGAGGTTTCTTTCGCCTTTGTTGAATGTACCACTTTTTTCAGATTTTTACCTTGGTGAGCTTTGCCCTTGGCAGATTTCGAGTTCCAGTGAGGTTCTAAGGTGTAGTCAGATTCCGCCACTTCAAAGTCGATCTGAGGAAGTTTCTCCTCCTCAGGACGGAAAGGAACAGGCTTTTCCACGATTTCTACCTTTACCGACGCCACACCTTGAGCAATCATGCCTATCTCTTTGGCGGCAGCCCATGAAAGGTCAATAATTCTGCCTCTTCCGAAAGGCCCCCTGTCGATGACCTTCACTATCACACTTTTATTGTTCCTCAAGTTGGTTACTTTCAGATGTGTTCCAAAAGGGTAGTACCTATGAGCGCACGTCAGACTGTCGTGATGTAGTCTTTGACCGCTTGCAGTTCTTGCTCCTGTAGCTCTTTTTGAGTAGTAGGAGGCTTTGCCTTGCTGTTTCTTCTGAGCCCAACATACCGTGAGGCAGAAGAAGGCGAGCAAGGTAATGACAAATATTTTAAAAGTTATTCTGTTCATTTTAAGGGTGTTAGAAAATATTATTGCTGCAAAAATAATAAAATATGTTGAAAGTTGCAAGTAAATATCAGAAAAACAGTATCTTTGCATGAGTAAAATAAAAGGAAATGGAGAATAATGTACCCCAAGAGTGGAATAAATTTTATTTGAAAGATGTGTCGTTCGTCAACTTGATGATGCGACGTATCTATAATGTGTTGATCGTTGCCAATCCATATGATGCCTTTATGCTCGAGGATGATGGACGTATCGAAGAGAAGATCTATAATGAATATATGGAGCTGGGACTTCGATATCCACCTACCTTTACACAGGTCTCTACCACGGAGGAAGCCTCAGAAGTGCTTCGCTCCACTGTTATTGATCTGGTTATCTGTATGCCGGGTAACGCCGACAATGATGCCTTCGATGTGGCACGAGATATCAAGAGCAGGTTCCCCAATATCCATTGCGTGGTGCTTACTCCCTTCTCTCATGGCATCACCAAGCGTATGGAGAACGAAGACCTGAGCATCTTCGACTATGTGTTCTGCTGGTTGGGCAATACCAATCTCATTCTTTCCATCATCAAGTTGATAGAGGACAAGATGAATTTGGAACATGATATTCAGGAAGCCGGAGTTCAGATGATACTCCTTGTCGAAGACTCCATCCGCTTCTACAGTTCCATTCTTCCCAATCTCTACAATTACATATTGGAACAGAGCAAGAACTTCTCCAAGGAGGCATTGAACCGTCATGCTGCCACCATGCGTATGCGTGGTCGACCCAAGGTGGTTCTGGCTCGTACTTACGAAGAAGCTCAGAAACTCTATGACAAGTATTCCAACAATACTCTTGGTGTCATCAGCGATGCCCGTTTCCCTTTGAAGAGTGCCGCCAAGGCCTTTGGCAATAAGGTGGAAACAGAGGCTAAACCCAGGCATCGTACTGATACTTTCGGACGTGAGAAGTGTCCTGATGCCGGTTTGCAGCTTTTCCGCTATATCCGCAAGAACGATCCTTTCGTGCCTCTTATCCTTGAGAGTTCCGAGAGCGACAACCGGGCCAAGGCCGAAGCCGAGGGCTTTCGTTTTGTAGACAAAAACTCCAAGAAGATGAGTGTAGACCTTCGCCGCCTGATGGAGGAACACATGGGCTTTGGCGATTTTATCTTCCGTGATCCCAAGACCCACGAGGAGATTATGCGTATCCGCAGTCTGAAGGAGTTACAGGACAATATCTTCAAGATTCCCAACGACTCGATGCTCTATCACATCAGTCGCAATCACATGAGCCGTTGGCTCTGTGCCCGTGCCATTTTCCCCGTGTCGGCTTTCCTGCGCCATGTCACCTGGCAGAAATTGCAGGATGTGGATGCTCACCGACAGATCATCTTCGATGCCATCGTGCAGTATCGTCACATGAAGAATATCGGTGTGGTAGCTGTCTTCGACCGTATGAAGTTCGACCAGTATGCCCACTTCGCCCGTATAGGTGAGGGCTCCTTGGGAGGCAAGGGCAGAGGTCTGGCATTTCTCGACAATGTCATCAAGCGCCATCCTGAGTTCAATCAGTACGACAATGCCACGGTTCAGATTCCTAAGACAGTTGTCCTTTGTACCGATATCTTCGATGCGTTCATGGAGAGCAACAATCTCTATCCCATAGCTTTGAGCGATGCAAGCGATGACGAAATCTTGAGACATTTCCTCAGAGCGCAGTTGCCCGACACACTGGTAGCCGACTTCTTCACCTTTTTCGAGGCGACGAAGAGTCCTATAGCCATCCGTTCCAGCTCGCTTCTCGAAGATGCCCACTATCAGCCCTTTGCAGGAATCTATTCCACCTATATGATACCTTATCTTGAGGACAAGTATCAGATGCTTCAGATGTTGGCGTGTGCCATCAAGGGTGTGTATGCCTCGGTGTTCTATCGCGATTCCAAGGCTTATATGACCGCAACGAGCAATGTCATCGACCAAGAGAAGATGGCAGTCATCCTGCAGCAAGTGGTGGGTAATGACTATGGCACCCGTTTCTATCCCACGATGAGTGGCGTGCTCCGTTCGCTCAACTATTATCCGATAGGTGACGAGACGGCAGAAGAAGGTATTGCCAGTCTGGCTCTCGGACTGGGCAAATACATTGTGGATGGCGGCCAGACCCTTCGGGTATGTCCTTATCATCCCAACCAGGTGTTGCAGACTTCTGAGGTCGACAAGGCACTCAGGGAGACCCAAACCCAGTTTTATGCCCTCGATATGCAACATGTGGGTGAAGACTTCAAGGTGGATGATGGGTTCAATATTCAGAAACTGAGAATCAAGGATGCTGTCGAGGACCAGTCGCTCAACTTTATAGCCTCCACCTTCGACCCCTACGACCAAGTCATCAACGACGGAGTCTATGAGGAAGGTCGCAAGCTGATTACCTTTGCCAGTGTGCTGCAACATGGAGTCGTTCCCCTTCCCGAAATACTCCAGATGTCCATGAAGTATGGTTCCGGAGCCATGCGCCGTCCTGTAGAGATAGAGTTTGCCTGCAATATCCATGCCGACAGAACCTGCGATTTCTATCTTCTCCAGATACGTCCCATTGTGGATGCCAAGGAAATGCTCGATGAAGACGTTGCCGCCATTCCCGACAGCGAGTGCCTGTTGCGTTCGCACAATTCACTCGGTCATGGTATCAGCGAGGATGTCGTGGATGTAGTGTATGTGAAGTACGACGACCATTTCTCGGCGATGAACAATTATTATGTGGCTGACGATATAGAGCGCATCAACCGCAAGTTCCTTTCCGAAGGCAAGAACTATGTGCTGATAGGTCCCGGCCGATGGGGCTCCAGCGACCATTATCTCGGTGTTCCCGTCAAGTGGCCTCACATCAGTGCAGCCTGGGTTATCGTGGAGGTGGCGCTGAAGAACTATAACATCGATCCCAGCCAGGGAACCCACTTCTTCCAGAACCTCACCTCTTTCGGGGTGGGTTACTTTACGGTAGATACCAATACCGGGGAGGGTGGCTTCGTCGACAAGGCTGTGCTCGATGCGATGCCGGCGGTCGAGGAAACACAATATGTTCGCCATGTGCGCTTTGAGCATCCGCTGCGCATATTGATGGATGGTAAGAAACAGGAGGGAGCCGTGCTCATTCCTACAAAATAGATGATATAGACAGAAATGGATTTAAAGACAAGTTATCAACAGTATGTGGATAAGTATGCTTCCGAGGTGGCAGCCTTGAGGCGCAAGAACAATGGCTTTATCACGGGCGAGTTGCTCTCGTTCGGAGCCATCCTTACTTTCGTGGTATGTTATATTGCTATGGACGAGGGTAGTAGTCATTGGCTGTTGGGAGCCGTGTTGGCTCTCATTGCCTATTTCAATATCCGTCGTTTGGACGATAAGAACAAGGAGAAGATAGTCCATCTCTCTGCGCTCCTCGCTGTATATCAGAATGAGATTAGAGCTTTGGAGGGCGATTTCTCGTCTTTCGAAATGGGCAATCAATACCGGAATCCACAGCATGCTTATTCCTTCGATCTCGATGTCTTTGGCAGGGATTCACTCTTCCATCGCATCTGCCGCACGATAACCACGGGTGGCTCTGATGCCTTGGCAAGAAATCTTTCTCTTCAGACTCCTTTGAAAGTAGAGGAGATAACCCGGCGTGTTGCCTTGCAAAAGGAACTTGCAGGCGACGAGCAGCAGGGCGAACTCTGGCGAATGGAGTTCCTGGCTTTGGGCGAGAAGAACAAAAAGCAGGTGCTTGATGCGCCAGATCCCGACAACTCTCACCGTCTTCATGTCGATATGGCGGCAGGACCAGTCAGAAGGGTAGTGGGTTATCGCAAGATAGATTCCTCTGCAGTGGCTGAAGCCATCCGCAAGGTTTCTGCAATGGCTGTGCCTGCGTGGTATGGTTCGAAGGCTTCGCTCCTTCTCGGTTGGGCATTCATCATCGGTGTATGTTCCTCGGTGTTGCTTTCTGTCTTTGGCGTGATTTCCGTGAACGTCCCCCTTTGGTGGGTGATGATTCAGTACATGGTAGTGTTCTTTGTCTGCAAGCAGACCTTGGACAAGATTGACAGCCATGGCGGTAAGCTCCGCGACCAACTGGTGGCTTACTCGCAGATACTCCAGCTTGTAGCCCGTCGCCATTTCCGTAGCGAGCTGGGGCAGCAAATGCAGTCTACGCTTTCGGAGGCGCTTCCTTCCTTTGTTCAACTCGAGAAAATCCTCAAGGGATACGACCGTCGTGGCAACTTTCTCGGTCTCTTCTTCACCGATGCCTTCATGCTGAGCGACTTCTTCTTGGTTCGCAGTTTCCTGAAATGGAAGAATACCTATGTGGTGAAGATGGAGGAGTGGATGGACATCGTGAGCGAACTGGATGCAGCCGTTTCGATGGCAGATTTCAGATACAACCATCCTGAGGCTACGGATGCAGAAATCGTCGACGGCTCTCCTGTGCTCTTCGAGGCCAAGAATCTGTATCATCCCTTCTTGGGAGCCAAGGCAGTGAAGAACGATTTCACTATCCAAGACGACAACTACTATATTATTACAGGAGCCAATATGGCAGGCAAGAGCACCTTCCTCCGTTCGCTTGGTGTCAACTACATTCTTGCCATGTCGGGTATGCCCGTCTTTGCCGGTTCTCTCAAGGTGTCGCGTTTCCAGCTTTTCTCCAGCATGCGCACCACCGACGACCTTACTCATGGCATTTCCTATTTCAATGCCGAGCTCTTGCGTCTCGAGCAACTCATGCAGTTCTGCAAGCGCGGCGAGCTTCGCACTCTCATCATCCTCGATGAGATTCTGAAAGGCACCAATTCCTTGGACAAACTCAACGGCTCCCGACTCTTTCTTGAGTCCATCTCCCGCATGCCTGTTACGGGAGTTATAGCCACCCACGATCTGGAGTTGTCCAGAATGGCTGAAAGCTGTCCCGAGCGTTTCCACAACTATTGCTTTGAGATAGACCTCGGAACCGATGTCACCTATACCTATAAGATACAGCCGGGAGTGGCACGCAATCAGAACGCCACCTTCCTGCTGAATAAGATTTTGGAGAGAAACTAAACCTTTCTCTCCATAGCACTTCGGCTCATTCCTTTCAAAGTATGTGCCTAACATATCAGATATACTCCCGCTCTAAAAACTCATCAAAGCGTTTTTTGAGATAGGATAGGCACAAAACCCTTCACCCTTCATCACCCTTCATCATGTCATTTCTATTTTTTCTGTTTATTATGCACTCAACTTCCCTAATTTCCTTATTTGCAAATCTACTATTATGAATTTGTTTTGTCAATTGCGGATAAATCTATGTTCTAAACTTTCGAACATAAGTTCTAAACTTTGGGATACAAGTTCTAAACTTTGGAACATAAGTTCTAAACTTTAGAACATAGATTTTGTAGGCTTTAAAAAACATTTTTATAATATAAGAAAAATATTTCGAACTGTACGGTTGAAATTCCTCAATACGCCCTCCTAAGAGCTTCTGGGCTTTCAGCCCGTGCCAGCCTACAGGTCGAAAATATTTCTGTGTTTTAAGGATTTCTGTTGACCACTCTTTGCGTTTTTTCTAATATGAGTTAACTCGGTTATTACTTATTTGTAATTTACGTTGACTTACTTCATTTTAGTCATATTCATAGTTGACTGCTTATGCAGTAGTAGCATCAGTCAGCCGGAATCTGAAAATGGAAAAAAGTTGAAGGGTGATGAAGGGTAATGAAGGGTGAAGGGTTTTTGCGTAATCCAATTTTATAAATACTGATGCAGTAAAAATGCCTACTTATGGCACAATAGTGCCCAGCGAAGAGCAGTATTGTGCCCTTTAAGGAGCACTTTTCTGTCTAAGGAAGTTATATGTTTTTAGTGCGCTGTTTCTTATCCCGAACAGAGGCTTTATGGGCTTTTATTTGTATAGTTGTGCTTTCAAATAAGAGCCCAGAGTCTTAGCTTATAATATCTCCATCGCGATGGCTGCACACGCTTCCGCATCTGCCAGAGCATGATGGTGGCTTGTTAAATCATAGCCGCAACGGGCTGCGATAATATCGAGGGTGTGACTGCCTTGGGGCCACACTTTGCGAGATGCCACGCAAGTGCAGTAGAACTCATAGTCGGGATAGTCCATCTGATAGACGCGGAAGACAGCCTTCAGGCAACTTTCATCAAAAGCCTTGTTGTGAGCTACGAGAGGGAGCCCTGCTATCTTGGGTTCTATCTGCTTCCATACGTCAGGGAAGACAGGAGCTTCTTCTGTATCAGAGGCACACAGACCATGCACCTTACTGCACCAGTAGTTGTAATACTCCGGTTCGGGCTTGATGAGAGAGTAGAACTTGTCTACTATCTCTCCGCCACGTACTATGACAATGCCTACAGAGCATACCGATGATCGCTCGTTGTTGGCTGTTTCAAAATCTATTGCTGCAAAATCTTTCATGTTGTAACTTGTTCGTTTGTATGGTGCTTTGTCATGCGATGCCGTTTCTAACATCACAGCAAGCCGTGTATTGAAGTTTTCTGTAGAATAAAAACTGTCTATATTATAGGTAACGTTTTGACCGTAGAGATATTGCTATGATAAGTCTATTTTTGTAGGCTAAAATGATAATTTTTATAGTATAACGGTAAGACTTTTTCCAGTATTAATCAAACGATTCACAGGGATATAAGGCTGATAGCATACGGAAGGTAAAAACGCACAGAGTGGAGCAGGAGTGTTCCAGTATTTCCATTATGAAGAGAAATGATGGCTTTTGGAAGGTTGTTGCAAAGAAAACTCTTTTTGATAAAATATTTTTTGCAGTTTGACGTTATATACTAATAATCGTTTTTTAGAAGAAAAATAAATAATAATGTCAATAGAACAACAGAAAACAAAAGACAGAAATTATCTTGTTCCTTTTGTATTGGTAACGTCGCTCTTTTTCTTGTGGGGCTTCGCTCGTGCCATTCTGGATGTGCTCAACAAGCACTTCCAGAATGCTTTGCATATCAGTATCACTCACTCCGCCCTGATTCAGGTCACCACCTATTTGGGCTATTTCCTCATGGCGATACCTGCGGGCATCTTTATCAATCGCTATGGCTATCGTCGTGGTGTGGTCTTCGGACTGATGCTTTTCGGCATCGGTTCCCTGCTTTTCATCCCCGGAGCTTCGGTAGGCAGTTTCTATGCCTTTCTGTTTTGCCTGTTCATCATCGGGTGCGGACTGGTGTTCTTGGAGACGGCTGCCAATCCCTATGTCACCGAGTTGGGCAGCAAGGAGACGGCGACAAGTCGCCTCAATCTGTCCCAGTCTTTTAATGGATTGGGCGGCATCTTCGCCACGTTCTGCATCGGTCAGTTCCTTTTCAATAATACCGAGGAAGGTGGCAATGTGGTGGTGCCTTATGCCATCTTGGGTGTCTTGGTGCTTGCCATAGCCGTAGTCTTCTCACGTGTCAACCTGCCCGAAATCAGTCATGAGCAGACATCAGAGGACAAGGAGCGCGGTTCCAATATTCGCAAGCTCTTCACCCATCACAAGATGTTTGTCTTTGGCCTTTTTGCCTTGCTGAGTTATGAGGTGGCTGAGATTTCCATCAACAGCTATTTCATCAACTTCGTCACCGGCATGCACTGGATGTCCGACCGCACAGCCTCATTGGTGTTGACGGGGGCTTTGGCTTTCTTTATGGTAGGTCGCTTCTTGGGCAGTTGGGTGATGCGCCATGTGGCAGCTACCACGATGCTCCTTGTTTGTGCTGTGGGTTGCGTGGTGTGCAATGTCTTGGTCTTGTGCTGTTTAGGCAAAGTGTCTTTGGTGGCATTGTTGTGCAACTATCTCTTCGAGGCTATCATGTTCCCCACCATCTTCTCGATAGCCCTTGTAGGATTGGGCAATCTTACCAAGAGTGCCTCCTCGCTTCTGATGATGACCCCTATAGGTGGCTGTGGCTTCCTTCTGATGGGGCTCATTGCCGACCGCACCCATGTGGTGATGCCTTTTGTGGTGCCCTTGGCAGGTTTTGTCGTTGTGTTGGCTTATGCCGTGCGTGAGTATTATATTAATAAGGTGAACGTACAAAAAGGAGAGAGCGCATAAATTGCTATCTGTATTTTGCAAAAATGAAAGCAGAGTAGGATTCGTGTAAAATATAAACTTTTTTAACTTGTTTGAGGGGTGAAAAGTTAGCTCAACATTTTGCTGTTTCATTTGAAAAAGGTAATTTTGCACTCGAAGTTTGAAGAGAGGCCATCCTCTTGGAGATGGTTTCTTTCGAAAAAATGAATTGAATGTTTCATTAAAACTTATAAATTTAAAACTATTATGGCAGTAGATTACAAGAAAATCGGTCTTGTGAACACTAAGGAAATGTTCGCAAGAGCTATCAAGGGCGGTTGGGCCGTTCCTGCTTTCAACTTCAACAACTTGGAGCAGCTCCAGGCTATCATCCAGGCTTCTTCAAACTTGAAGTCACCAGTTATCCTTCAGGTATCTAAGGGTGCTCGTAAGTATGCTAACCCTACATTGCTCCGCTACATGGCAGAGGGTGCTGTAGAGTATGCTAAGGAGTTGGGTTGCAACCATCCTGAGATCGTGCTTCACCTCGATCACGGTGATAGCTTCGAGACATGTAAGAGCTGTGTAGACTTCGGTTTCTCTTCTGTAATGATTGACGGTTCTGCACTTCCATACGAGGAGAACATTGCATTGACAAAGAAGGTTGTTGACTACGCTCATCAGTTCGATGTAACTGTAGAGGGTGAGCTCGGTGTCCTCGCTGGTGTTGAGGATGACGTAGTTGCTGAGGAGTCTCACTATACAAAGCCTGAGGAGGTTGTTGACTTCGCTACACGTACTGGCGTTGATTCATTGGCTATCTCTATCGGTACTTCTCATGGTGCTTACAAGTTCAAGCCAGAGCAGTGCACACGTGATCCTAAGACTGGTCACCTCGTTCCTCCTCCATTGGCATTCGACGTATTGGAGGCAGTAGAGAAGCAGCTTCCTGGTTTCCCAATCGTTCTCCACGGTTCTTCTTCAGTTCCTCAGGAGTATGTTGACATCATCAACAAGTTCGGTGGCAAGTTGCCAGACGCAGTAGGTATCCCAGAGGAGCAGTTGACAAAGGCTTCTAAGAGCGCTGTTTGCAAGATCAACATCGACTCTGACTCTCGTCTTGCCTTCACAGCTGCTGTACGCAAGGTATTCCATGACAAACCAGGTGAGTTCGACCCACGTAAGTACTGTGGCCCAGCTCGCGACCTCATGGAGCAGATGTACAAGCACAAGATCATCGACGTGCTCGGTTCTGACAACAAGCTCGCTCAGCTCGACTAATAAGGTTGCTTGAACAAAGCGATATAAAACAACAACGCGCCCGAAACCTATATACTTGGTTTCGGACGCGTTTTGCGTTTAAGGCTGTCTGGTCATTTTAACTTAATTAGATTGTTGACTTCTAATGGTCGTAGAGGTTAGTTAGTATGCTTTTTCGTGTACACCTGCCACAGCACGGCCACTTGGGTCGTTCATGCCGCTGAAAGCCTTGTCCCATGCCAGGGCTTCTGCCGTAGAGCAAGCCACACTTGGAACACTGGGCACGGAGCGCGCAGCCGAGTCGGAGGGGAAGTGGGAGGCAAAGATAGAGCGGTAGTAATACTCTTCCTTGCAGCGCGGCGGGTTGATGGGGAACCTTTCGGCAGCATGAGCCATCTGCTCGTCGCTTACCTGCGAAGCCGTAAGCTGCTTAAGCGTGTCTATCCACGAGTAGCCCACACCGTCGCTGAACTGCTCCTTCTGTCGCCAAGCCACCTCCTCTGGCAGCATATCGGCAAATGCCTCACGTACAATCTTCTTCTCTATAGTGGCTCCAGGACACATCTTAGCTGCCGGATTGGTGCGCATCGCAACATCAAGAAACTCCTTGTCGAGGAACGGCACACGTCCCTCAACGCCCCATGCCGACAGGCTCTTGTTGGCACGAAGGCAGTCGTAGAGGTGCAGCTTCGACAGCTTACGCACGGTTTCCTCATGAAAAGCCTTTGCGTCCGGAGCCTTATGAAAGTACAGATAGCCACCAAATATCTCGTCGGCACCCTCGCCCGAGAGCACCATCTTTATGCCTATCGACTTGATGACACGTGCCAACAGATACATAGGCGTAGACGCACGCACCGTCGTTACGTCGTAGGTCTCGATAAAGTATATCACGTCGCGTATGGCGTCGAGACCTTCCTGTATAGTGTAGTTTATCTCGTGGTGCACGGTACCGATATGGTCGGCCACCAGTCGGGCCTTCGCCAAATCGGGCGCACCCTTCAGTCCCACAGCAAACGAGTGGAGACGGGGCCACCATGCACGTTCCTTGCCGTCCGATTCGATGCGGCGCTCCGAGTATTTCTCGGCAATGGCAGATATCACCGACGAGTCTAACCCACCCGACAGCAGCACGCCATAAGGCACATCGCTCATAAGCTGACGTCGCACTGCATCCTCAAGGGCGTCGTGTATGGCCTCAACACTTGCCTTATTGTCCTTCACTGCGTCGTAGCTGAACCAGTCGCGCTTATAGTAGCGTGTCATTTTACCTTCACGGCTCGAATAGTAATGACCCGGCAGAAATGGCTCGTATCGCTGACACTCGCCTTCAAGAGCCTTCAGCTCGGAAGCCACGTACACCGTGCCGTCGTCGTCGTAACCTATATAAAGAGGTATGACGCCTATAGGGTCGCGTGCTATGAGAAACTCGTCGCGCTCCACATCGTACAGGGCAAAGGCAAAGATGCCACTCAGGTCTTCAAGAAAACCTATGCCCTTATCTCGGTATAAGGCAAGAATCGACTCGCAGTCGGACCCCGTCTGGAAGTCGTAGCTATCTGCATAGCGTGCCCGTATATCCTTATGGTTGTATATCTCGCCGTTGACGGCAAGCACCTGCTTGTAGTCGGGGGCGATAAGTGGCTGTCCACCCGACTCGGGATCTACAATACTAAGTCGCTCGTGGGCAAGAATGGCGGAGCCTCCACACCAGATGCCGCTCCAGTCGGGACCACGATGACGTATCTTACGGCTCATACGCAGAGCCTTTTGGCGCAACTCGGGAGTCTGCTCCCGAAGGTTAAACATTGCAACAATTCCACACATATATATTAATCTTTTATTGGTTTTCTATTGTTTGTCACTCGTTTCAGGCATATCCAAGACATGCTGCTGTGTATCGACAACCTTTCTTTTGGGGTGAAGCTCCTCTTGCACCTGATAGACAGTGCAAGAGGAACGGGTCAAAAGAATAATCATTGCCAAAGGTTAGTATCGTATATTTTGTTATATCAGAACCTTAGTTGTAGGCACTCTCGCCATGCTCGTAGATATCGAGGCCTTCCTCCTCAACTCGGCGGCATACACGCATACCTATCAACTTGTCGACCAATACATATAAAATGTAGGTAACAACGGCACTGTAGAGTATGCTTATGAGCGTTGCCTCTATCTGTACCCACAGCTGATGCCAGTCGCCATAGAGCGCACCCTCGGCTCCGCCGGCACCCGTAACAGCTGTCGTGGCAAACACACCGGTAAGTATTGAACCGATGATACCACCCATACCATGCACGCCAAAGGCGTCAAGAGCATCGTCGTACTTGAAGTAAGGCTTGATGACAGCCACCATTACGAAGCACACTATCGGGGTGATGATGCCGATGGCAAAGGCTCCGACAAGGTCGGTTGAGCCTGCAGCCGGCGTAATGGCTACCAATCCGGCTACCGCACCTGTACATGCGCCAACAGTTGTAGGCTTCTTGTTGCACAGCCAGTCGATAGTAATCCACGTTACGGCGGCGGCAGCAGCAGCCACATGTGTAACAAGGAAGGCGTTGGCGGCAAGTCCATCGGCAGCCAGTCCGCTGCCCGCATTGAATCCGAACCATCCCAGCCACAAGAACGATGTGCCCATAAACACTATCGTAACGTTGTGAGGCAGAATGGGGTGACCCTTCTTATAGTCGTCGCGCTGCCCAATCATAAGACACATAATGAGTGCAGATATACCGGCATTGATGTGCACCACGGTGCCACCGGCAAAGTCGAACGCACCCATCTCCTGCAAGAAGCCGCCTCCCCAAACCCAGTGGGCCATGGGAAAATAGGCTATGATGACCCACAGGATGGTGAACACCATATAGCTCTTGAACTTTATGCGCTCGGCAAAAGCACCGAGGATAAGCGCCGGGGTGATGAGGGCAAACATACACTGGAACATGGCGAACGTAAGCTCGGGTATGCCGGTAGACGTAACGCTGTTGACGGTTACACCCTTGAGGAAAGCCTTGTCGAGTCCGCCCATAAAGAACCAAGCCCATGAGCCGCTCTCCTTAAATCCGGTGCCAAACGCCCAGGTGTAGCCTATAGCCACCCAAAGCAAAGATACCACGCCCACGATGAGCATTGTCTGCATTATCACGCTAAGCACATTCTTCTGTCTTACCAGTCCGCCGTAGAACAGAGCTATACCCGGTATGCTCATAAGGAGCACCAATATGGTTGCCATTATCATCCAGGCAGTGTTACCGGTGTTTAAAACGGGGGTGTATGCTGATAGTAGTATACTTGTCATATCTTTACCATTTACATTATTGCGTGTTAGTAACGTTTCCTTTTATATCATCACGGGGTGCTAACGCTCCTGCTCTGCGTTATACAATGCGATATCGCCTCTCTCTCCTGTGCGTATGCGTATAGCGTCTTCTATAGGTATAATGAATATTCTGCCGTCGCCAATCTCGCCCGTTTGAGCCGCTTTAAGTATAGCATTGACGGCACGCTCAACATTCTTGTCGCGCACAACGAGCGATACAAGGATGCGCTCTATGGAGCTGGTGTCGTACACTATGCCACGATAGATACGGTCCTGGCGTGCCTTGCCGATGCCACGCACGTCGTAATAAGAGAACCACTCGATGTCGGCAGCAAGCAAAGCCTGCTTTACATCTTCAAATCTCGACTTGCGAATGATAGCTTCAATCTTCTTCATACAACTTTCTTTTTATTGGTTATTACTACCTTTTTGGTTTTCTTTTGTTATCTTGACGATGCAAAATTACAACAAAAAGAAACACAAAAGGGGATATATCTAACTTTTTATCAATAATTATTTATATCGGATTTCATTCTGACATCTATGTCGTTATAGAACCCAACAGACTGAAAGCAAATTCCAAGAAAATGCTTACAAATTGAAACTTAATGATAATTAACCACAAATAATGCAACAGTTTTTATTGCTTATTACGCAAATAGTTGTAATTTTGCAATCGTAAAAAGCAAATAGATAATCGTTAAGGTAAAAAGATAAACAAAATGGCAAGGTCGGTTAAGTTCACCAAAATGCACGGAGCCGGCAATGATTATATATATGTGGATACGCAGCAATATGACATTGCCAACCCGTCGGAAGCTTCAATAGCTTGGAGCAAGTATCATACAGGGATAGGCAGCGATGGGCTCGTGCTCATAGGCAAGCCCTATGGAGGGGTGGAAGCCGACTTCTCCATGCGCATATTCAACGCCGACGGATCTGAGGCTATGATGTGCGGCAATGCGTCGCGCTGCATAGGCAAGTATCTGTACGAGAAGGGGCTGACCGACAAAACGTCCATACGTCTGCAAACCCTGTCTGGCGTAAAGACGCTGGAGCTGCATCTCGACATATATAATAAGGTAGAGAGCGTTACGGTGGATATGCTTGCTCCGGTGTTTCACAACCCGGCACAATACGACGAGACGTGCGGCGACGAGCTTACAGCCGAGTTTCGCACATTCCGTGGAACATTCGTATCGATGGGCAATCCACACTTTGTGTGCTTTGTAGACGATATCGAAACACTCGACATCAGCCGTTATGGTTCGATAATGGAGCGCGACGCAGCCTTCCCAGAGCGTTGCAACATAGAGTTTGCCCAAGTAATGCCCAACGGCAACATACGCACCAGAGTATGGGAGCGGGGCAGCGGAATAACAATGGCTTGCGGCACCGGGGCCTGCGCCACAGCCGTGGCGGCAGCACTTACGGGCAGAGCCACACGCAAGAGCAACATCGCCATGGACGGCGGAACGTTGCATATAGAATGGAACGAGAACGACGGACACGTGTATATGACGGGCCCGGCGGCTTTCGTATTCGAAGGAGAAATAGAGTTGTCCTAATTTGAACTTTGAGTTTACAACATCCAACAAACCGGCAAAGCCGATAACTTAAAATTCAAAAACCAACATTCAACATATAAATATATGGCCTTAGTAAACGAACACTTTCTGAAGCTGTCGAACAATTATCTGTTTGCAGACATCGCCAAGAAGGTTAATGCCTTCAAGGTTTCGCACCCCCAAGTACGAGTAATAAGCCTCGGCATAGGAGACGTAACACAGCCCCTCTGCCCGGCTGTGATAGAGGCAATGCACGAAGCCGTAGACGAGATGGCTCGAAAAGCCACATTCAGGGGATACGGACCCGAACGCGGATACGACTTTCTGCGCGAAGCGATAGTTAAGAACGACTTTGCACCGCGCGGCATACACCTCGACATTAACGAGATATTCGTGAACGACGGTGCCAAGAGCGACACCGGAAACATCGGCGAGATAGTGCGCTGGGACAACTCAATAGGTGTTACCGACCCTATCTACCCGGTATATATCGACTCTAACGTGATGTGCGGACGAGCCGGAGTGCTTGAGAACGGCAGATGGAGCAACGTGAACTATATGCCGTGCACCGCCGAGAACCACTTTGTACCGCAGATTCCAGACCACCGTGTCGACATGATATACCTCTGCTACCCCAACAATCCTACGGGTACTGTGCTGCCTAAGGAGGAACTAAAGAAGTGGGTTAAGTACGCTCTCGACAACGATACACTAATCCTGTACGACGCAGCATACGAGGCATACATACAAGACGACGACATACCCCACTCTATATACGAGATTAAGGGAGCCAAGAAATGCGCCATCGAGTTTCACAGCTACTCAAAGACAGCTGGCTTCACCGGCGTGCGCTGCGGATATACGGTTATACCTAAAGAGGTAACGGCAGTGACACTCGACGGCAAAGAGCGCATCAACCTCAACCACCTGTGGGACCGTAGACAGTCGACCAAGTTCAACGGCACAAGCTACATATCACAGCGTGCAGCTGCTGCAATATACACCCCAGAGGGCAAGAAGCAGATAAAGGACACCATCGACTACTATATGGGCAACGCCAAGATTATGCACGAGGCGCTTACAGCTATGGGCTTCGAGGTGTTTGGAGGCAAGAACGCACCCTACCTTTGGGTCAAGACACCGGGCGGCACCGACTCGTGGAAGTTCTTCGAGCAGATGCTATATGCCGTAGGTGTGGTTTGCACGCCAGGTGTGGGCTTCGGACCAAGCGGCGAAGGCTATGTGCGCCTTACCGCCTTTGGCAACCGCGAAGACTGCAAGGAGGCTATGCGAAGAATAAAAGAATGGCTTAAAAAGGCATAAAATACTATCAATAAACAACATAAAAGAAAGAAAACAATGGCAAATTTAAGATTTGATGTTGTAGCCGACGCTTTCAAGAAGAAACCCGTCGACGTGATTGCACCGATTGAACGTCCATCTGAGTTCTTCGGAAAGAACGTGTTCAACCGCGCCAAGATGTACAAGTATCTGCCGCGCGACGTATACGAGAAGCTCATCGACGTTATCGACAACGGCGCCCGTCTCGACCGTTCTATTGCCGACGCTGTGGCAAAGGGCATCAAGCAGTGGGCCGACGAGAACGGTGTTACACACTACACACACTGGTTCCAGCCTCTTACAGAAGGTACAGCCGAGAAGCATGACGCCTTTATCGAACACGACGGCAAGGGCGGAATGATTGAGGAATTCTCTGGCAAGCTGCTTGTACAGCAGGAGCCTGACGCCAGCTCGTTCCCTAACGGCGGTATCCGCAACACCTTCGAGGCACGCGGTTATTCGGCTTGGGATCCTACATCGCCTGTCTTCATCATCGACGACACGCTGTGTATCCCTACTATCTTCATCTCATACACAGGCGAAGCTCTCGACTACAAGGCCCCGCTTCTGCGCTCGCTGCATGCTGTAAATGTGGCTGCAACTGATGTTTGCCACTACTTCTACCCTGAGGTAAAGAAGGTTATATCAAACCTTGGCTGGGAGCAGGAGTACTTCCTCGTTGACGAGGGACTCTACTCTGCACGTCCCGACCTTATGCTCACCGGACGCACACTTATGGGACACGACTCTGCTAAGAACCAGCAGATGGACGACCACTACTTTGGTGCTATCCCTGAGCGTGTACAGGCCTTCATGAAGGACCTTGAGATACATGCCCTCGAACTTGGCATTCCTTGCAAGACTCGCCACAACGAGGTTGCGCCTAACCAGTTTGAGCTTGCTCCTATATTCGAGGAGACCAACCTTGCCATCGACCACAATATGCTTCTTATGTCGCTCATGAAGAAGATTGCGCGCCACCATGGATTCCGTGTACTGCTGCACGAAAAGCCGTTTGCCGGCATCAACGGTTCGGGCAAGCACGAGAACTGGAGCCTTGCAACAGATACAGGCATACTGCTGCACGGACCTGGCAAGACTCCAATGGACAACCTCCGCTTCATCGTATTCATCGTTGAGACCTTGATGGCTGTATACAAGCACAACGGACTGCTTAAGGCCAGCATCATGAGTGCCACCAACGCACATCGTCTTGGCGCCAACGAGGCTCCTCCAGCCATCATATCTTCGTTCCTTGGCCGTCAGCTTACAGAGATTCTCACACGTATCGAGACTTCTGAAAAGGACGAACTCTTCGACATTGCTGGCAAGCAGGGCTTAAAGCTTGACATTGCTGAGATTCCTGAGCTGCTTGTCGACAACACCGACCGCAACCGTACATCACCATTCGCCTTTACCGGAAACCGCTTCGAGTTCCGTGCTGTAGGCTCGGAGGCCAACTGTGCTTCTGCCATGATTGTGCTAAACACTGCTGTTGCAGAGGCTCTCCAGGACTTCAAGAAGCGTGTTGACGCCCTTATAGAGAAGGGCGAAGACAAGGTACGTGCTATACTTGATGTTGTACGCGAGGACGTTAAGTTCTGCAAGCCTATCCACTTCGACGGCAATGGCTACTCGGACGAGTGGGTTGAGGAGGCTAAGCGCCGCGGTCTCGACTGCGAGACATCTTGCCCGAAGATCTTCGAGCGCTATCTCGACGATGCCACTATCAAGATGTTCGAGAGCCAGAACGTTATGACACGCAAGGAGCTTGAGGCACGCAACGAGGTTAAGTGGGAGACATACACAAAGAAGATTCAGATTGAGGCACGTGTGTTCGGCGACCTCTCTATGAACCATATCATCCCTGTGTGCACACACTACCAGAGCCGTCTTGCCAAGAATGTACAAAGCATGTACGACATCTTCCCTGCTGAGACAGCCGACAAGCTTACATCACGCAACAAGAAGATAATTGAAGAGATGGCCGAACGCACCCAGATTATTGAGAGTGGTGTGGAGGAACTTGTCAACGCACGCAAGGTGGCAAACAAGATTGAGGACGAGCACCTCAAGGCTATTGCCTACCACGACACAGTAGCTCCAAAGATGGAGGAGATTCGCTATCAGATAGACAAGCTCGAGCTTATCGTTGCAGACGAGCTTTGGACACTGCCTAAGTATCGCGAACTTCTGTTCATACGATAAACAAGAATGAACTATATATAAGAAACTTAACAGCTATCTATTTCTTTTATTGGTTGTTTAAGTAAGAAAGCCGCGGCAGACTGTGAAGTCTACTGCGGCTATTTTAAAAAAAAGTGTGGCTACAACCTGAAAATGCAAGTTGTAGCCACACTTTTTATATTATCGATTCAGCCTTATTTGGCACGGCGCACCGAAGCCTTAGTCTTGTTGTTGGCATGGCGATAATGCACAAGCTCAACGTCGAAGATAAGCGTTGAATAGGCAGGAACGCTGCCTTGAGCTTTCTCTCCATAGGCAAGCTGATAAGGAATGTATACGCGCCACTTGTCGCCAATGTGCATATACTGCAATAGTGTGCTAAAGCCATCGACTACTGTACCTGTTACAGCAAAGGTGCTCGGCTTGGCTGTTTCCTTGTTAAACTCGCCTGTCCACGACTGGTCGAACACGTATCCGTCGCTATAGCTTTCGGACGGTATAAGACGTCCGCTGTAGTGAACGTCCACCGTGTCGGTAGACAATGGACATCCGGCACCGTTGCCCTCCTTTAACACGTTGACAAGAATGTGGTCGTAGCTATGTGTCGCCACATTGCCCTCGTACGACCATTTGCGCAGAATCTTCCAGTCGGTGTTGCCGGCATCAACGAGAGCCTTAACCTCGCTATACTTCTGGTCGAAGTACTGTTCGTTACGAGTCTGCCAATCGCTAAACTCCGTATCCTCCTCATTGCTTTCGCTGCACGACACGAGTGCCGACGAAAGCACTATGGCGAGCAGTGAAAGAAAATATATGCTGAATCTCTTCATTTAAATGTATTGTGTCAAATATATGTTATAATGCTACGAGAGCCGAGGCTTACTGAAGCTTCTTCAAGAGGCTTGTGATGCTAACCTTGTCCTCGATGATGTTGCGGAGCTGGTCGATGCTGACACGCTCCTGCTCCATTGTGTCGCGGAAACGCAGAGTTACGGTGTTGTCCTTCAGTGTGTCGTAGTCTACAGTTACACAGTAAGGAGTACCTATAGCGTCCTGACGACGATAGCGCTTGCCGATTGTATCCTTCTCATCATAGTGGGTGTTGAAGTGGAACTTGAGGTCGTTTACAATCTCGCGAGCCTTCTCTGGCAGACCGTCCTTCTTAACAAGCGGCAGCACGGCGAGCTTGGTAGGAGCGAGTGCCGGCGGCAACATAAGTACAACACGTGTCTCGCCATTCTCGAGCTGCTCCTCGCGGTACGAGTGGCACATAACTGAGAGGAACATACGGTCGACACCGATAGAGGTCTCGATAACGTACGGAGTGTACGACTCCTTGGTCTGCGGGTCGAAGTACTTGATTGAGCGGCCAGAGAACTTCTCGTGCTGAGAGAGGTCGAAGTTGGTACGGCTGTGCACACCCTCTACCTCCTTGAAGCCGAACGGCATACGGAACTCGATGTCGGTAGCGGCGTTGGCATAGTGAGCCAGCTTCTCGTGGTCGTGGAAACGGTAGTTCTCTGCACCGAAGCCGAGAGCCTGGTGCCACTTCATACGAAGCTCCTTCCATCTCTTAAAGTATTCTATCTCGGTGCCCGGCTGTACGAAGAACTGCATCTCCATCTGCTCGAACTCGCGCATACGGAAGATAAACTGACGTGCAACAATCTCGTTACGGAAAGCCTTGCCTATCTGAGCGATACCGAAAGGAATCTTCATACGGCCAGTCTTCTGAACGTTGAGGTAGTTTACAAAGATACCCTGTGCTGTCTCCGGACGGAGGTATATCTTGTTGGTGCCATCGGCTACCGAACCCATCTCTGTAGAGAACATAAGGTTGAACTGACGAACGTCGGTCCAGTTCTTGGTTCCGCTGATTGGGTCGACAATGCCCTCGTCCTCGATAATCTGCTTAAGCTCTACGAGGTTAGGACCCTGCATAGCCTCAGTGTAACGCTCGTGGAGAGCGTCGCGCTTCTGCTGGTGCTCAAGCACACGGCCGTTAGTAGCACGGAACTGAGCCTCATCAAACGATTCGCCGAAGCGCTTGCGTGCCTTGGCAATCTCCTTCTCGATTTTCTCGTCGTACTTGGCTATCTGATCTTCGATAAGCACATCGGCACGATAGCGTTTCTTCGAGTCGCGGTTGTCGATAAGGGGGTCGTTAAAGGCGTCCACGTGTCCGCTCGCCTTCCATATTGTTGGGTGCATAAAGATAGCCGAGTCGATGCCCACGATGTTCTCGTGAAGAAGCACCATACTCTTCCACCAGTATTCCTTGATGTTGTTCTTAAGTTCAACGCCGTTCTGTCCATAATCATAGACAGCGGCAAGACCGTCATAAATCTCGCTGCTTGGAAACACGAAACCATACTCCTTGCAGTGACTCACGATTTTCTTGAAAACGTCTTCTTGTGCCATTGTTATATGTGTTTTATTATTCTGAAATTCTGCATTAAATTGCTTATAGGATGCAAAGATACGCTTTTTTGACTGATTTCGTTACGTTATTCAAGTTAAATGTTATGAAACTCAGCCCCGAATGGCATCTATATGCTTATGATTTCCATTTTTTTTAGTACCTTTGCTATTGACTATTAGCATTAAAACAACGCACACGAGATATTTATGGACGACGAGACAAAAGATATAGAGCAACATTCCGACTACAAACCGGTGAACCGATTTGACGCTTCTGCCGTACATCACCTTAGCGGTATGTACCAAAACTGGTTTCTGGACTACGCATCATACGTAATCCTGGAACGTGCCGTACCCCATATCGAGGACGGACTTAAGCCTGTGCAGAGACGCATACTGCACTCGATGAAGCGTATGGACGACGGACGATTCAACAAGGTGGCCAATATTGTGGGACACACTATGCAGTTTCACCCGCACGGCGACGCTTCTATCGGCGACGCTTTAGTGCAGATGGGACAAAAAGACCTGCTTGTAGACTGTCAGGGCAACTGGGGTAACATACTTACCGGCGACCGCGCTGCGGCTCCTCGTTATATCGAGGCACGACTGTCCAAGTTTGCTCTCGACGTAGTGTTCAACCCCAAAACTACCGACTGGCAGCTCTCTTACGACGGCCGCAACAAGGAACCTATCACCTTACCAGCCAAGTTTCCTCTCTTGCTTGCACAGGGTGCGGAGGGCATTGCCGTGGGTTTGAGCAGCAAGATTTTGCCCCACAATCTCGTCGAGATATGCAACGCCGCCATTCACTATCTGCGTGGCGAGGAGTTTAATCTATACCCCGACTTCCCGACAGGCGGTTCCATCGACATGTCGAGATACAACGATGGACAGCGTGGCGGACTGGTAAAAGTGCGCGCTAAGATTGAAAAACTCGACTCGAAGACTATTGTCATACGCGAGATTCCGTTCTCGAAGACAACAACAACCCTTATCGACTCTATCCTTAAGGCTATAGACAAGGGCAAAATCAAGGCCAAGAAGGTAGACGACAACACGGCTGCCGAGGTGGAAATTCAGGTTCATCTGGCTCCAGGCGTCTCGTCGGACAAGACTATCGACGCCCTGTATGCATTCTCCGACTGCGAAATCAACATTTCGCCCAACTGCTGTGTCATTGAGGACAACAAGCCTTGCTTCCTTACCGTGAGCGATGTGCTGCGCCACAGTACTGACACCACAATGGGCTTGCTGCGCCGCGAGTTGCAGATACGCAAGGCCGAGCTTGAGGAGCAGCTCTTCTTCTCGTCTCTTGAGCGCATCTTCATCGAAGAGCGCATATACAAGGAGAAGAAGTTTGAGCAGGCTAAGTCGCAAGACGAGGTTGTGGCTTTTATCGACTCAAAGCTTGAGCCGTTCAAGAATCAGGTGTTCCGTGTGCCTGCCGGCAACACTAACGCAGGCAAGGCAGACGTGTACGAGTATACATTCCACCGCGAGATAACCCGCGACGACATTCTGCGTCTGCTCGAAATAAAGATGCAGCGCATCCTGAAGTACAACAAGGACAAGGCCGACGAGCTGATAGCTCGCATCAAAGCCGAACTTGCCGAAATCGAGCACGACTTAGCCAACATGATTGACGTCACCGTGCAGTGGTTCGAGTTCATACGCGACAAGTATGGCAAGGACCATCCGCGCCGCACCGAGATAAAGAGCTTCGACACCATCGAGGCGTCAAAGGTGGTGGAGGCTAACCAGAAGTTGTACATCAACCGACAGGAGGGATTCATCGGCACGGGTCTGAAGAAGGACGAGTTTGTGTGCAACTGCTCCGACATCGACGACATCATCGTCTTCTTCAAGGACGGCAAATACAAGATGGTGCGTGCTGCCGACAAGATATTTGTGGGCAAGAACATTCTGCATGTGCAGGTGTTCAAGAAGAACGACAAGCGCACTATATATAATGTTGTCTACCGCGACGGCAAGGCTGGTGCCGCCTTTATCAAGCGTTTCTTCGTGCCTACAATGACCGTGGGCAAGGACTACGACCTGACACAGGGCACGCCGGGCTCGCGTGTGCTCTACTTCACAGCCAACCCCAACGGCGAGGCGGAGGTTATCAAGGTTACGCTGGAGGCCAACCCCAAGCTCAAGAAGATATTTATCGACAAAGACTTCTCCGAGATTGCCATCAAGGGACGTGCCTCGAAGGGCAATCTTGTAACGCGAAATCCTATCCACCGCATCGGCTTGAAGAGTCATGGCCACTCTACACTCGGCGGACGCAAGGTTTGGTACGACCCCGATGTCAACCGTCTCAACTACGACGAGCACGGAAGACTGTTGGGCGAATTCTTCGACGAGGACTCTATACTGGTGGTTTTGGACGACGGCAACTTCTACATCTCTACCTTCGATGCCAACAACCACTACGAGGACAATATCAAAATTATAGAGAAGTGGGACCCCGACAAGGTATGGACAGCCGTGCTGCTGGATGCCGACAATGCCGGCAACCTGTACCTCAAGCGCTTCCGCATGGAGGCTACGAAGCGTCCACAGAACTATATCGGCGAAAATCCTGACAGCAAGTTACTGCTGCTAACCGACACTCCCTACCCGCTTATCGAGGTGAACTATGCCCCGACAACGGCTCCGGACGGAACAGAGATGCAGCGTCCGCCAATCGAAATTGATGCCGAGGAGTTTATCACCGTCAAGGGATTCAAGGCTAAGGGCAAGCGCATCACCACGCTCGACGTGGCTGACGTAAAGGAACTTGAGCCGACACGACACCCCGAACCCGAATCGGACAACGACGAGAGCAATGACGACGACGAGCCCGAAAACCTCGACCCGGATGCAGGCAAGAGCCAGCAGCAGGTGATAGACGAAATGACTGGACAACTCAACATCTTTACAGAAAATGAAGATCTCTAAGCTTATAAGCATAGCCGCCCTGTTGTTGGGCGGCACTGTTGTGGCTGCCGCTTCCACTGGAGACGGCAGCCACAACAGCATCAACCGCCAACAAGCACAATATAAGACCAACGCTCTGATGATTGGCGTTGGCTATACCAATATCCTTGACACCTATCTCTCGCCGGAGAAGTATCGTGGCACCAACCTCACCTTCTTATCGCACACACGCCGCGAGAACGACTCTACGGTTTGGGTGAACCAATTTAGACACGAGGGCAACGTGGCTTATGCCGACAACCGCTCGGGCAATGGCGGCGAGATGGCAGGCTGCTATACCTTCGGCTACTCGCTGCTGCACAAGTGGACGATAGACCTTTGGCACCATCCGCTGCGTCTGCTTGCAGGCGGAACAGCCGCCGCCACCATCGGATTTGTATACAACACACGCAATGGCAACAATCCAGCCAATGCCCGCCTGTCCCTGCACATAGAGCCAACCATAGGCTTCGACTATCCCATAGGACGTGCCAACCATACCCGTGGCATATCCATGCACCCCGGTGCCTGTGCCCACTTCCCCGTAATCCTGCACTACGAGGCTTCTGCCCCACTCTTCGGCCTGATGTTCTCGCCCAACTACGGTCAGTCCTACTACGAGATATTCAACCGAGGCAACTACGACCACAACTGCGTGCCTACAACCTTTGGCTCCACTCCATCATTCCGCCAGATGCTCACAGTCGACTTCCACCTTGCCCGCACCACATGGCGCATAGGATATATGGGCAACTACGAGCAGTCGCACGTCAACAATCTTAAGACGCACACCTACACCCACTCGTTAGTAATAGGTGTGGTAAAGAGGTTCAGAACGATTAAGGAATAAGAAGCGTGGCGCTTTTTTACATAACAAAAGCTCATTATTCGTGATTTTTATCTACTTTTGCAAAAGTAACAGAAAACCATAACGTTATGATTATACATGTAGCCAATCCTATTTACGACTCCGTGTTCAAATACATCATGGAGGACGAGCGCATAGCCAAGACCATGCTGTCGGCTTTGTTGAAGAAAGAAGTGGTTCATGTGACGGTGCGTCCGCATGAATACAGCAACACCACACGCGACACGTTGTCAATGTTTCGCATCGACTTCGCTGCAACTGTACGCGAGCGCGAAGGCGATGCCATAAAGGACCGCATTGTGCTTATTGAGCTACAAAAGACGTGGCTCAACACCGAGACGCTGCGTTTCCGCCAATATCTTGGTGCGCAGTACAGCAACAAGAACAACATACGCGAAGCCGATAAGAAAGGCTTTGCCTACCCTATGGTTGCCGTATATCTGCTCGGCCACAAGGTGGGCAACATCAAGGAACCGATAGTGTATGTCAATCATGACGTATTCGACTATAACGGAAACATCGTAGCCGACGGCCATGAAGAGCCTTTCGTGGAGAGTCTTACCCACAATAGCATCATTGTGCAGATTCCTCTTTTACACGGCAACGTGAACAACAGGCTCGAGAAGGTGCTCAGCGTGTTCGACCAAACCCAGGTTGAGGGCGACACTCAGCAGGTGCTCAAGATAGACGAGGACAAGTATGCCGACGACAACGACATGATGTACGTACTGCATAAACTCACAGTCGCTGCCGCCAACTCGGAGATGCGACAAGACATGAATGTGGAGGACGAATACTACAAAGCCATTGAAGATCGTGACACTGCCATTATGCAGCGCGACAAAATACTAAAGGAGCAAAAAAAGCAACTGTCACAACAAAGCGAGCAACTGTCACAACAAAGCGAGCAACTGTCACAACAAAGCGAGCAACTGTCACAACAAAGCGAGCAACTGTCACAACAAAGCGAGCAACTGTCACAACAAAGCGAGCAACTGTCACAACAAAGCGAGCAACTGTCACA
>OIWV01000851.1_pt1 | contig 28563 bp, 22 predicted proteins | sample 1587751 | NCBI WGS metagenome assembly OIWV01 (sample SAMEA3888913, study PRJEB22519) | human gut metagenome | biome: human gut; feature: human-associated habitat; material: faeces | place: Denmark | collected 2010
GATCAATCTGATCGACCTGCTGGTCGTGATCCTGATCGTCGCTGTGATCGCGGCCGTTGCATGGAAGCTGGGCGTCAGAAAGGCCGCGGCTGCCGTGACCGGCTCTGCGAAGGAGGCCGTCTATACCGTCGAGATCGAAGACGTCCCTGCCGATATCGCCGCATATGCTGAAACGCAGACCGGCAAATCGTTGGTCAACGACTCCAAGGTCATCGCCGCGTCCATCACAGACGTCCGCAGCGAGACCTATAACGCCGACAATGGCCACCAGACGCTGTTCATCACCGTCGAGGCCGACGCCTCCTTTACCGGCAATGTCTACAAGGTCGGGCCGCAGGAGGTGCGCGTGGGCTATGAATACATCCTCAAGACGAGCGAGTTTGAGCTGACGGGCCTGATCTGTGCGCTGGAGGTCACCGATGGCTGAGCTGCTGACATCGAGCCTTCTGTGGCGGGTGCTGCTCGCCATCGGCGGCTGGTTTTCGGCGCTGGCGCATTCGAGCAAGGTCCTGACCTTTCTGGGCCGCACGTGGCGCTCGAGTCGGACGCGCGCGTGGTGCATCCGGCGGCTGGCGAGCGCTGACGCGCCGACGCGCGAAAGCCGTGCGGCGAAGCGCTTTGAACGGCTGAACGCCCGCCTTGCCGCGCGGCACGGGCTGAAGGGCTGCCTGGATCACTCGCTGCTTTGCCGCATCTGGCGCTTTTTCGTGCGCTGCGGGCAAAACAGCCGCCTGTTCTCCTGGCTGTTTTCCGACGGGCTGCACGGCGTGATCTTATTCGCGCTCTCCATGTATGTCGTCATCGACTATGTGCTGCGCGATCTGCTGGCTGTGCCGGTCTTGTCGTCGTGCTGGGATGAATGCCTGATGCTGCTGGCGCTGGGCTGCGTGGTCTATGAGCGCCTCGGCCGCGAAACGCCGCTGCAGACCGGCTGCAATCCGCTGGATCTGCCGGTGTGCATATTCCTGACGGTCTGCTTCGTTCTCATGAACGTCGTCACGCCGTACTACTCCATCCAGATCTCCGGCTTCCGCGCGACGGTGCAGTACATGCTCTGGTTCTTCCTCGTCACGCGCCTCGTGCATGACGACAGGGACTTTATGCGCGTGTATCTTGCGCTCGTGGTGCTTGCGACGGTGATCGCGCTGCACGGCGTGTACCAGTATATCGTTGCCGTCCCCATCCCCTCGAGCTGGATGACGCATACGGAGACCTCGGTCCGCACGCGCGTGTACTCCATCTTCGGAAGCCCCAACATCATGGGCGATTTCATGACCATGTTCGCCCCCATGGCGGCAGGTCTGGCCTACTGCACGAAAAACCGGAAACTGCAGATTGCCGCGTGGATCTGCGCGTTCTGCATGTGCTTCGGCTGCCTGTTTACGATGTCCCGCGCCGCGTGGATGGCGCTGGCGCTCGCGATCGTGATCTTCGTGCTGCTGGTCGACCGGCGGCTGCTCGTGCTGCTGCTGGCCGCAGCCTGCGTGGCCTGCACGCTGCCGTTCGTGCGCAGCCGCATCGGCTTTTTGTTCACGGCTGATTTTGCCGAGGCCAATACCTCCGGCGGCCGCGCCGGGCGCAAGCTCGTCGCGCTGACGCTGCTCGAGCAGCGCGGAAAGCTGACCGGCGTGGGGCTCGGTATGTTCGGCGGCGCTGTCGCCATGCAGAATCAGGTCATCGACCATCAGGACTATTTCTACGTCGACAATTACTACCTCAAGCTCATGATCGAGATGGGCTATACGGGTCTGGCCGCATTCGTTCTGACCGTGCTCGGCTTCCTTGCGAACGCCTGCCGCGCGCTCTACCGCACGGCGCAGCAGAAAAAGCAGGGGCTCAGCCGCCTGTATCCGCTGTGCGCGGGGATCTTCGCGGGACTCTGCGGCGTGCTGGTCCACTGCGGGTTTGAGAACATCTTCGAAGAGCCGTATATGATGGCCTATTTCTGGTCGCTGGCCGGGCTTCTCATGTGGGCCGGCTTCCTGCGCCAGATGCCCGGGGAGGTGCAGGCATGACGCCGATCGTTCTCGCCGTCCACTTCCCTGCCAAGCAGCTTTCCAAGCTCCGCATGGCGGCCATGCGGCTGGGCGCGAAGGTCCGCGTGGTGGAAAAATGGGAGTATCTCAACGCCGTCGGCGCGCTGACCGGCGATCTTAGCAGCTTCGAGACCTTTTATGACGGGGAGGATTTCTCCGGTCAGCTTCTCGTCTTCGCCCACTTCACCGACGAGCGGCTGCAGCTGTTTCTGCAGGCCATGAAGCAAAGCAAGCTCCCGCCCGTGGCGCTCAAGGCCGTCCTGACCGATGAAAACAAGGGCTGGACCATTCTGGAGCTGCACGAAGAGCTTCTGAAGGAGCATCAGGCGCTGCATTCCTGAAAAAACAAAGACCCCTGTACCGGGTGTTGCTCCGGTACAGGGGCTTTTTTGGTTGTTTGTGATGGGAAATGCTTATCCGAGCGCTTCGAGCGGATCGACGTATTCGCCGTTCACCTGCACGTCCAGATGCAGGTGCGGGCCGGTCACCCAACCGGTCGCGCCGGAACGGCCGATGATCTGGCCCTGCCGGACGCTGTCGCCCTCCGAGACAAGGCGCTCGCTCAGGTGGCTGTAGGTCGTCAGCATGCCGTCCGCGTGCCGGATGGTGATCTGCTCGCCATAGATGAGGTCAGACGTGCTGACTGTAACCGTCCCGTCCGCGACCGCCAGTACAGCGCTTCCCTCTTCCGCTTCCAGATCAACGCCACGGTGGAATGCGCGCTTCTGGGATTGCTGCCATGCTACACCTTCCGGGACAGTTCGATAGCCGAAGCTGTCCAGCACAGCTGCGTCCGCGTCTTCCAGCGGGAAGACGTACTGCAGCTGCGCCGCCGGTTCGGGTGCGGCGTCCGCGGGCTGGCTTTCCTCGATGGAAGCCGTCTGCGGGATCTCGAGCGTGACTTCGTCCGGGGTGCTCGCCTCCGGCTGTGCTGTCTGCACCGGAGCGGCCGGGGCTTCCGGCGCAGCGGCCGGTTCCGCCTGCGTGGCGAAGACCGTCACAACGGCGGCCGCCAGCACAACGGCCAGAATGGTCAGATAGACTGGGATCTTCTTTGCTTTCATGATCGTTCCAATTCCCATTGTATATGCCTGTCTCGGTACATCATCTGCGGATTCAAAGAAACGTTTATTTGCCTCGATCGTGCTTTCTGTCAGATCTACGCAGTGAGTTGTTACAGCAAAGTCTGCTGCAGGCTCATTGAAACCGATATGTCCATTATGTCCAAGTCCGAGAAGCTGGATATCAACTCCACCCATGGACTCGATCAGTGCTTCATATCTTGCACACTCTTTCTCTGCATCTTCCTGAGTTCCGTCCGGTACATTTGTATTCTCTAACTTAATATTTACACGGTCAAATAAATGCTTATGCATGAAATAATAATAGCTCTGGTCATTGTCACGGGTCAGTCCTCTGTACTCGTCAAGATTTACTGTTCTTACCTGAGAGAAATCAACATCTCCTTTATTATACCAGTCTACTAACTGATCGTATGTTCCGATCGGTGTAGAACCTGTTGCCAGACCCAGTACACAATCCGGCTTTAAAATAACCTGTGCTGAAAGAATATTAGCAGCCTGTCTGCTCATCTCCTGATAGTCTTTTGTCTCATAAATCTTCATCTTTTTTCCTCCTCAGCTCTGACTTGTCTCATCATATTAGATTCTTTGCAAATACCGGACCTGACTTCTTATATCCAATCCTTCTTATCCGGCAGATATCGTTCTGCACTGTCAGATAAAGAAAACCAGACTTTCAGTCCATAAAGCAACCTTTATTTTCCGAAATCTGGTTTTGCCTTCTGATAAGTAACAATCCAGTATTTTCAACTACTGTTAATCTTAGCAGTGAAACGTTCTATTGTCAACACCTCTTTGACCTTTGTGGGAAAATGTTACCGCCTCTTTACTCCCTCAAATTCATACAGATATACATCCTCCAGCGTCGGGCTGACTTTCACTGCATCATATTTAACGGGACACTTGTCCGCAATCACCCGCACGATGATCTCGCCGTCTCTGCGGAACAGATTGCTGATTTCATATTCTTTCTTCACTTCCGCCAGTTCATCCTGGCTGATGCACAGTTCATAAACATGACCGTAAATCCTCTTTTGCAGATTTTCCGGGCTGTCCTGATCCACCAGTCTCCCGTTTTTCATTAATAAAATTTCTTTAGAAATAAATTCGATATCCGATACCACATGGGTTGCGATCAGTACAATCCTGTCTTCACTCAGATCTGAGATCAGGTTCCTGATCCTGATCCGCTCTTTCGGGTCAAGTCCGGCAGTCGGTTCATCCAGGATCAGAAATTTCGGATCATTCAGCAATGCCTGCAGCAACAGCACCCGCTGCTTCATTCCACCTGAAAGTTCTTTCAGTTTCTTCTTTCTTACCTTTTGCAGATTCAGAAGCGGGAGCAGCTCGTCCATTCTTCCCTGGATGTCCCTGCTCTTCATCCCTTTCAGCGTTCCCATATAAGAAATAAAATGTGTAACCGTAAAGGTATCATAAAGCTGTTGCTGCTGCGGCATATATCCCATAATTTCCCGATAAGATGCCCCCAGGTTCAATATTTCCTCTCCATCATACAGGACGCTCCCGGAATCCCGCAGAAGATTATCCGTCAGAATATTCATCAGTGTACTTTTTCCGGCTCCGTTGGGACCAAGGATCCCGTAGATACCATTCTCAAATTCTGTTGTAAAGTTCCACAATGCTTTTTTCTTTCCATAACTTTTACACAGATCCTGTATCTTTAATTCCATATCGCCTGCCCCCTCTTCTTATAGACTCTGTGCAGAACGGTTCCTGCCGCCAATGGAAGGACGCCCCAAAAGACCAGTACCGTCAGTGCAAACTGCATTCCTCCTGACTGTAGCAGACGGTGTCCGTCCAGTAATGTATTGATGCTCCAGGAATGAATCATTCCAAGTCCACCCCATTCCATGACCAGCGTACCGCCAAATAACAGAACCGACAGGATCAGTGTCAGCATCGTATCTTTTAAGACTGCCGACAATGCTGTCACGCACAGGATCACCACATACAAAGTCCCCAGCTGCAACAAAAGCAAAAGTAACACATACGCCCACACCGGACAGTTAAAAACCGATGTCCCCGTAAATCGCATGGAACGGACTTTTGCCGTCCATCCTGTCAGTGGATAATTCTGAACGATCCGCATCACTACCGGTATCTTTACAAGAATGAACATAACCGTAGTGACTCCCGCTGCCACTCCAAGTTTTACCCGCAGAAGTGTTCCCCTTCCTTTCTTCGTACTCTGCAGAAGATTCATCACCTTCAGGTCATATTCCATCCCAAGAAGTCCTGCAGCACTGTATACTGCCACAAGAACACAAAGCAACTCTCCGATCAGCCTTCCTTTCATGGAAATCTCTCCAAACAACTGCTCATATCCACCTTCATAGATCAGCTGCTGTTCGTCCGTTCCTGCTGCCCGGTTATTTTCCACCACATACTGAACCTGTTCATATGCTCTCATGAACCCACTGTACTGATACTGTATTTCCTCCTGCCGGCTGCTGATCTCCTCACTGCTCAGTCCGCACTGCTCCGGGGTCATGGAATAAATGTCATCATAACGTTTCTTTTCATTCTCAAAAGTTTCCAGTTTCTCCTGCGTCAGTTCTCCCTGTCCTTTGGTCATATAATATTTATAGTATTCTTCTTCCACGCTGTTCCATATCATCAGACCTCTTCCGAGAAGAATTGCTCCATACAATACTGCCACGCACACCCACACTGTTCGGTTCGTCAGAAGACTTTTGAAACTCTCATGCCATACCAGGCTGTCCGAAATAAAGCCTTTTTTCTTCCGCTTCCTTCTTTTTTTACCCCGGGCAGTCTTCCGGAGTTTTCTCCATAGTTTCTCTGTACCTCCCTGTCTGCCAGATTTTGTACCATATCTGTGGCTACAAAATCTGGTCAGATTCAGCACGATAAAAAGAAGCAGCAGACACGGCAGCACAATCGGAAAAATCCTCATTGCATTGACCGGATATTCAAAAAAATCAAGATTATGATACTTCGTAAAAAGCGGATATATTTTGATATACTCCACAAGATTGATATACTTCAGTCCGTCCGCATAAGAGACTGACGGGAGCAGCACGGTCAGCAGATATTCTGCAACTGCTCCTGTGCTGATCGCAAGAATCGCTCCTGCCGGTGTCCCTGCCTTTTGTGCGATCCATATCATCAGCAATGCAGCTGCATAGCACACCACCAGTTTCAAAAGCAGATACATCCACAGATATTGCCCTGCTGTCAGTCTGAACGGGCTTTCATAAAACGCTGTCACTGACTGAAGGGGACGTGTGAGATTTCCAAAACCATACTGATAGAAAATAAAAAGATAATTACTTCCATATAGCAGCAGAACCAAAAATCCCGTGATCCCTGCCATCACTCCCAGTTTTGCACCAATGACCTCTGCCCTGCCACGGCTGGCAGATCTCAATAATGGATACAATTTATTCTTTTTCTCATCAAGGATCAGGAAATAAACTGCTGCCATCAACAGAATCGTCATGCACAGATCAGTAAAATCTGCCTTTGTTGCCTTTATAACACCATCCGACAGATCAAAGGAAAGCTTCGTGCCTTTCAGTTTCTCATAAGCCGCAGGAGTCACTTTTGCGTTTCTCCAGGCAAAGGTTCCTTCATCTGAGAAAATAGAACCTGACATTTTTGCACTTCTCTCTTTGATCTCCTCCAGATATTCGTCATATTTTTCTGTCTGAATCCATTCTCTCGAAAGCTTTTTAAATAATTCTTCTTCCATATACTGGTTGCCTGTATAGTGAGCATTTTTTTTTGCTTTCTGCTCTTCCAGCCATTGTCCTTTCGTTCCTTCCGGCTGCTCCTGAAAATCTGTATAAAGCTGCCGGACAGAAGCTGCCGGAAATTCCATCCGGATCTGCTCCGAAAGATTCCATAAATTAAATAACAAAAATACTGCACATAAAAACCAAAAATAACGAAAAGACAAAAACTTCTCCCATTCATATTTCAGATGCCGCATCCGCATCCCCTCCTCCCGCAACATCTCCTTTACCTTTTAATACACTGAATCATTTGCTGCCGGTCATATTGCCCTCTTCATCCACCGGATTCTTGATTCCTGTATTCTTTTTCGAGCATCCGGTTCCTGTGATCAGCATTGCAACGATACTGCCTGTTAAAACGAAAACTTTTCCCCATTTCTTCATCTCTAACACCTCTTTGTTTAATATCACCAACCAGTTACTGTCCGTTTATCGGATTTCCATTTTCGTCAACCAGTTCACCCATAGCTGTCATACGTGGATTTATCACATTTTTTATGACACTTTTCTCATTGACTAAATCCTCCCACTCCGTGTATGCCTGCCAGTCGACATTGTCCTGAAAACCATTGGATTCAAAATCCTTTAAATACCAAAAGTACATTCCTTTCTCTGTTGCACATATCACATCATAGAAATGAGTACCTGCAACCGGAAGTTGTTGTGGCATCGACAGTTCCTGTATTTTTCCATTATGATCCAGTAAGAACATCTTCTCTTCTCGCTCCTCAGTCCATGTTCTGACCCAGTACACGATTCCTTCCTGACATTTTCCACACAGGTCTGATCCAACAATATCCCCTCCGGCATTCTCCAGAATTTTCTCATTTTCAAGGCAAAGCTTATTTTTTCTACTGTCAATATCATATTGATAAAGATTTCTTTCTCCGCCCTCAACACTCAGATAATAAAAGCTGTTTTCATTTTCTTCAGGTAAAATCCGCTCATATCCACTTTGAAATAATTCAATCTGTTCCGATTCACATGACTCATAATCCAGCTTGTAAAATAAAGTTTCATCATCCTTGATCAAAGAATAAATCTGATATTCTTCCGTTCCTCCAAGTAATTGAAATCCCAAAGCGTCTTTACATTCTACAGAATCTAACTGCGTTGCCTCAAAAGTATCTAAATTTAGTTTTTTCAATACTGAAATCCACTTCATATTTTCCTGGTCATCCACTTCAGGCATTGTTGCTACATAAAAAAATGAATCTTTCGCAATTACGCCTTCATTAATGAACATATTAGAACTTTCCAGTTTTTTCTTCACCTTCCGGTTGCTCCCGTCTATATCAGAACTGTAGATTTCTTCATTTCCTTTTGAATCTTCACTGATTCCGAGCAGCTTCCCCTTATATGGAAACACTCTTGCCCCGTCAATCGCTGCATCACATTCTGTATCAGCATCTTCCGCTTTTGAAAGATGCCTGCAGTCCGGTTTATTGCAGACCGGAATTGCATCCTGCGTTGTGAAATCTACATAATAGAGGATTCCACTTGCATTTGTAAAATAGCCTGTCCTGGTTATTGTATTCCCGCCATATATTTCCATATAATCCGACCCGATTGCTGCTCTTTTTTCCTGAGGGATACGCCCCGCACACCCACATACAGCTAACACGATCATTCCTGCAAGGATTCTCGATCCGAACTGCCTTTTTCCCCATTTCTTCATCTCCAGCACCCCTTTTCTTTTAATTTATCAAGTATGACTTAAGAGAGCCTTTGGAGAAAATGAAAGAATTTCTAAAGAAGATTTCCTGCGGATGAAATATGCGGACTATGTACTACTTTTATTTTTCCCTCTTTATCGAACAGCTCCGACCAGCTAATATACGCATACCAGGTAATAAGATCTCCCTTTGTATCTGATTTTTCATTGTTCGCCTGATAAGAAAAGAAAAAGCCTTCCTCTGTGGTACTTCTAATTCCGCTCAGCCACGCTGCTTCTTCCGGCAGCCGCTCACTAAGCCCTGTTCTCAGAATTTCCGTCCTCTTCTTTACATACAGTTCATTTTCGGGTAATATCCTGAATAAAACCGTTCCCTCATGCTCTCCTTCTATCACAAGTTCTATCTCCGTAGCCGCAGTAATTTTTTTCAATTCTCCCGCTCCCACAACAGAACTTATTTTTTCTGCCTCAGTCTCATATTTATAAATCTCTTTTCCATCATTTCCTACATAGTAAAGAGACTTTCCATCATCTGACATTTTTATTTTGGAATAACTTCCTGTATTCAATAGTATCGAAAACGACTCTTCGTTCTGATAATCAAATCTGTAATACTCTGCACCACGGTCTTTTATTACCGCATAAAACTGATACTCCTCATTCCCTCCCAACAGGCAAAAACTTCGTGCATCCTTTATTTCTAAAATTAGTTTTTGATCCATGGTATCTAAATCCAGTGAACATAACTTCCAGACAGGTGTCTCAGTCGCTTCTCCTGATCCGGTTATCTCTCCTGTTGCATCATTCATCACCATACTGACGTAATACAGCTTATTTTTTCTCACAACTGCATCCGTCAAGAGTGATCCGGTATCAAAAGTTCCTCCACTTTTGGAATTGCTCCCATCTAAGTCTGACAGAACCAGTTCACTCTTCCCATTTTCTGCTGTCCTGATACGATAAAGCTTCTCCTTATATGGAAAAATTCTTACCCCATCACAAACTGCATTGCATTGTGTATCTTCATCTTCATATACCGACAAATGACGACAATCCGGTTTATTACAGATGGGGGTACAGATCTGATTTTTGTAATCTGTAAAATATGCAATCCCTTCCATTACCTGAAAATCCCCTTTTTTTGTTACAGCAGGATGCGTTCCAAATAATTCCATATACCCGGATTCAAATTGATCTTTCACAGCAGAATTTTTTTCTTTCCCACATCCGCTCAAAAGCACAAAAATAATTCCAGTTAATAAAAATAACTTTCTTTTCATTTTGTCACCTCCGTCCGGTATACAAAATCTCTTTTTACTTTGTATTATATTGGAATTTTCCTCTCATTTCTGAAAATGTAACAAATACCCCCTTTTTATGTAATAATTCACACAAAAAGAGGGTATTATTTTCAATTTTATACCACATTTACACACATTCAATCTATTTTTATATCAATACACTTCTATATCATTTCGCTTTTTTCCCACAGATTTACCGTAACTTTAAATAAACCTGACTTCATCTGATATTCCCAAAAACCATCATATTTTTTTACAATCTGTGCAATACTTCCCATTCCAAATCCATGATTAATCTTATCTTTCTTCTTTGTCTGAAGTGTCTCTGTATCTTCATTGCATGGATTTTCGCAGTGTATCACTACTCCGCTATTTTGATATTCCATCAGAAGCCGGATCTTTTTTTCTCCCTGAAACTCCTGGCATGCCTCGATTGCATTATCCAGTAAGTTTCCCAGCAGTACACCTAAATCTGCTCCCTGAATTTTTAGCTGTTCCGGTATGTGAATATCAAACTCATACTCTGTCTGAGCCATTTCCATCTTCTGTGACTTCAGATTCAGGATTCCATTTACAACTGCATTTGCAGTAAAAATTTTCTGTTCTGCCGCAGTCATCTGCTGAAGAAGTATCTCAATCTCCTTTTTTCCTTCTTCCATTTCTCCATTTTCAAGATAACCATAAATGCCCGACAATTCATTTTTTATATCATGCCTGATTCTTCGGATTTCCTGTTGATGTTGTTCTAATTCTCTGTAATGGGCTGATTCATATTCCAGTTCTTTTAACTGATTCCGAATCATTTCCTCTTCTCTGAAATAAACTTCCTGCCTGCGGAAAAGCACATATAATACAACATTGATAATCAAAATAAACAGGATCAGCATCACTTCCATCCACACATTGATCTGCTCTCTTGCAAACTGATCCTCTGTCACAATTACAAGCAGAACCGCACTAAGTGCCGGGATAACCAGCAGTTGCCCCTGTATATCCCTTTTCTCTGTATTTCTCTTTTTTCTTGACTGCAGATAGAAGAAAATTGTTGCAATAACCCGGATTTCTCTGGAATATCTCTTTCCCAACAGGATAACTGACTCTTCCTGATTTCCCATGTCACTGATCCGGATATCATATGCTCTTGACAGCCCTACAGCCACAACACCTTCAGCTAAAAATGCAAAGACTAAATAGAGCAGTCCAGCCAGAATTTTCCTCTTCACCCCACCATCGAAAAAGGATAAAAGAATGAACAGTTCTATCACTGCAATCAATATATTTATATTCGCATCCTGAAAGTAATGATTTCCGATTGTTCCAACTTCCGAAACTCCAATCAGAACCAACCAGTCCAGCACCTTTCCAAACCTTACTTTTCTTTTTAAAAAGCACGATACGAATAAATAGGTCTGTATCACCTCAATTATTGGTATTATCATATCATTCCCACTCTCATCTTCGCATTTCCAGGCAATAATTCTGAAATGCCCTGTTAAACTGATCTTTATATTTCCTTGTCACCGGAATTTCTTTTCCTGACTCCATCGTGATCGTATCTTTCCGCACACTTCGTATTTTCTCAAGGTTAATGATAAAAGAAGCATGAACTCTCACAAGCAGACTGCCTTTAAATTCGTGTTCCAGGTCATTGAGCCGGACATAAAATTCACCGCTGCCTCGCCTGCTGCAGATCCGCACTTTTCTTTTTTCACTTTCTATGTACTCAATCTCCTCGTGATAAAAGATCTCCACTCCTGACTGATTTTTTAAAGCAATCCGGTTTCTTTTTTTTGACAGATACCGGAAAGAACGCAATAATGCCTGTCTTACTTCCACCTCATCCAATGGTTTCACCAAATAATCCAGTGCCGATACCTGAAATGCCTTACGGATCATTTCTTTATAATTTGTTGCAAAAAGGATCACTGCATGGTCGTCTTTCTCCCTGATCTTTTCCGCCAGTTCCATTCCCGTCATCTGACCAAGCTGAATATCCAGCAGATAAAGATCATAAAAAGGATTTCCTTTTTCCAGTAATTCTTCTGCCGATGAAAACACTTCGCAACTCCCATTGATCCCGGCTTCTTTCATGCACTCACATACCTGCTTTTCTAAAAAAAGCTGAAGTGCCTCTTCATCTTCGCAGACCACTGCCTTCAACTTTCCATTCCCCCATCCCTTATAAACTCGTTCTAAATAATTGACCCTCACCAGGCTCAGCTTTCAACCGTCGGACGTTACCGCCCGTCTGCACTCTTCAATCCAGATAATCGATCTTCACCAGTGTCAGCCCCTGCGGCGGCACGGTCATTCCCGCTGCCTGCCGGTCTTTTGCCTCCAGCATCGCCGGGATCTCTTCCGGATCGATCAGTCCTCTTCCGACTCCGATCAGTGTTCCGGCAAGGATACGCACCATATTGTAAAGGAATCCGTTTCCTCTGACCCGGAATGTGAGCACATTTTCTTCCCGGATCACTTCCAGCCGGTATATGGTGCGGACTGTATCTTCTATATGCGTATGCACATTACAGAAGCTTTTAAAGTCATGCTCCCCTTCCAGATATCCCGCTGCCTTTCTCATTTTCTCCAAATCCAGCGGAAAAGAGACGAAATAAGTATCTCTTCTCCTCATCGGATCGGGGAGTTTTTGGTTCAGTACCCGGTATTCATAGGTCTTTTCTGTATTGCAGTGTCTTGGATGCCAGTCTGCCGCCACCTCGCAGGAATCAACTACTACGATATCTTCCGGGAGCAACGCATTCACAGCATAAAGAAACCGTTCCGGTGGAATGGAAGATTCTGTATCAAATACTGCCACATTTCCTCTCGCGTGAACTCCTGCATCCGTCCGGCTCGCCCCGATCACCTTTACTGTCTGCCCGGTCAGCTGAGTCAGTACCGTATTCAGTTCTCCTTCTATCGTTGCCACATTATTTTGGACCTGCCAGCCACAGTAATCGGTTCCGTCATAGGCAACTGTCAGTCTGATTCGTTTCATTCTTTTCCTGTCCTCTTTTTCTATTATCTGATTATCAAAAAATCCATATCTTAAATGGAATATATCTTCCTGCACCTACAATCGCCACTAAATACAGCAGTGTGATCAGATAAGCAACTCTGTCGTTTCTATGATACTGCAATGGTTTCATCTTTGTTCTTCCATCCCCGCCATGGTAACATCTTGCTTCCATTGCCATTGCAAGATCATTCGCCCGTCGGAATGCAGATACGAACAGTGGCACAAGGATCGGGATCATTGCCTTTGCCCTTTGCAGGATATTTCCCGATTCAAAATCTGCCCCTCTTGCGATCTGTGCTTTCATGATTTTATCCGTCTCTTCCAAAAGGATTGGAATAAAGCGGAGAGCGATCGACATCATCATTGCAATCTCATGCACCGGAACATGGATCCGGTTCAGCGGATGAAGCAGCTTTTCGATTCCGTCTGTCAGGCTGTTCGGGGTGGTCGTAAATGTCATGATGGAAGATCCCATCACCAGAAAGATCAATCTCACCGTCATAAAAACGCATGTCCGCAGACCGCCCTCCGTGATTGTAAGGATTCCATAATGAAAGAGGATATTTCCACTCCTCGTAAGGAACAGGTTCATCAGCACTGTAAAAAGCAGCAGGATCACAATGGGTTTCAGTCCTCTGACAATAAATTTTACCGGCACTTTTGAAAGCCGGATCACCATTGCAAGAAATGCAAATGCAACTACATATCCTAAAATACTGTTCTGCAAAAATAAGGAAACCAGGAATGCCAGCGTGCAGACGATCTTCACCCGTGGATCTAACCTATGTACCTGACTCTGTGCCGGATAATATTGTCCTATTGTAATATCACGGATCATGCCTGCACCTCTCTTTCTGCCTTTCGGGTCTTCTTCAGGCATTTCATGATCTCATCTGCGGCTTCTTCTACCGTTGCCGCATCTGCTGACACTTCAAATCCCTTTTCTTTCAGATCATGCATCACGTAAGTTACCTGTGGTGCAGCAAGACCGACTGCCTCAAGTTCTTTATAATGCCGGAAGACTTCCTGCGGTGTTCCGTCCAGCATTTTTTCCCCCTGATTCATCACGATCAGACGGTCTACATATTTTGCCACATCTTCCATGCTGTGGGATACCAGAACTACTGTCATCCCGGTCTTTTCGTGAAGCTGTGCCACCTGATCCAGAATCTCGTCCCTTCCCTTCGGGTCAAGTCCCGCAGTTGGCTCATCCAGTACAAGTACCTTTGGATGCATGGCAAGAATCCCTGCGATCGCCACACGCCTTTTCTGCCCTCCTGAGAGTTCAAATGGAGACTGATGATAATATTTCTCCGGGAATCCGACTAACTGCAATGCCTCTTTTGCCTGTGCCTCACATTCTTCCTTTGAAAGCCCCTGATTCTTCGGGCCAAAGCAGACATCACTCAATACATCCACTTCAAATAACTGATATTCAGGATACTGGAACACCAGTCCGACCTGCGTGCGGAGCTGCTTCATATCGTATCCTTCTTCATAAATATTTTTTCCTTCATAGAGCAGCCTTCCTGAGGTTGCTTTCATCAATCCGTTCAGATGCTGGATCAGGGTGGATTTTCCTGAACCGGTATGTCCAATAATCCCGACAAACTGTCCCTGTGGAATCTCAAGACTGATATCTTTCAATGCGTGCTTCTCGTAAGCGGTTCCCGGATTGTATACATAACTGAGATGTTCTAACGTAATCGACATAATGCTTCTACCAGTTCTTCCCTTCTTAAAATTCCTTTTGGCAGATCCACTCCACGGTGGATCAGCTCATCTGCCAGCATCGTAACCTGTGGTACATCCATCCGGTATTTTTTCAGTTCATCAACCCGGCTGAAAATTTCCCGTGGTGTGCCATGCATAACGATCCGGCCATCATCCATGACAAAGACCTGATCTGCATCCACCACTTCTTCCATATAATGAGTGATCAGGATCACAGTCACATTTTTTTCTCTCCGAAGCTTTTCCACTGCATGAATTACTTCTTTTCTTCCATTTGGATCCAGCATGGCAGTCGGTTCATCCAGTACAATGCATTTCGGCTCCATTGCGATCACTCCTGCGATCGCCACCCTCTGCTTCTGACCGCCTGAAAGCTTATTGGGAGAATCTTTTCTCCGGTCCAGCATCCCGACAGCACGCAGACTGTCCTCTACTCTTTTCCATATTTCTTTTGTCGGAACTCCGAGATTTTCCGGTCCGAATCCGACATCCTCTTCTACCACCGTTCCGATGATCTGATTGTCCGGATTCTGAAAGACCATTCCGGCACTCTGCCGGATCTCCCACAGTTTCTCCATATCCTTCGTATCTTTTCCGTCCACCCACATTGTCCCGTCTGTCGGAACAAGAATTGCATTCATATGCTTTGCCAGTGTGGATTTTCCTGAACCATTATGCCCCAGCACTGCCACACAAGACCCCTGCGGAATGTCGATGTCCACTCCGTCAATGGCTCTGCAGCTTCCGATCACATTGCCGTCTTCGTCTCGTTTATCATATTCAAATACAAGCTTTTCAGCACGTATCATGCCCATGGTATACCGCCTCTCCCGAATCGTATTTCATCAAGTTTCTAATTTCTTTTATCCAACGGATTTTATTGTACGGTATGACACGGGAATTTGCAAGCCAGGAATGACGAAAGCCTTCTCCGGATATTCCCATTTCTTCAGGGATGCTTAAACCCTTCCCCGAATACTTCACTCGTCTCGGTGAACATCAGAAATGCGGTCTCATCCGTCTTTCTCACTGCCTCCTGAACCGTATATGCTTCTGATTTGGAGCAGGCACACAGCAATACACTTTTCTGTTGTCCGGTATACCCTCCGATGGCTTCTATAAGTGTCACACCACGGTCTGCATTTTCCCGGATCACTTTTGCCATCTTTTTCCCGTCAGACGTAATAATGATCGCAAGTGTTCCTGCCCCGATCCCGTAAAGAACTTTATCGATAACCACCACCGAGGCAAAGGTAGAGATCAGTCCGTACAGCACTGCATCCACATCCCCGAATACCGGCCAGCCAAGAAGAATGACTGCAAGATCGATCATCAGGGTGATTTTCCCAAGCGAAAACGAAGGATGCTTCTTTTTTATTGCCATAGTCAGAAAATCAATTCCTCCAGAGGACGAACCCCGCAGATAGAACAACACCATTCCTCCGCCCAGCAAGATTCCTGAATAAACTGCTGCCAGCAGACGCTGTCCGCGGTACAGCGGAAAAAAGGGAAATACACTATCCAGGAAAAATGTTGAAATAAGCATGGTCACCGCTGTCTTCAGAAGGAATTTTTTTCCTACTGCTTTATAGCTGATCAGGACTAACGGAACATTTAAAACCAGGGTCATGATCCCCACCGGCAGTCCCCACAGATGATTCAGAATCAGGGCAAGTCCTGATACACCGCCCGGTGCAAATCCTGCTGCCCCGGCAAAGGTATCAATCCCTGCCGCATACAAAATACTTCCTGCTATATTATATAAGAAATCATACAGATGCGATTTTTTCATAATAAAAGAGCATACCTTTCCTTTTTATCGTACTCAGTATGCTCCGTTTAAGCTCGAATTATTCTTTATACAGATTCATAGATGTCGGGGGCAAAAGTCCCCGACTCTGCCATCTGTACAAATCTGCTTTATAAGAAGATTTATTCGTCTTTCACCGGATTTTCAATACTTACCTTGTGATCATACCACACGCCTTTTTTCCCGATCAGAGCCAGATCAAACTCCTGATCGATCACTGTAACCGGAATATCAAATCCATAAACCTCTTCCGTAGTTCCATCGGAATAGGTCACCGTATCTACGGTCGGCTGCAGAAGCTCTGCTCCATCCTTCTGGGCATCCTCTGCCTTACCAGGGAACAGATTGACAATATTCTTTGAATGAAGGGTGACATGAAAGACCATCTTTCCGTCTTTCACAGTCAAAGTTCCTTTTCCATCCTTTGTCTCATTTGCATGAAACATCGAACTGTCTGTATGAAATTCCGCAGTATATACACCATCTTCCAGTCCTGCATCTTCTGCTGCATTTTTCTTTTCCGAAGATTCTTCTGCCGTTCCTTCCTCTTTTGAAGAATCCTGTTCTGTCTGTACTTTCTTAGTATCTTTCGTATCTGCCTTACCGCCACATCCTGCAAGCATTGAGGCAGTCATCATAACAGAAAGTGTCACTGCCAACAGTCTTTTTCTCATGAAAAATAATCTCCTATTCTGCATCCATTGCTGCTTTTGTATGAGCTACATAAAGCTGCTGGATCTCTTTAATCTCACCTAAACCGGCAATCTGAGTCTCAATGTTGTCAAATGCGTCTGCCGCTTCAAACTGGCTCTTCCAGGAATCATCATCATCGCCTGCCATATCATTATTGGCATGATCTCCTGCTACAACCATCAGCGGACGAAGTACAACATTTTTGTATCCTGCTGCTTTGATCTTTTCAATCACTGACTCACAGGAAGTCTCTTCCGGTTCACCTTCTACTGTTCCGATAAATACATTCTCATATCCAAGCTGTTCCATCTGCGTCTGCATCTGGGAATAGCTGATCTTTGCTGTATGGGATGTTCCATGTCCCATAAATACAAATGCTGTTCCTGCTTCTTTTGCAGCATCCAGGCTTTCATACTCGGTTACTTTTACTGCCTCTGCTGTGATCGCTTTTGCTACGGCTTCCTTATCTGCATTGATCACAGTTGCATCGGAACCAACTTCTCCAAGCAGTGGCTCTGCAATTTTTACTGACTCGAACTTATCTTTATAATTTTCCACTGCTTCTGTCAGCTCATCATATTCTGCACCATGCATCAGATGCGTCGGCTGCACGATCAGATTCTTGACACCGTTCTTTACAGCTCTTTCTAAAGCCTGATCCATATTATCAATCTTTTCTCCGTCACGTGCCTGAACATGGTTGATGATGATCTGAGCCGTAAATGCTCTTCTTACAGACCACTCAGGATAAGCTGCCTGAAGTGCCTTTTCAATTCCACCAATATCCTCTGCACGGCTGTCATTAAAGGAAGTTCCGAAACTTACAACTAAAAGTTCATTTTCCCCAATCTCATCCTCATTCAGTGGATCATCTTTTGATGCGTCTCCCGTATCTCTTCCGAAATAATCCGGGTCTGCATTTTCACCTTCTACTAACTCTTTCTGTGCATCTGTCAATGCATCCCATGCCTTCTTTGCAGCTTCGCACTGCTCATCTGTCTTGTCTGTCCTCTCCTGCACATAAATATCATCAATCAGCTTTGCCACTTTATCTGCCGCCTCCTGATCTTTTTCTTTGGTTGACTGTTCAGATTTGGTTGAATTGTCGTCACTGTTCTTTCCACCACATCCACTTAACATGGATATTCCAAGTGCAGTTACCAGAAATGCTGTCAATAATTTTTTCTTCATCTTTTCCTCCCTGATCTTTGATCAATGCTTTTTGGAACAGAACGGTTCAGATATACAGATATACACACCGACTCTGGCTTTTGTCTGCATAAATAAGTAAATAAAACCCCCGTTAAAAACGAGGGTTCACATAATATCTTCTTTACACGAATAAACTGTCTTTTTTATAAAAAACAGTCTGTCCTATTCTTTCGTACCGCCAGTTCCTCGTGACCTGAACTCTTCGTTCCTGTACTGCGAAAGGCAGGTCTCCCGGCTGATCGTTCAGACGCATCCAGCTCACCTTCCCGGTCTCCCAGTGGTCTTACGGCTGTTGCTCACGAAATACGGTGACGAGTTCGTACAGGATTCGCACCTGTTTCCCTTTTCACCAGTCCTGACATTTTGTCCGACTGACACCTTACGCATCTTTCATTTAATTGTAACGGGGATATTCTAACACCTTTCCTGAAGATCTGTCAAGAAATATCCCTCTTACCTTTTTGCTCCTCCAAAGTCCTGCGTAATCTTTCAGTCTCTTCCTCCGCTGCTTTTGCACGCTTTTCCGCTTCTTCAATTTCTTCTTTTGCCTTCCTTTTCACCTCATCAACTTCCTTTTTCGCTTTCCGCTTCGTCTCGTTCAGTTCTTCTTCCATCTCATCGATCATCAGCTTTACTGTATTTCGATCCATAATTTCCAGTTCTTTTGAAAACATCTCCATCATCCCTTCCATATTCAGGCACAGAGTGTAGATTTCTTCATAAATTTTCTGAAATTCAGGATTCCTGTCCAGCAGTTTCATAATCATATCCGGATCATCCTGACTTAGAAATACCAACCACTCTTCCAATTTATTCTCTATCTTTTTATCTTTATTGTGGATGATGTTATTAAAAATGTCAAGACATACAAACGTGTACTCCTGTAATAGATTGATCTCCATAGGCAATTCCTTTCTACTGATGATTTTTTTCTGACTGTTCTCTGCAGATTTTCATTTTGACCATTTATTTTAATTACATTGAATCGATGCTTTGAATAAAAGCAGTTGACCTTGTTCTGAATTCAGATGCTCCATGAATCGGAGTAATTACAGAATACATGACAAATACTGGAATTGCAATTTGTATTTTGTTCATAACTCATCTTTTTTGTCGATAAAATTGTGGATAATTTTTTTTGGGGGGGGAGGATAACAAAAGAGTCCGGACATACATTTTCTGTATATCCAGACTCTTTTCTTTTTAACAAAGCTTTTCACAGCTCAGTTCATTTTCATCCTGTCTGCATTTCTTAGGCTCTGCGTTTCTTTTTAAATGCAATTACGATCACTGCACCTGCTGCAAGCAATGTCATTCCGAAGAATGGAATTACATTGGCTGCATCTCCGGTCTTCACTGTGGTAGTCTTAACGGCATCTGCCTTCTTATCAGAATCATTCTTATTTAAGTCATTCTTATTTGAATCATCTTTCTTTGAATCATTCTTCTTATCATCGTCAGCTGCCGGTTTCTTTTTCAGACCATCCAGTGCCTTCTCGATTGCTGCTGCCATTGCGTCAACTTTATCCTGTTCGGATTCTTTCAGACCCTTTTCTACCGCTGCGACTGCATCATCCAAAGCTTTCAGACTTTCTTCTGTATACTTACTTCTGTCAATCTTCTGTACTTTTTCCATTGCTGCATTCACTGCTGTATAGTCTGCATCTTTTTCCGGTTCAACTACCGGGCTTTCTACCAGTTCGCTTAATGCTTTCTCAATCGCTGCTGCCATTGCATCAACTCTGCTCTGTTCGGATTCTTTCAGACCCTTTTCTACTGCTGCGACTGCATCATCCAAAGCCTTCAGACTTTCTTCTGTATACTTACTTCTGTCAATCTTATCTGCTTTTGCAATTGCTGCATTCACTGCTGTATAGTCTGCATCCTCTTCTACAGCCGGTTTTTCAACCAGTGCTGCATACGCATTATTGATTGCTGCTGCCATTGCATCGACTCTGCTCTGCTCGGATTTCTTCAGTCCTTCTACTACCGCTGCAACTGCATCATCCAGTGCTTTCAGACTCTCATCTGTATATTTGCTTCTGTCTACTCCTGCAGCTTTTTCTTTTGCTGCATTTACTGCTGTATAATCTGCATCTTCTTCTACAACCGGTCCGTCATTTTTTACCAGTGCTGCTACGGCTGCCTCAAGAGCTGCCTTTGCATTGGCTACTTCAGACCAGGACTTATTCGGCTGATTTCCTGCATTGATCGCTGCATCAAGTTCTGCGATCAGTGCTTCAGATGCTGTGATCTGCTCATTCAGAGCTGCTACAGATTCTGCTGTATAAATATCCTTTGCCGCCTCTGTCTTTGCTTCTTTTAATATCTTCCGGTATTCTGTCAGATCATATGGGTCTGAATCTGTTGCACTTCCATTTACCTGGATCTCTACGATATGGTTCTCATGTCCGCTTGTAGTATTACTTCCAACTTTACCCATTGCGTACAGACGTACATATCTTCCTGTCACAGCTTCTCCGCTGTATAATGCTTTTCCTGCTGAAGTTTCTGCATATAATGTATCTGTCGGATCCACACCTAAATTATATACATCAGAATCTCCACTGTAATAGAGAACTGTCTTCTTCGCAAAATCTGCTGTATCAGATACTACCAGTGCGGTTGCCTTATAAGTTCTTCCATCAGACCAGTAACGCCATAAGTTTACATTGTTGATCTTGCACTGCTGTCCAAGATCGATCGTAATATAAGAACCTTTATCTTTTCCATCTTTTCCATAGATTGCATATTTATCAGAATTATTGTAAACACCATCTACTGCATTGGAAAGCGGACTTCTTGTATTGGTCATATCTGTTGTCTCATCAGGGTCTACCCATGCAGATGTTACATTTTTCTGATATGCCAGATTCTCTACTACTTTTGGCACAAGTGTTGCATAACCTGCTGTCAGTGCCTCTTTTGCTGCCTGGATCGCTGAAGCATCTCCACCTGAGATGGCACTCGTTGTATTGGAAAGAAGCGTATCCATATTGGCTGCTGTCCAGGACTCAGTTGTCCAGTTATCTTTTTCTGCTGTGATCTTCTTCACAGTCTCTGCCAGTCCTGATGTCGGAACTTCATCGTAGCCAAGACTTCTGTCATAAACTGCTACATTTGTCACAGCTCCGTTTACACCGTTACCAACGATCTTTGCTGCCGGAACTGCGAACTCTTTGTTCTCTGCATTATATACAGACGCACTTATCTGTCCGTCTACATAAATACGAACCAGTCCGTTATTTTCTTTTACACCAACGATCATAGATTCTGTTGCATCGGAAATAACTGTATCAGCTGTTGCTGTCACACCGTTTACCGTGAAATACGGATGTCCTTCCGCATTAATTCCGAGTTCATAAGCATCTCCCTGCTTTACAAGGACAACGCTTCTGTCTGCTGTCTGAACCTGTGCTGCTACTGTGAATCCGTTGGTTCCTTCTACGCTGCGGTCTTTTCCACTAATCTCGCTGTTGCTTCCCTCTACAGTTTCTTTCTCTGCAATCTTATTCTCTGCATAGTATGGAGCTGAGATCTTTCCTGTGATCTGATTTCCGGCTGCATCTGCTCCACTCTCTGCGGATACTTCTACAACATCGCCATCATTCAGTGCTGTAGCAAATGTCAGTTTAAATGTACGCAGGTCTGCATACTCTGAAACTGTCACATTATCAACTACTTTGTCATTTACTTTTACTTTCAGGCCTGCATTTCCTTTGATCTTTTCACTTAACTGCACCTGAAGCTCTGTTCCTGAAACACTTGTCAGGCTCTTGAATGTCGGTGCAGTTGTATCTGCATTCTGGCTCAGAGACCATACCTGTACTTCACCCGGCTGAAGTGTAACGGATACTTCTTCACCCTTTGTATAAGTATCTTTTGCTGTCGCAATCGTTCCATTCGGAGAATAAGTATGTACTGTACTCATGTGGTAAGTACCGGCTTTTGCAACTCCGATTGCATCATTCAGTGTAAATGTGATCGTCTTCTCTGTTGCAGACGGGTTTCTCATGGAAATGATTCCTGCATTTCCATCGAAGCATGCAAATCCATATGGATTCTGTACTTCACCGCTGCTCATTCCACCATTTCTGTAAGTGCTGAGTCTTGTTGCACTGGATGGATGACTACCGATCATCTTCGCATTCTTCAGCTTGGAGAAATTTTCTTCCTCCCACTCAAGGAACTCTGCATTTACAAGATATTTATCCTTGTCCAGCAGTGAATCAGAGTAATAAAGCTCCCAGAATGCAGTTCCTCTTGTTCCCATCATATACAGGTAATTCTTGAACTGTTCTGCTGTCATGGAGTCAGCTACGATTCCTGTTCCTTCACTTCCGTAGATCGGATCGTGATTATAAATATTTGCCAATGGGAACTGAAACTGGTGTACCTGAACAAACTCATAGTAGTTCGCATCACGGTAAGTCAGCATATTGTCCATCTTATTATTCAGTGTACCATTACTGATTTCTCCACGGTCTCCTGCACACTGTAACCATACAGAGTTTGCCCACTGTAAGAACCATGGACTTGGGTTTACATAACAGGTCAGGGAGATCCACAAGTTCTTAATATTATAATCTTTCTCAGCCTGACGGACATTCTCCATCAGCACGATCCATTTCTCCCAAAGGTCTGTCACATGGTACATCTGATTCTGTCCACCATACATATGGCGGTGTTCCTCACTGTATCCTACAACACCTTCTCCTGACGGGAATGCATTATACTGTGCAACATCTGCAAATCCATCCCACTTCCAGTAGTTTACTCTATAGTCATGCATCCAGTTGATCGCCATTTCTTCAAACTTCTGAACATAAGTTGCATCTGCAACATCAATGGAACCACCGGACTTACTTCCTGTTCCGCTCTTTGTCAAGATATCTGCCAGAGAACCGAAGAAGTTGTATCCTCCTCTTGGTCCAATCCATACACCGAAATCAGATCCCAGTTTATTTACCAGGGAACTGGATGTCGTCAGTCCATTCGGGAATTTGGAGTTGAACTCCCAAAATCCTGTTGTATTCAGGGTCGTTCCGGAACGTACGGAATCTACAACCGATGTATTATTGTAGTTGTTCCATCCATCATCCACTACATAGGAATCCATCGGGCGAACTCCGGTCTGTGTCAGTTCCTTCTCGATTTCAATGAATGAGGAAAGGATATTATCATCATCAATTCTCATCATGTTGTCGAACCAGGAGTTGTACTGCAGACGGAAATCTGACGGAGTTGCAATACTGTCGATATAATCATAAAAATCACTTTGGATGACTCCCTGATCACTTCCGTCACTATGGCTTGCACCAACAACGGTCTGCCAGGAAATATACTTTCCATCCTCAGTCAGCTGTCCGTCTCTCTCAAAATCTGTAAAATTCTTTCCTGTATAGTAGCGTACATGTCCCAAACCTGATTCAATCTGTGTATCAGTTTCCGGGAATTCTGATCCCACAAACATTCCATCAATATAGATCGGCTGTCCGAGATTTGCCTTATATTCGCTCATCTCTACAACACCGCCGACTCCCTTCGGAACAGTCCATGTCTTATCGCTGTCTGTGACTGTCAGATGCTCGCCATCGATATAATCCATGCGGACATCCTTATCTTCACTGTCAATCTCCAGGAACTTACGCATGAAATGATCTCCATCATACATGACAATCTTTTCTGTAATATTGGCTTCGCCTGTTCCCATCTCAACCGGATCAAATTCAAAAGTGATCATCTTACCGGTCTTATTGACATCATTGATCACTGCTGTTGTATCATCAATCGAAGTCGATTTCAGTGTCAGTTCACTGGATTTGATTTCTTTTCCGGCAATCTGTGTACCTTTGTCAAGAACAGTTGTTCCGGCTGTATCCTGCACATCCAGTTCTCCGACATTCATAAACTTATTCCGGTTTGCATCCTGCCAGTGGTAGGACTCAATACCAACCAGTTTGATCTTGGATGTCGTCACTGTTTCATCCAGCTCGATCGCATCCGGCTTTGTATTTGCATCGGTTGTCAGTGAAATTTCTGCATTTCCACCAACCGTTGCATCCTGCCATGCACTGCCATCCCAGTACTGGATCTTCAGTTTGGTCAGACGTCCGGTACAGTTATACTTCGCACTATTATCATAACGCGGTGTATAAACCACTTTTTTTACTTCTTTTTCTGATCCAAAATTTACTACCAGTTTCATATCATCCGAATTAGAACACCAGAAATTGCCTGTTGTATCGGTAATCCCGTCTAATATCTGACTGCTATTTCCCTCACTGGTCGTATATTCTTCCAATGAAACTGCCCCGTTACTTGTCTCATCCAGCGTCTTAATCACAAATTCTTCTGAATTTTCTCCCGGTGTGAACACTGAATTTCCAAGCAGGTTCTCAATTTTTGTCGTGGAAAGCCTGTCATCAGAAATACTGAACTCACGGCTGAGCTTATCATTTCCAATGGTCACAATATTTCCACTCTTCGTAGCACTGACTGCATCCTGTGCGGCTTCTACTTCAGTCACTGCAAGCGGTGAGATCTGCACACAGCTTAATGCTGTCACAAGTGCAACCGCTTTTTTTAGTTTCCCTTTCATCATAGAAACTTATCTCCTTCCTCCCTTTTTCGTGAGTATCTTATTTATATTAAGATACATCCTACTTTATTGTATCTCTTTTTTCCTCTCAAATCTTGTCACCCCCCCCACATTTTTTTGCTGTTTTTTGTCTGATTCGGAACTATTCGGATCTGTCTCGCATCCGTTTAGTGAAAGGGATTTGATTAGACTGGTATATTAATAAAGGTGCTTATGACCTGATATCCTATGCATCGGATTATCTGAGACAGGTCATAAACACCTTACTTTATTATTAGAAATGATGAAAAACTATTTTCAATTATTATCCCAGCATTTCCCGGAGCATTTTGTTGACCATTCCCGGATTTGCCTTTCCTTTCATGGCTTTCATCGTCTGTCCGACCAATGCACCGAGTGCTTTTTCTTTTCCACCTCTGTAATCAGCGACTGCCTGTGGATTGTCAGCAATGACTTTCTCCAGCGTCGTTCTGAGTTCATCTGCATCATTGACTGTCTTCAGTCCATGCTCTTCTACATATACATCCGGATCAATATCATTCAGGAAGATCTGTTCAAATACTTCTTTTGCCACAGAACTGTTTACGGTACCGGCATCAGCCAGCTCGATCAGTTTCGCCAGATTCTCCGGTGAGAACTTCAGGTCTTCTGCTTCCATGCCGTGTTCTTTCATCAGACGCATCGTCTCTACCATCAGCCAGTTGGATACTTTTTTCGGCTTATTGCAGATCGCAGTCGTCGCTTCAAAAAGATCTGCCATATGCTTGGATTCTGTGATGATCTCTGCATCATATTCCGGGATGTCAAATTCTTTTTTGTAACGCTCCAGCTTCTCTGTCCGAAGTTCCGGCTGCTGTTCCCTGATCTTTTCGATCCATTCGTCACTGATCACAATCGGTACAAGATCCGGTTCAGGGAAGTAACGGTAATCCTGTGCATCTTCTTTGGAACGCATCGCATAAGAATGTTCCTTATTATCATCCCATCTTCTTGTCTCCTGGATTACCGCTTTTCCCTCTTCCAGCAGCTCAATCTGTCTCTGACGCTCTCCATCGATTGCATGAGCAATTGCTTTAAAGGAGTTCAGGTTTTTCATTTCCGTTCTTGTACCAAATGTATCCGAACCAACTTCCCGAACAGAAAGGTTTACATCCGCACGCATAGATCCCTCCTGCAGCTTGCAGTCCGATGCTCCCAGATACTGTACAATCATACGGAGTTTCTCAAGATATGCGATCACTTCCTCAGCGGAACGCATATCCGGCTCTGATACAATCTCTACCAGCGGAACTCCGCTTCGGTTATAATCAACCAGTGATGTATCATCCCATTCATCGTGAACGAGCTTTCCTGCATCTTCCTCCATATGCATTTCATGGATCCGCACTTTTTTCTTTCCGTTTCCGCTTTCAATCTCTACGTATCCATCTCGTGCGATTGGAAGATAAAGCTGGGAAATCTGATAGTTCTGCGGATTATCAGGATAAAAATAGTTCTTGCGGTCAAATTTACATACCTGCGTGATCTTACAGTTTGTTGCAAGTCCGATCGCCATCGCATATTCTACAACCTGCTTATTCAATACCGGAAGCGACCCAGGCATACCGGTGCAGACCGGGCAGGTATGCGTATTCGGTGCCCCACCAAATTCGGTACTGCATCCACAGAAAATCTTTGTCTTTGTTGCCAGTTCGATATGAACTTCCAGTCCGATCACTGTCTCATACTGCTTTGCCATGATTACTGTACCTCCTTTTCCGCTGTCCGTCCGATCTGTGCAGGAACCTCATGCACTTTCTTTGTCGCACATTCATAAGTATATGCGGCACGGACCAGCGTCTTTTCGTCGAATACATTTCCTATGAGCTGCATTCCCACCGGCAGCCCTTTGCTGTCTTTTCCTACCGGCACACTCATGCCCGGAAGTCCGGCAAGATTGACAGAGATCGTATAAATATCTCCCAAATACATTTTCATCGGATCATCCAGACTCTTTCCAAGCTCCGGTGCTGTTGTTGGGGCTGCCGGTCCTAAGATCAGATCGTATTTTTCAAACGCCCGGTCAAATTCCCTCTTGATCAGGGCTTTTGTCCTCAATGCTTTCAGATAATAGGCATCATAATATCCTGAACTTAATACGAAAGATCCCAGCATGATCCTTCTCTTTACCTCTGCTCCAAATCCTTCGGAACGGGTCTTTTTATACATATTATGAAGTCCCTCATACTCTTTGGTCCGATATCCATATTTTACTCCGTCGAAACGTTCCAGGTTGGAGCTTGCCTCTGCTGCTGCGATCGTATAGTATGCCGGGATTGCATATTTTACAAGTCCCAGATCAAATGCTTCTACCACTGCACCTTTTTCTTCAAGGACTTTTGCTGCCTGCATGACTGCCTGATTCACCTCAGGATCCAGACCCTCTCCCATATAATCTCTCGGGATTCCGATTCTGAGTCCTTTTACATCTTCTACCAGTGCTTCTGTAAAATCACAGTCATCCCGTTCGATCGAAGTACTGTCTTTCTCATCGTGGGATGCGATCACTTCCAGGATTGCCGCACAGTCTGCCACATCCTTTGCTACCGGTCCGATCTGATCTAATGAAGAACCATATGCCACCAGTCCATAACGGGAAACTGTTCCATAGGTCGGTTTCAGTCCCACTACCCCACAAAAAGAACTTGGCTGACGGATCGATCCACCGGTATCAGAGCCAAGTGCATAATAACATTCGCACGCAGCCACTGCCGCACAGGATCCACCAGAAGAACCTCCCGGAACATGTGCTGTATTATGAGGGTTTTTCGTTGGTCCATAATAAGAAGTCTCCGTCGTACTTCCCATGGCAAACTCATCCATATTCGTTTTTCCGAGAATGACGGCTCCGGCATTCTTCAGGTTTTCAACCGCCTGTGCTGTATAAGTCGGCTGAAAACCTGAAAGGATTTTGGAACTGCATGTTGTAAGCTGACCCTCAATGCACATATTATCTTTAATTGCTACTGGAACTCCTGCCAGCGGTCCGGTCAGTTCTCCTGCGTCGATCTTTTTCTGAATTTCATCTGCCTGTGCATATGCCCCTTCTTCATCCAGTGTCACATAACTGTTAATCGCCGGTTCTACTTCTTTTGCCTGCTCGATTACTGCCCGGACTGCTTCTCTGACCGTCACCTCACCGGCTTTTATTTTTTTGCCCAGTTCAAGGGCTGTAAGTTTTAATAAATCCATCTTCATCTCACTCCCTTTACCCTATCGTCTTCGGCACTTCAAAGCTGTCTTCTTTCCGAAGAGGTGCATTTGCCAGTGTCTTCTCTTTATTATCACCATTTGTTACAACATCTTCCCTGAATACATTCTGCACCGGAAATACATGAGACATCGGTTCAATCCCGGTAGTATCCAGTTCATTTAAAGTATCTATATAATCCAGCATCTGCTCCATATCGCTTTTGGCGGCTTCTTTCTCTTCCGCCGAAAGCTCCAGTTTTGCAAGGATTCCAACATATTCTATCGTTTCGTCTGAGATTTTATTTGCCAATTCTGTCACCCTTTCTCACTTCATTTTTTGATACCAGGGTCAAAAGGTCTGACACCACGTGTGCTCGCACACGAGTGGTAGAA
>OIWV01000854.1_pt1 | contig 28520 bp, 21 predicted proteins | sample 1587751 | NCBI WGS metagenome assembly OIWV01 (sample SAMEA3888913, study PRJEB22519) | human gut metagenome | biome: human gut; feature: human-associated habitat; material: faeces | place: Denmark | collected 2010
TTTGTTGCTCAGGTGCTTATAAAAAATATTAAATTATAGTGTTGCGGAAATTAGAAATAATTAATTTGTAAGAATATTTACTGTTAAAATATCAATTAAGATCTACATTTACTTTTTATCTTAGTAATGATCTCTCTAAATCATCACGCAAAGTTAAAACAAATTAGTTAATAATTAAAACTTTATCAAATAAAATTTCAACAAATAATAAAAAAAGCTTGTTTATATCAATAATATTATAATAAAATAACACCTTTTGTATATATATACACCCTTTATCACTTATATTTGCCTCCGTTTATCTTGCCTACCCTATCGTATAGGGTCTGCAATATAGCCTTGCCTTTAGCCACGCGTTGGCTGTCGGCAGCAGGATGCTCGTTGTAGAACACGCGGTTGGAAACATTATCGTATACGCTTACGCCGGTGCTGTCGAGATAGCAGAATCCATTGACGAAGCTATAAAATGCAAAGTGGCGTGTGTAAGAGGCGTCGAGAACATTGCGACTGAACTCGAAGTTGGTGTGCTTCAAGCCGAGCTGTGCAAGCAAGGTTGCCGCCAAGTCGGTTTGGTTGGCTATCTTGTCCACCACCATAGGCTTAGCCACTGCCCCACCCGTCCATATCATAGGTATGCGGAAGAAGTGGGGGGCAAAGCGCTCGCCCTCCTTTGGATAGGGTATGCCGTGGTCGGGCAGCAGGACGATGAGGGTATTGTCCCACTGTGGGGTCTTGCGGAAGCGCTCGATAAAGCGTCCTATGCAGTCGTCGGTATAGGCAAAGGCGTTGAAGTGGGCATCCTCAAACTTGTTGAAAGGCACCTCAAACGGCTCGTGGCTGCTGAGCGTAAGGAACGCCGTAAACCATGGTTGCTTGCTGCCCTCACGCTCCTTGAGCATGGCAAAGAGCCGGTCGAAGGTAAGGTTGTCTGGCACGCCCCACTTGCCATAGTTGCGCTGCTCCATCGTAAAGTCGTCCTGCGACGTTAGTTTCTGGAATCCTCCGGAGAGAAGATAGCCTCGCATATTGGTGAAGTTGATGTCGCCGCCATATAGGAAGTCGGTTTTATAGCCAGCCTCGGCAAGCGAGTGGGCAATGTTGGGCATATTGTTGGCAATGCGCGGCACCTTCATTATGGACAGCGTTGGCAGTCCGGGGTAGCCACTAAAGGTGCAGACGGTGCCTCGGTCGGTGCGGAAGCTGCCTGCATATAGGTTGCTGAAGAACACGCCCTCTCTCGAAAGGCGGTCGAGATTGGGCGCAACACCCTTAGCTCCGCCAAGACGCTCTATCATTGTAGCGCCAAAACTCTCCATAAAGATAACGAGGATGTTTGGCCGCTTGGTGTTGAGAACAGACGTGGTGGCTGAGTCGGTCACGGCATACTGACCTTGCATAAGCTCGGCTCGGCGCTCGTCGGGATAGAAGCGAAACTCGTCCTCGTACTTCTTCTGAAACTCCATGCTGGCAAACATATTGAAGACGGGGTTGATGGCAGACAGATTGAGGTATTGGTCGCTGCTGAAATATACGGTTCCCACATTCTGTGTAGACACCCTTATGCCGCCTCTTATCACCAGGAAGAGCAAGCCGCCTACGGGCAGGGCGCACACCGTGGCAAGTATACGGCGACGTGCGCCAGCCACAGCTTGCAGTTTACGGGGCGTTATGCGCCACAAGAGCCACGACATCAGGGCTGTAAGCACCACGATATAGAGCATGCGCAACAATATGTAAGCTACGGACACACTGGCTGCCGCATTCTTGGGCGAGTCGAGATAGATAAACACGGTGGCGTCGAGCTTGCTCTCCCAGAAGGCAAAGAGCGACGTGTCGGCAATGAAGATGAGCGACACGAGCAGCATCACTATTATATAATAAGGTGTAAGCACCTTGCGCAGCGGCATCTTGCCATACCACACCGATGCCAACATGAGCAGGAACGGAATGGCGGTGAGATAGCCGGCTGTTGTCGCGTCGAGCCATGCTCCATGCCAGGCTACGCTTAGATAGTCGGTCAGGGCATAATGCTTGGACGCATTACACATCATAAACACTGGTTTCTGCAGGACAAAATATGCCCATACCACAACAAATTCAGACAATAGATATTTCAGTCTTTGCCACATAATAATGCTTGTTTACTTATTTTGTTGGAGTTATATTTATACTTTATTGGATATTATTCAATTCTATGTTGAGGAATATTATATTGTTAAACAGTGCTTCAACAGTTGCGTCTAAGCCAATAGTTCATAAACAGATCGTACACCACATAGCCCTCCGGCTTGCGATATACCAACTCTTTTTCCTCCAAAACCTTTAGGGCTGCCTTTGCACTGCTTGCCCCACTAAGCCCATGAGCCTTAATAAACTTGCCTGATGTGGGCTGGGCTACTACTCCGTCCTTGGCTATGGCTTTAAGCAGTGCAAACTGATTCTCGGTGAAGAACTGCACCATACTCTCGTATTGAGCTTCACGTCCACCGAGTATAGACAGCAAGGCACGGTTCACTTGAGATACGCTGTCAACAACATTCTCGTTCTCGTACAGTCGGTTCATGATAGCCTGAACGTACCATGTGTGTCCCTCAAACTCATTATATATGTGCATAAAGATATCCTTGCTTAGTTCGCCCCCCTTCTTTACGAAGAAGTTTCGACAGAAGTCGTAGTACACATCACTGTTCAACGGCTTAAGCCCCATCATCTCCGTGCTTTGATAGAAGGGATGCTTGGGCGAACCGAATATCTCTGCCATGAGATGATGCTTGCTGCCTGAGAATATAAAGTGTACGTGCTGGGCAAACTGTATGTACGAGCGCAGCATTGCCTCGGTGCCAGTTTCGGGATACTCGCCTATCTGCTGAAACTCGTCAATGGCAACGTATACCTCCTTGTCGCTTTCGTTTAGATAGCGGAATATATTGCGCATTGTTATGTCTTCTTGCGACGGCTCCACGGTGATGCTTACGCTTGGCTCGCCAGTTAGCGGGTCAAGACTGAAGACCGGACGTAGAGATGCAAAGAAAGTTAGAACCTTGTCTTTTAAAGAAGAGTTCTTGCGAACAAGGTCGTTGATTACAGTTGTGCCAAGTTGCTCAACAAAATCGCGCAGACTCTTCGTTGCATAAATGTCGACATATAGGCATACTACATCCTTGTTGTCGGCTGTCAAATGATAAAACGTGTTCTTGATCAAGCCCGTCTTACCTATTCTTCGAGGCGATATAAGGGTTACATTTCTGCCATTTCGAAGATGCGACATAAGCATGGCGGTCTCCTCTTGACGGTCGCAAAAATAGTCGGGACTTTCGTAGCCCTGCGATATAAACGGATTGGATAATGGTCTGAGTGTATGTATCATATATCAATTACATCTTTGTTGTTACACAAAAGTTGTAATGCAAAGTTAATGCAAACCTAAGACAACACCAAAGATTTTATACATTTTATACGTATACGTTGCAACTTTCCTACCTTCCGAAACGTCAAACAATAACACGAGACATAACACGAAGTAAATAATAACAAATAGAAAAGAAAGGACTAATTATGATTTTCTCAACAACTCCTACCCTTGAGGGGCACACCATACGCGAGTATCGCGGTGTGGTAACTGGCGAGACCATTATCGGCGCCAATGTATTTAAGGATTTTATGGCTGGCATACGCGACTTCTTTGGCGGCCGCAGCGGCACCTACGAGAAGGTGTTGCGCCAGGCTAAGGACAGTGCTATGCAAGAAATGGCTGAGCGTGCCGAAGAATTGGGCTGCAACGCCATCGTCGGCATAGACCTCGACTACGAGACTGTGGGGCAAAACGGGTCTATGCTTATGGTGGCGTGCAGCGGTACGGCTGTGGTTATCTAACCTTATTGGGGAGCATCTGATATTTGGAGTGTTTAGATATTGCTTGCTGTATCTGTACCAATTAAGCCTTAATGACCGACCAATTATGACTTAATGGCCGACCAATTAAGCCTTAATGACCGACCAATTAAGCCTTAATGACCGACCAATTAAGCCTTAGTTGGACCCACACCACATTGCCACCGCTACAAAAATAGTATTCATTTTCATCTGCCATCTGCAACCCAGCCTGAAATATCGCCATAACCCATTGATATCAAACATCTTACACGGTTGCAGATAAGGTTGCAGATAAGCTATTATCTGCAACCATATACTGGGAGAGGGGACGCCTCGTCCCCAACATAGGCAACCCATAAAAGCTGGTTGCAGATGGTTGCAGATGGTTGCAGATAAAACCGAGCATCTGCAACCGCGCCAAGTATTTGACACACAAAGGGTTAGACCACATTTTAAGGACACGGTTGCAGAGTTGCAGATAAAACCGAAAACAATGTTCGTGCAGTTGTTATATAAAATAAAGCGACCGCCACTTGCCCATTTGCCAAAAAAGCTATACTTTTGCATAAGCAACTTAATGGACGTGAACCCTATAACGCGAATTACTTTTATTAACTAATCTATTATATTAATGAACAAATCTTATTTGGCATTGTCGCTTCTTGCACCATTTGCCGCACAAGCCGCACACGCTGCGAAGAAAGCCAAGCCCAACACCGACCCCAACCGTCCTAACGTGATTATGATTCTTGCCGACGACCTCGGCTATGGCGACTTGGGCTGCTACGGAGCCAAGAACGTGGAGACTCCTAACGTCGACCGCCTTGCCAATCAGGGCATCCGCTTCACCGATACACACGCTATCGCCGCCACAAGTACACCATCTCGCTACTCTATCCTTACCGGCGAATATGCCTGGCGTCGTCCCGGTACCGACGTTGCTGCCGGCAACGCTGGCATGATTATACGTCCAGAGGACTATACCATGGCTGACATGTTCCGCAGCCAGGGCTACCGCACCTGCGCCATTGGCAAGTGGCACCTCGGATTGGGCGACAAGGCAGGAACACAGGACTGGAACGCTCCGCTGCCGGCAAGCCTTGCCGACCTCGGCTTCGACTACCACTACATTATGGCTGCCACCGCAGACCGCGTGCCTTGCGTCTTTATAGAGAACGGCAGCGTTGCCAACTGGGACGCCAACGCTCCTATCGAGGTGAGCTACAAGAAGAACTTCCCCGGCGAGCCTACCGGCAAGCAGAACCCCGAACTGTGCTACAACCTACAGTCGAGCCACGGCCACAACCAGTCTATCGTCAACGGTATAGGCCGTATTGGCTATATGCGTGGCGGCGGCAAGGCACTCTGGAAGGACGAGAACATTGCCGACTCTATAACATCGCGCGCCATCAACTTTATCAAGGCCAATAAGAATAACCCGTTCTTTATGTACTTTGCCACCAACGATGTACACGTTCCGCGATTCCCGCACCAGCGCTTCCGTGGCAAGAGCAGCATGGGATTGCGTGGCGACGCCATCGTTCAGTTCGACTGGTCGGTAGGTCAGATAATGGAGACCCTTGACAAGCTGGGCATAGCCGACAACACCATCATCATACTTACAAGCGACAACGGCCCTATCGTTGACGACGGCTACAAGGATCAGGCAGAAGAGCTGCTCAACGGACACAAGCCTTCTGGTCCATGGCGCGGCCACAAGTACAGCGCTTTCGAGGGCGGCACCTGTGTGCCGGCTATCGTTAGATGGCCTGCCAAGATTAAGGGCGGACAGACATCCGACGCTCTTCTCTCGCAGATAGACTATATGCGCTCGTTTGCCAACATGATTGGCGCACGCATGCCGCAAGGCACTGCTCCCGACAGCGAGGACTGTATGTCTACACTCATTGGCAAGGACAACAACAACCGCAAGTACGTGCTTGAGCTTGCCTCTAACCACGTTATATCGGTACGCACAAAGCAGTGGAAGTACATCGAGCCAAGCAACGGACCCAAGATGATACAATGGGGACCGAAGGTTGAGACCGGAAACAACCCTATGCCACAGCTCTTCGACATCTCTGCAAGCGAGTGGGAAAGCAACAACCTTGCCGAGAAGAACCCGCAGATAGTATATACTATGCAGAACATCCTGCGTGATGAGCGTGCAAAGACTAAGAAAAAGTAAAGCTTTTGATAAAGCAAAAAATAGGAGGTATGGCTTTGCCGTACCTCCTAAATTATTTCTAATCCATCATATTTTTCCTTCAACGCAGCCGCTTTCTCCATTGTCTTGCGAAGAAACTCCTTATGTTCTTCGCTGTCCGCATTGAATGGCCGGTGTCCCAAAGCGGCTTTCACCGGACGCCATTCTTCAAGAAAGCGACGTGTGTTATCGCTGAAATAAGTGTCGCCGAAACGCTGCCATATATACTCTACAGCCTGGTCGGACGGGTGAAGCATGTCTTCGCGGTAGAATCGGTAGTCGCGCAGCTCATCGTTCACTATCTCGTAAGCCGGGAAGTATTCTACCCCGTCGTGCTCTCGCACCACCTTGTCGGCTGCAAGCAGAAGCACAGCCTTTGACAACTGGCTGCCATGAAAGCCATACTTGGCATAGCGTATGGGACTTACGGTAAGTACAACGCGCACATCCGGGTTGACACCGCGCAGCCTGCTGATGGCCTTGCCCAAGTATTCGGCACACTGGTCTACGGTAAGCTCGCGTTCGGTAAAGAGCCGTTGGGGCCGCTTACGGCAGTTGTCCACTATCTCGCCCGTCTCGTTAAGTATGTACACATGGTTGGTGCCAAGCGTAAAGACGGCTGTCCGAGGCGGCTCGGTGCCTTCGGCCTTTAGTTTGTCTACATATCGGTCTACAGTGTGCAGGATGCTTGCCGGATTGTACATCACGCCGTCCGGATTGACCACGGCGCGAAACTTGTCGGCCACAAAGCGCTGACCAATATTGTCGGCAAAGCACGAACCTACAAAAAGCATACGCTCGCAAGGCTCTATGGCGAACCTTGCGGGCGTTATAACAACTGGTGTGCTGAATTGCATAAAAGGTTGTCTACTTATTGTTTAGAAGGCTCCGACTTCTTTATCTCGCCTTCCTTCTTCTGTCTCTTAATCTCCAAAAGCACGCCGGCAACAATAGCGAGCACAAGAAGCAGATAAGCCACGTATGCTGCCGTCTCGGTGTTCTTTACCGACTGCGGCTTGAACGTCAGCACCACAGTGTGCTGTCCCGGCTTGACGTTGATGGCACGCAGGATGTAGTTGACACGTCCTACGGGTACACTCTCGCCGTCGACGGTTGCTGTCCAGCCCGGATAGTATATCTCCGAGAACACAACGATGCCGCCGTTCTGCGACTGTACGTTGTAGGTAAGCTCGTTGGCGTCATACTTCTTGAGCGTTACGAGCGATGTGTTGCCCTGCTTCTGGGCTGTGCCAAGGGTCTCGGCAAACTTCTTGTCGGCTACAGCCTCGTGGCGCAGGTCGAGAGAGCGTATGGCGTCAATCTCCTGGTTGGCGTTGTCAACATACTTGATGTTGTCTACAAACCACGCATTGCCGTAGGCATAAGGATTCTGCAAAGGCACAGTCTGTCCGCCCTGAAGCGGTATGATGAAGTAGCGAGTGTTGAGCATGTTGAGCACGGGGTATATCGAGTCGCCCGGCACACGTGTCATATCGCCCTGCGCATTGGCTACGGCAGGCATAAGGCGCTGCATCTCGGACGAGATATAGTAGTCGATCATCTCCTGATAACGGCGCAGCTTGGCTGCATGGTAGCCGCCAATAGACTTGTGATAGTAAGATGTCTCGTTCTCGTTGAAGGTGTTAGAAGCCAAGTTGAGCACACGATAGTCCTTGCCATGGTCTTGCAAAATTTGGCGGTCGGTAGCCGTCTCCTGCTGAGGTGTCTCTCTAACGCTGCGCTCCACAAACATCTCGTCGTTGAGGTAGCGCTTGTTGACCTGCCACATATCCACAAGGCAGAGCACAACGATGGCTCCCACGGCATACTTGGTTTGCAGCTTCTTCTTGAGAGCAAGCAGCAATATGGCTGTTCCCAATACTATGATGAAGAACGAACGCCAGCAGTCGGCGGTGAAGATGGATATGCGCACCTCACGCAGATTGGCGATAAGCTGACCAAGATACTCGCTTGGTATCTGCTTCAAGGCATTCATCTCTGCCAACGAGATATAGTCGGGGAAGAACACCGTAGGCATGATGGCGAAGAGGAAGGCACAGCCTGCCGACAGCACGAAGCTTATCCACAGATAGTCGCGACGCTTGGTAGCCACGGCTCCGAGCGGCGTGAAGAAGATGAAGTTGACGATACGCTCGCGCACCGTAACCTTCTCCTTAAGCGACTGCGGATTCTGCAACAGCTCCTTCAAGGCGAGCATGGCGAGCAGCGGTATGGTAAACTCGGCAATGACGAGTATGGATGCCACGGTACGGAACTTGGCATACATAGGCACATAGTCGAGGAAGAGGTCGGTGAACCACATGAAGTTTCTACCCCACGACAACAGGACGGACAACACAGTGGCTGCAAACAAAGCCCACTTCATAGGGCCTTTGACGATGAACAAGCCGAGAATGAAGAGCATAAACACAAACGCGCCCACATACACCGGACCGCTTGTGCCTGGCTGATTGCCCCAATACTGGCCCATCTGCTGGTATACCTCGTAGAATTGAGGGTCGGCTTTTGCCATTGCCTTTTCGTTGCGGGCAAGCGGAACAGACGCTCCACCCTTGGTGTTGGGCACGAGCAGGGTCCATGTCTCGTCGATGCCGTAGCTCCACTGCGTGATGTAGTCGCGGTCGAGACCGCTGCTGGTCTGGTTGGCAGAGTTCTTCTTTACAAGCTCGCTCTTTCCGCGCATCGACTCCTGGGTGTACTGCCAGGTGTGGTAGAGGTTGCTAAGGTTGACAACAACACCCAACACGGCAGCCACAAGACACACGCCGGTGGCTTTGGCAAACTGGGCCAACTTCTTCTCTCTAACCGCCTGCCACAGATAGGCAAGCACCATAAAGAGGACGATGAACATATAATAGTAGGTCATCTGTACGTGGTTGGCCTGTATCTCAAGGGCTGTAAAGAGGGCGGTTACCACAAATCCCCATACATACTTGCCCCTGTAAGCCAGCACAATGCCGCCTATCATCGGCGGCAGATAAGCCAATGCCACAACCTTCCATATATGGCCGGCGGCTATAATGATAAAGAAGTAGCTGCTGAAAGCCCATATTATAGAGCCAAGCACAGCCAACTCGCGGCGGAAGTCGAAGGCACGCAGCAAGATATAGAAGCCCAACAAGTAGGCAAAGACGTACCACACATTCTCGGGCAACCACAGATGATAGAACTTGCCCACCTCGTTGAGCACCTTCTGGCTGTCGTACGACGGCGCCATCTGGTAGGTTGGCATACCGCCGAAGAGCGAGTTGGTCCAACGAGGTACCTCTCCTGTGCGCTGATAATACTCCGTAAGCTCTCGTCCGGCACCACGTCCGGCAGAAGAGTCATGACGATAAAGGATGCGGCCCTCGGTGTCTGCCGGGAAGAAGTAGACAAACGCAACAACCGCAAACAATAATACTACCAGCAAGTCTGGAAGCAATCGTTTCAATGTCTTCATTGTATATATGTATAAACGTTTATATTTTCAGTTTGCAAAGTTACGCAAACTATTGCATAATCGCTACACTTTTCGTGGAGAAAAACGGGGTGTTTATTGAATAAATTTGTACGTTCGCGCCACATCACCTAACTTTGCAAACGTAAAATGACAGACGCAATTATCAGAGAGTTATAAGTCGATATATTAGAGAGTTATATAATTAAGTTCACATACATCATTAAGTACACATACATCAGGTTACGTTTCATACACATTAAGCAATGTTATTAAGAACAATTATCAAGAGTTTTCTGCAGAGGTAGAATTCGTAAATGAATGAATTTTGTTGTTGATTAATAATTGTTTTCGTGAGAAAACAAATTATAACGGCGGGTCCTCACACAGGTCCCGCCTTTTTTTTGTAACTTTGCCAAGCATTAACGAGGCTCTTGCTTAAACCCGATAGGGCATAACAAAAGCTCCAGTTAAAGCCAATCAAGCATAATAACAATATTAAATAATAATGAAGATAGGTATAATTGTGGCAATGGACAAGGAGTTTGCACAGCTCACAACCATAGCCACCGACATGAAAGAAGAAGTTCACGGCGGACGCAAGTTTGTTACCGGACGCATCGCCCACAACGAGGTTGTGATGCAGCAGTGTGGCATCGGCAAGGTAAACTCGGCTGTTGGAGCCGCCGAGATGATAGCCCTCTACCACCCCGACCTTGTTGTGTCTACCGGTGTGGCTGGTGGAGTGGACACGTCGCTGGAGGTAACCAATGTGGTAGTAAGCTCGGAGTGCTGCTATCACGACGTCTATTGCGGCGACGAGTGCAAGCCAGGTCAGATTCTTGGTATGCCTGCAACATTCGCTTGCCCAAAGGATTTGGTTGAGAAGGCAACATCTCTCGATTGCGCGACACACGTTCGCAGCGGTTTGATAGTTACCGGCGACTGGTTTGTCAACACTCGAGAGAAGATGCAGTCGATTGTCGACCAGTTCCCCGAGGCTACCGCTGTGGACATGGAGAGCTGCTCTATAGCACAGACTTGCCACATCTACAACACCCCGTTCATCTCCTTCCGCATCATAAGCGACATCCCCTTGAAGGACCACAAGGCACAGATGTACTTCGACTTCTGGGAGCGCATGGCTGAAGGCTCGTTCGAGGTGACACGTGCGTTCCTTGAAAAAATATAACCATTAAAACAACATACAAATTATGGATAAGATACCAAGCTTTACAATAAACCACAACCTCTTGCTGCGTGGCATCTATGTCTCGCGCAAGGACACTATCGGCGGCGACACCGTAACTACCTTCGACATCCGCATGAAGGAGCCTAACCGTGAGCCGGCTCTGCACCCGGGCGCTCTGCACACCATCGAGCATCTTGCCGCAACATATTTGCGCAACGACCCAGAGTGGAAGGACAGCATTGTATATTGGGGACCGATGGGTTGTCTTACGGGCAACTATCTGCTGATGAAGGGCGACTTGCAGCCTAAGGACATCGTCGACCTTATGCGCCGCACCTTCCGCTTTGTTGCCAATTTTGAGGGCGAGATACCCGGTGCCGCACCTAAGGACTGTGGCAACTGGCTGCTGCACGACCTGCCAATGGCACGTTGGGAAGCACGCAAGTATTGCGAAGAGGTGCTCGATTGCATCAAGGAAGAGAATATGGTGTATCCTACAAACAACTAAACTTACACCTTATTATATACGCTAAAGAGCGTGCAGGCTGTATTGCCTGCACGCCCTTTAGCGTTTTATATGCGGTCTACAAACTGCTTACACAAACAGCGTGAGCGTATACAGATATATTACGGCAGCCGGGAAAGCCATAAGCGACGAGTCGAATCGGTCGAGCATGCCGCCATGTCCAGGCAGGATGTTGCCCGAATCCTTTATGCCGATGGTGCGCTTGAAGAGCGACTCGACAAGGTCGCCCCACGTTCCGAAGAACACAACGACGAGTCCTAAGCCCATCCACTGTGGCACGGTAAGCAGAAGTTCGGTAGCCGTCTCGTGCATATCCGAGTTCTGATACATACCCACAAGTGCCGAAACAAGCAGCACAAGGAGTCCGCCGCCGATGCTTCCTTCCCAACTCTTGCCCGGCGATACACGCGGAAAGAGCTTGTGCTTGCCAAAGAGCGAGCCGCTAAGATAAGCGCCTGTATCGTTGGTCCAGAGGAAGACAAAGACGCTGAGCGGTGCCAGGTAGTTGTATACAACGCCGTTGCCGACACCGCGGAACGCCAACACATTGACCATAGCGAAAGGCAGGGCGATGTACATCTGCGAGAGCATGGTGTACGCCCAGTTGTTAATGGGGTTGGGCGCCTTGGTGTACAGCTCCGAGATGAACATATATATCACCGTCAGCAGATATGGTATGAACACTGCCGAAGGCACGATGCCGGCACAGAATCCAGCCATACCAAGGAAGAAGTAGACGGCTGCGACAGTTGTAAGAAAGCGGTTGACGCATACGTTCTCTATTCCGTTGACAATGCCGGTATACTCCCAGACGGTTAGTCCGGTGACGAGGGCAAACAGCAGTATCATTGCCTCGGGACGCATAAAGCACACAACAATGGCTGCCACGAATATGACGCCAGTAATTGAGCGCGTTATGAGATTCTTCATTTTATCACTCATAGTCATTAGTATTTAAGTTAGCCTTTTGCGCTGCTTCGTGCTCGGCTTGTGCCTTCTTCACCTCCTCGGGCATGTCCTCGAGCTTTGGAGTGTTGTCCTCCATAATCTCTTCCGAACGGCTCACCCAGGGGCGCTTGCCGAAGATATGCTCCACATCCTCCGCAAATATCACCTCACGAGTCATCAGCAGGTCGGCAAGCTTATTGTGTCCCTCGCTGTGCTCCTTCAGTATCTGCTTGGCACGGGCATACTGGTCGTTTATCATCTTGAGCACCTCGTCGTCCATTATCTTAGCCGTTGTCTCCGAATAAGGACGCTGGAACTGATACTCCTGATTGTTGTAGTAGCAGATATTGGGCAAACGGTCGCTCATGCCGGCATAGGCTATCATGCCGTAAGCCGACTTGGTGGCACGCTCGAGGTCGTTCATGGCACCTGTTGATATGTGTCCGGTGAACAATTCCTCTGCAGCACGACCGCCAAGCAGGGCGCACATCTCGTCGAGCATCTGCTCCTTGGTCGTAATCTGGCGCTCCTCAGGCAGATACCAAGCCGCACCAAGAGCACGTCCGCGTGGCACAATGCTAACCTTGACAAGCGGATTGGCATGCTCGCAGAACCATGACACGGTGGCATGGCCTGCCTCGTGCAGCGCAATGGTGCGCTTCTCCTCGTTGGTCATAACCTTAGTCTTCTTCTCCAAACCGCCGATTATACGGTCAACGGCATTGAGGAAGTCTTGCTTGCCAACCATCTTGTTGTTGTGGCGGGCAGCAATAAGGGCAGCCTCGTTGCACACGTTGGCAATGTCGGCACCCGAGAAGCCAGGAGTTTGACGCGAGAGGAAGTCGATATCTACAGTTTCGTCAATCTTGACCTTGCGCAGATGCACCTGGAATATCTCCTTGCGCTCTGTGAGGTCGGGCAGGTCGACGCTAATCTGGCGGTCGAAACGTCCTGCACGCAACAATGCCTTGTCGAGCATATCGGCACGGTTGGTGGCAGCGAGGATGATGACACCGCTGTTGGTACCAAATCCGTCCATCTCTGTAAGCAATGCGTTGAGCGTGTTTTCGCGCTCGTCGTTGCCTCCCATTGCAGGGTTGTTGCTGCGGGCACGGCCCACGGCGTCTATCTCGTCGATAAAGATAATGCAAGGAGCCTTCTCCTTAGCCTGTCGGAAGAGGTCGCGCACACGGCTTGCACCCACACCAACAAACATCTCGACAAAGTCGGAACCGCTCATCGAGAAGAACGGCACACCTGCCTCGCCGGCTACAGCCTTGGCAAGGAGGGTCTTGCCTGTACCCGGAGGGCCTACGAGCAAGGCGCCCTTAGGAATCTTTCCGCCGAGGTCGGTATACTTCTGCGGCTCCTTAAGGAAGTCTACAATCTCCTGCACCTCCTGCTTGGCACCAGCCTGTCCGGCAACATCCTTGAATGTAATGCCGAGGTCGTTGCCCTTCTCGTACATCTGTGCCTTCGACTTGCCGACGCTGAACACGCCGCCACCGCCGCCACCGCCGCCCATACGGCGCATCATAAACACCCAAAGGATGACGAAGAAGATAATCGGACCGAAGGTATAGAATATAGTTGTAAGCCCCGAGCTGGTGTCCTTCTCGTAGCTATAGTCCATTATCTTGTTATGCTGCTGGGCAGTGGCAAGATACTGGTCGAGAGCTTCAGCCGAACCATAAGTAACACTAACAAAAGGGTTCTGTCCCACCTGTTGAGCCGACTTGCCAAAGACGTCGCGCAGCTTCTCTGGCTTGACATACATACGCAGCGTGCCCTTGTCCTTGTTTACAACCACGCTACGGGCATAGCCCTTCTGCACGTACATCTTGAACTTGGTGTATGTGGCGTTCTGTGTAGCCGCCGGACCACCAAAGAACGTGTCGCCACCGTCCGAGAAGAAGAGCACAGCCAGCAACACTATGACGATAGTGTATATCCAGTTCATATTGAACTTAGGCATCTTTGGCTGGTTGTCGCCTAACGGTTTTCTGTTGTTGTCCATTGTTTTAATTTACTAATCGATGTTTGGAATCTCTGTAATGACAGCGTCCTGCCACAGATTCTCAAGGTTATAGAAGTCGCGTGCCTCTGGTATGAACACGTGTACCAGTACATCTACGTAGTCCATCGCTACCCAGTAGGCCTGTGGCAAGCCCTGTACGTGTACCGGCTTCTCGCCTGCTTCGATGCGTGCGGTTTCGCTCACCGAGTCGGCAATAGCCTCAACCTGCGAGGGCGAATTGCCCTGGCATATAACGAAGTAGTTGGCTATCGAACCATCCAGACCTCGAAGGTCGGCTATGGTTATGTTCTGCCCCTTTTTCTCTTGAATACCCTTTACGATAGCGTCAACCAATTTGTCTTTAGTTTCCATTCAAATTCTTCTGATTTCTGATTCTTACTTAATTATATAATGTGTAAACGCCCCGTCTTCGAGCTTGCTTTAAAGCTGCTACCGACCAGCGCTTAGACTCTACAAAGTTACGGCTAAATATCCGAATAACGACTAAATTAGGTGGAAATCGGTTGTTTATTGCATTTTTTTAATTAAAAACGCATACTCTTACAAAAAAAAATGGCAAAACACTTGGCATTTAAAAAATTATTCGTACCTTTGCAGTCGCAATGAGGGAACAAGTTGCGACGCATTAAAATTGGGATATGGTGTAATGGTAACACTACAGATTCTGGTCCTGTCATTCTTGGTTCGAGTCCGAGTATCCCAACAAATGAGAGGTGAACATCAATGATGTTTACCTCTTTTTTTTTGAAATAAAATGACGATACAGTTCAACATAAGCCACGATGCCCCTTACGGCGAGGAAGTACTGCTCAACGTGTTTGTCGACGACGAAGATGGACAAACAAGAGTGGTAGCACTTGATATGCGCACTACCGACGGAAGCCATTGGACGTACAAGCTGAACAACATCAATCGTCAAAACCAGAGTAGTATCGACTACTTCTTTTCCACCAACTTCGCCGGACACGAACGCATGTGCGAGTGGACGGGCATTACACACAGGCTTGATCTCAACATTACACGTGGCGAAAATCTCAACATTCGCAACGTGTGGCACGACGTGCCCGGCAACGCAAGGTTCTACACCTCTGCCTATACCGAGTGCAAGGAGCCACGCCAGGTGTCTGCCCCAGCACGCTGCATGTACACAAAGACGCTGCGCCTCATAACAAGAGCGCCCAAACTGCGTGCTGGCGAACGCCTCTTTGTTACCGGAAGAGGCAAGAGCCTTGGCGACTGGAATGTTGAGAACGCCATCGCCATGACCGAGCACAACACCGGCGAATGGCAGGCTGACATCAATGCCATGCACCTTAATGGAGATGTTGAGTTTCGCTTCTTTGCCGTGGACAAAGAGGGGGCAATGACCAACGAGAATGGCGCCAACCGCATAATAAACCTTCCTTATATGCAAACGGGCGACGTGGCTGTATACGAACTGCCCGAAGCCGACATCGACACGCCTTTTGCAGAGCCTAAAATAACTTACGCGTCAATAGCCAACTTGCGTTGCGCCGACAGTTTCGGTGTGGGCGACTTTGGCGACCTTGCATCCTTTGTGCACAACGTAGCCATCAAAGCGTCGGCTAATGTGGTGCGCATCACTCCTGCCTACGACACCCAATCTACTGGTACGGCAGCCGATGCAAGCCACCACTCTATCATCAGCGTATACGCCCTGCATCCCCTGTTGTGCGATGTAAGGCAGTTGTCACCGATAGAGGATGCCGACGAGCAGCAGCGTATGGAGACGTTGCGCCGCCAACTCAACGCCCTTCCGTACAACGACTATCTTGCAACCTTGGAAGCCAAGCTGCACTACCTGCGCCTTATCTTTGCCCAAGAGGGCGACCGCACTATGCACTCGGCTGCTTTCAAGCATTGGTTTGCAGCCAACGAGCACTGGCTTGTGCCGTATGCGCAATACAGCTATCTGCGTGAGGCATACGCACAGCCCAACTTCCGCTTGTGGCCCAACCATAAAGAATGGACCGAAGCGGAGCGTGGCCAGCTGCAAAACTCGCGCACAAAGGCTTATAAGAAGTTGGCTTTTTATTATTATGTTCAGTACATTCTGCACACCCAACTGTACTGCGTACACACCATGGCACGCGATAAAGGCATCGTGCTTATGGGCGACCTTACCGCCATCATCAACCCCAACGGCTGCGATGTGTGGCAAGAACAGGGCAATGTTGGCTCAGACAAGTGGTGGAAACGCCGCCTCGAAACCTCCCAACAATACTACGACGCCTGCCTCGTGACAGCCGACACCGCCAAACGACAGCGTGTGGTAGACTCTACCAGGATGTGGCTGGACGCCAACGCATAAGCAAGAAAGGCTCCCTTGCCTATCGTTTGCGCCTGAACAGGAAGCGCTCGCACTCCTTCAAAATCTTTACCCTTGCCACCTTCATCACAATATAATATAGTAAGGCGGCAATGGCAAAGCGCGACAACAGCAATGCCCAGAGGTTGCTAATCGACAATGTAGCCATATAGCTCACAGCCATTACACCGGCTGCGGCAAGAGCAAAGGGCATAACGTCGCAGAAGAAGCGCCAATAGCCATAACCCGTAAGACGTCTTACGAAGAACAGCCACACCATCAACCACGAGGTATTGATAAGCATATAGGCTATAACCATACTGCGTATGCCCCACTGCCAGATAAGCAGCATTGTTACAATCTGAACCAGTCCGAGCGAGAAGGTACACCAAAAGAATGTACCCGAACGTCCCTTTGATATAATCATATTAGAGAAAAGAGTGGCAAGCGGCATTGTTGCTCCCGACACACAGAGTATCTGTATCAGTTCGGCAGACGCCAACCATTTCTCGCCAATGGCAATAACGATAAACTCCTTAGCCACCAGTCCGAAGCCAAACATCAGCGGAAAGGTGATGAACGACGTAAAGCGCATCATCTTGCGGAACACATCCATCTGCCTGCCCTGCTCTCCATTGAGGCTTACAAGCACCGGCTGTGCCACCTGAGCCACCATACTCTGCACAAGCGAGTAGCACTTGGTGTTCCATTGGTAAGCCTGGTTGTAGTTGCCAGTGTCGCGTGGCGAGAAGTAGTGGCCCAACAGAATGTTGAGCACATTGTTGTTGACACACGTCATGATGGTTGTGGCAAGTATCTTGCACGAGAAGCGGAACATACGGCGCACAGGCGCAAACGTTATGCCATGCACCGTGGGGCGCCAAGGCGAGAAGTACCACTGGAAGAAGGTGTTGATGCCTACGTATACCAAGCCCTGTGTGGCAAGCGACCAATAGGCGGCGCCGCAGAAAGCCATAACAACGCCTACCGTACTCGACACAATTACGGCAATGCCGCCTGCCTCGGCCTGTTGCTTAGCCTTAAGATTCTTGAACAGGTAAGCCGACTGTGCCGTGCCGAACGACGCTATGACTATACTGAGAAAGGCATATCGGCACAACGGCACTACTTTTGGCGTGTGATAATAGTCGCCAATGAGTGGTGCCGCAAAGAAGAGAATGGCGTACAGCGACGACGCCATTATGATGTTGAACCAGAACACAGAGTTGTAGTCTTCTGCCTTGGGGTCCTTCAAATTTGTAAGGGCAGTGCGGAATCCACTGTCTTGAAGGGCAGTAGCCACCAGCGAGAAGATGCTTATCATAGCCATCATGCCATAGTCGGCAGGTACAAGAAGCCTGCCGAGCACAATGCCGAAAGCCAGTCCGATAATCTGTTGTATACCGCTATTCAGTCCGCCCCAAAGCAGTCCTTTGGCTGTTTTTTCCTTCAGAGTCTCCATCTCTATGTTCTTTGTTGCTTGTATCTTATTCGTTTGAGAAGTCGGCCACCATCTTTCGATACATACTGTATGCACGCGAACGCGATATGTAGCCCGTAATATGTCCGGCTGTGTTCACCACAGGCAGATAGCGTGTGCCCTTGAGGTCGAACTTGCGCATCACCTCCTCCATCGAGTCGTTGATGCCCACCTGTGCCGCTATAGGCTGCATAAGCTGTCTAACGCACATCTTGTTGTACAATTCGGCACGGAACATGACGTGTCTAATCTTCGTGATGTCTATCTCGCCCAATATGCTTCCGGCAGCGTCAAGCACAGGTATAAAGCTGGTGTGGCTCTTCGATATGGCGTTCACCAGTTTGCCGAGGGGCATATCCGGGTTTACAGCCGTATAGTCGTGCTCCACCACGCTGTCCATACTCATAAGCGTAAGCACCGACTTGTCGGTGTGGTGGGTTATGAGCTTGCCCTCGCGGGCCAATCGCATGGCATAGATGCTGTGCGGCTCGAATATGCTTATGGTAAGCACCGACGACACAGCCACAATCATCAACGGCATAAAGAGGTTGTAGCCGTTGGTTATCTCGGCAATGAGGAAGATGCCTGTAAGCGGCGCGTGCATGACGCCCGCCATCACTCCAGCCATGCCAAGCAGCGTAAAGTTCTTCTCGGGGATGTATATACCCATCTCGTACGTGTTCCACAAGCGTGCAAAGAGGAATCCGCTGAAGGCTCCAACAAACAACGAAGGCGCAAACGTACCACCGCAACCGCCTCCACCATTGGTGGCAGCTGTGGCAAAAGTCTTGGTTACGATGACCATCGCTATGTAGAGTATAAGCAGGTTGCCGTGTCCGTAGAACAGCGAGTTGCGCAGCACCTCGTTCCAGTCGGCCTCGCTTATGCCGTTAAGCAGCACGTTGATAGCCGAGTAGCCCTCGCCGTACAGCACCGGGAAGAGGAAGATAAGCGAGCTAAGCATCACGCCGCCCAAAGCCAATTTGGCATAGCGGTGCTGCTTGAGCTTGCCGAACAAACCCTCGCAAGCCGACATAGAGCGTATGAAATAGAGGCTCACCATGCCGCAGACGATGCCGAGGATAATGCTCGCCGGCACACGGTCTACCATCCAAGCTCCGTCGAGGTGGAAGTTGAAGAGCGAGTCGCTGCCCATAAATATATAGGTAAAGCACGTCGCCGTGACAGCCGCCGTAAGTATAGGCAGCAGCGACGCCATACTAAGGTCTACCATAAGCACCTCAAGGGTGAACACCAGTCCGGCTATCGGAGCCTTGAAGATGCCGGCGATAGCGGCGGCGGCACCACAGCCAACGAGCAGCATGAGGGTCTTGTTGTCCATACGGAACAGCTGACCGAGGTTTGAGCCGATTGCCGAACCCGTAAGCACAATAGGCGCCTCGGCACCTACCGAGCCACCGAAGCCGATGGTGATGGCAGACGCAAGTACCGATGTCCAGCAGTTGTGGCCCTTCAGTCGCGACTGCTTGGAGGATATGGCGTATAGTATACGGGTAATACCGTGCGATATATTGTCCTTCACCACGTACCTCACAAACAACGAAGTGAGGAAGATACCTATAACCGGGAACATCAGATACATCCAGTTGAAGGTGTCGGCATGGAAGCGCGACGTAAGCAGATGCTGTATCTCGTGGATGATGGTGTGCAGTATAAAGGCGGCAACAGAGGCAAAGAAACCAATGAAGAACGCCAAGATTATGGTGGCTTGGCGGTCGCTGAGGTGCTCGGTGCGCCATTGGTACAGGCGCAGCATAAGCCCTCGCATATTGGATGTGTTGGAAGTAGTCTGTTCCATTATGTGTCTACTTGCCCACTTTCTTATTTTCTTATGATAGTTACCTGTCCATCGCGGCCAATCTTCACAATGCTGCTTGGCTTGTGTGGCTTGTGCTCCTGGCGTCGTGTCCAGCACACATAGTCGGCAGCCTCCAGTATCTCGGGAACTATGTCGCAGTAGTTTTGTGCAGCCGGCTCGCCGCTAATGTTCACGCTTGTGCTTACGATAGGCTTCTGGAAGCGGTAGCACAGCTCCTTCGAGAACTCCTCGTTGGTAATGCGCATACCTATGCTTCCGTCCTCGGCAATGAGGTTGGGTGCAAGGTTCACGGCACCATCAAGAATCACGGTGGTAGGCTTGTCTGCTATCTCCATCAGGTCCCAAGCCACCGACGGCACGTCGCGCACGTAGCGCTGCACACGGTCCACCGAGTCGGCAAGGCAGATAAGCGCCTTCGAGTCGTCACGTTGTTTTATCTTGTATACCTTTGCAACGGCTTCGGCGTTAGTGGCGTCGCAGCCAATTCCCCAAACAGTGTCGGTAGGATAAAGTATAATCCCGCCTTTTCGCATTGCATCGATAGCGTTTTTAATGTCTTCCTTCTGTGTCATCTTTTTATAGTGTGTTATTTAATAAACGCAAAGTTACGGATTTTTATGCACAAATCGCCAAATGTATCGTCTAAAATTCCTACCTTTGCATTAATAGCTACTGAAACTTTAACATTGATAACAATAAATCGAGATATGGAAAAGAAAGACTTACGTATAGTGTTTATGGGTACCCCCGAGTTTGCCGTTGGCTCTTTGCAGCGTCTTGTAGAGGGCGGCTACAATGTTGTTGCGGTTGTTACACAGCCCGACAAGCCCGTCGGCAGACATGGTTCGGTGCTTCGCGCATCGGCTGTCAAGGAGTATGCCCTTGCCCACGGACTGCCCGTCTTGCAGCCTGTAAAGATGAAGGACCCCGAGTTTATAGAGCAGTTGCGCTCGTATAATGCCGACATTCAGGCTGTTGTGGCGTTCAGAATGTTGCCCGAGGCAGTGTGGGGTATGCCCCGATTCGGTACCTTCAACGTTCATGCCGCCCTGCTTCCGCAGTATCGTGGAGCCGCCCCAATCAACTGGGCAGTTATCAACGGTGAGACAAAGACGGGTGTCACCACCTTCTTCCTCGACCACGACATCGACACAGGCCGTATCATCACGCAGCGCGAGTTTGCCATCCCCGACGATGCCGACGTAGAGTATGTGTACGACGGATTGATGCAGCTTGGTGCCGAGATATGCCAGGACACCATAGATATGGTGCTTGCTACCGACGGCAATGTGCCTTCGCAACCCCAGAATGAGGATGTGGAGTTGCTGCCTGCTCCCAAGATATTCAAGGAGACGTGCGAGATTAAGTGGGACAACACGGCCAAGAAGGTGTACGATTTTGTGCGCGGTCTCAGTCCGTACCCCGGCACCTGGACCACGCTTGCCCCTAAGTCGGATGCCGCAAAGGTTGCCCCGTCGGTGCTCAAGGTCTTCAAGACGCTCAAGACAGGACGTGCCTGCGATGCCGCTCCCGGCACACTGAAGGTAGACCATGCCCACCTGTTTGTGGCTACCGCCGACCAATGGCTTGAGATCATTGAGCTGCAAGCCGCTGGCAAGAAGCGTATGGCTGCCCGCGACTTCCTCAATGGCTTCAAGGGTGTTGAGGAGTTTGAGGTTAAGTAGCATAGGATTGCTATATATACTATATGTAATTATTTTACTTTTAGTATAGTTTTTTCATACATTTGATGGTGGCTATATCAAAAAAAATAGCTTACTTTGCAAAGAGAATCATATTAACAAACAACAAGGAGGCAAATATATGTGCATTATTAATGACTTAACCCATTTTGTTAAAAATGGTGTTTCTGTTTTGCGCCGTGCCTCTTCTGGTAATTACGAAGAGAATTCACCTGAGATTGAAGCACTGAAGCGCGAGATGTTCTCCACTCCATCCAACCGCCACACAGACATGGAGAACCTTAAAAAGGACCGTGATAATGTGGCTCGTGATGTTCGCACAGCATTTAACAATTTAGTTTTGAGCAATGGCTAAACAATCTATTTCATTTAAAGACACCAAGATTTGCTTTGACCGGAGTTGTAAGCATAGCATCAGTATTCATCAATAATAAGAAAGTATAAAGTTTACTTTGTTCTTTTAAAAAGCTTGAGGGTGTGTCATATATAATTTTTGGCACACCCTCACTCCTTTATTTGTACCTAAATAAATATTCAAGGGGATTGAGCATAGCTATTATTATGAGGGGTACGAGAGGTAAAGAAAAGCAGTTCAACCGCCAAATGGAACTTAACAATGAGGCTCGGGCGTTGAAGAAGGTTGCAGAATGGAAAAAGTAAATGGATATTTTTTAAAAAAAAAGAGAAGATTTATGGCTGATATAAAGAATAATAGTGTAGTTCTAAACGATATCCGCAAAATAATAGAGCAAGGGAGACATCAAGCCTATACTGCTGCAGGACAAGCTGCTATCGCTACTTATTGGGGTATTGGCAGACGAATAGTAGAAGAAGAACAGCATGGTGATGAACGTGCTAAATATGGTACACATTTGATTGCAGAACTTGCAGAAAAGTTGACACCTATATTTGGAAACAACTATAGCAAACGCAACCTTCAGCATTATCGCAAGTTCTACATTTTGTTTCCTGATTATTCAAAAGTGTACGAGTTCGTACACAATTTGAATTGGACACATATTAGACGGCTATTGTCTGTGGTAAATCAGGAAGCACGAATGTGGTATCTAAAAAATGCCTCTGAAGATATGTGGAGTACTACAACTCTTGATCGTAATATTTCGTCTCAATACTTCGAGCGTCGTCTGGCTGCGCAACGCGCAAATCCAGACATAAAATTACCCGAAGCTGTTGCTCCTTATAATGATAGTGACCCTTTGGAATACATAAGAAATCCTATGATTGCTGAATTTATGGGATTCAGAAAAGATACGAAGTTCGATGAATCACAGTTAGAACAAGCTTTAATTGACAACCTACAACAGTTTATTTTAGAGCTTGGAAGAGGTTTCGCTTTTGTTGACCGTCAGAAGCATATAAAGACCGAAACAGGTGACTACTATATCGACCTTGTCTTCTACAACTTCCGTATTAAGCGTTTTGTTTTGTTTGAACTCAAGACACATACGCTGACTCATCAGGATGTAGGACAATTGGATATGTATGTTCGTATGTACGATGATCTCGTTAAGGGGGAAGACGATAATCCTACAATTGGTATTTTGCTTTGTGCAGAAACCGATAAAACAATAGCAAAGTATTCTGTATTGCATGAAAGCGAGCAACTATTTGCTGCTAAATATATGGCTTTTATGCCTACAGAAGAAGAATTGCAACATGAAATAGAGAAACAAAAGCGTTTCTTTTTGTCACAACATGGAAACAATGAAGAGTAATTTATAAGAACAACGAAATAAATGGAAAGACCAAACAGAATGGAAATGCAGTCGGCAGATGGGGTGCAGCTCAATCTTGATGCGCTCTATCAGATTGCGCCTTCATGCTTTACGGAGGTAGAGGATATTGAATCGGGGGGGGTAAAACGTGCCGTAAACTTTGACGTGCTGCGCCAACTACTTGGCGATAATGCCGTGGAGGATGCTCCCGAAGCCTACGAGTTCAACTGGGTGGGCAAGCAGGCTGCACGTGCAGAGGTGTTGCGTCCTATCAACAAGACCCTACGCCCCGTTGTGGAGGACAGCGTGGATTGGGACAATACGCAGAACCTTTATATCGAGGGTGATAACCTCGAAGTGCTCAAACTACTACAGAAGTCTTATCTTGGTAAGGTTAAGATGATTTATATTGATCCGCCTTACAATACGGGTAATGACTTTGTTTATCATGATGATTTTGCGATGTCTGCTGATGAGTATGCTGAGACTTCGGGAGCAGTAGATGAATTGGGTAATAAATATATCAAGAACATGGATTCGAATGGACGTTTTCATTCGGATTGGTGCTCTATGATTTATTCGAGATTGATGGTGGCGAGAACGTTGCTAAAAGAGGATGGGGTGATCTTTATCTCTATTGATGATAATGAGGTAGGAAATTTGCGAAAAATTTGTGATGAAGTGTTTGGATGTGAGGGATTTGTAGCAAATTTTATTTGGGAGAAAAGAGTTAATAGAGAAAATAGAAAAGAGGTATCGCAACGTCATGACCATATATTATGTTATTCAAAATCTAGTCAAGAAGGAAGACGATTAGCATTGCTTCCTATGAATGATAAAGCATTATCAAATTATGGAAATCCAGACAATGATCCTCGTGGACTATGGAAATCAGATCCTGCTCATGCTCAAGGTGGTCATGGAACTAAAAATCAATTTTATACTCTAATTGCTCCTAATGGGAAGCAGCACAAGTTACCTAGTGGTAGGTGTTGGGTGTATACAGAACAAGAAATGCAAAAGGCTATAGCCGAAAATCGTATATGGTTTGGAAAAGATGGTAATGGAGTTCCACGAATTAAAACTTATTTGAATGCAAAGGAAAGAGGACTAACTCCTGAAACTATCTTGTTTGCTAATGAAGTTTCAACAAATGAAAAAGCAAAAAATGATCTTAAAAAATTATTTGATGGTGTTGCTGTGTTTGATACTCCAAAGCCTACAGAACTGGCCCTTCATCTACTAAAACTAGCATCTGGTAAAGATAGTATAATATTAGATTTTTTCAGCGGAAGCAGTTCTACTGCTCATGCAGCAATGCAGCTTAATGCCGAAGATGGAGGCAACCGCAAGTTCATTATGGTTCAGCTACCCGAAGAAACTCCCGAAGACAGCGAGGCAAAAAAGGCTGGTTATAACACCATCCCCGAAATAGCAAAGAAGAGAATACGAAGAGCCGGCAAGAAAATCAAGGAGGAATCTCCTCTTACAACCAAAGACCTTGACACCGGCTTCCGCGTCTTCCGTCTCGACGACAGCAACTACGAGAACGTGGAACATTCGCCAAAGGACTGGAATCAAGACCAGCTCGACCTCTTCCTGAACAATATCAAGGCCGACCGCAGCGAGCTCGACCTCCTCTTTGGCTGTATGCTCGACTGGGGTGTCAAGCTCTCCCTACCTATGACTCAAGAGCAAGTGGACGGCAAGACCATCTACACCGTCAACGAGGGCGACCTTGTGGCTTGCTTTGCCCAGAATGTAACCGAGAATGTGGTAAAGGCTATGGCAGAGAAGATGCCGCTGCGTGTTATCTTCCGCGACAGCTGCTTCGACAAGGATGCCGACAAGATTAATATCTACGAGACATTCAAGCAGATGTTGGACTGGAGCGACCAGGAAGTAGTAAAGAACATCAGAGTGATTTAAAGCTATGCAAATAAGATACAAACATCAACGCTTCCAGACCGAGGCTGCCCGCTCCATTGTCAATGCCTTCATTGGGCAACCTAAGAGCGATGGACAGAGCGACCACACCGTCGACCAAGGACGCAACCGCAACTGGTTCAAGCTTGAGGGCTTTGGCAACAAGAATGTGGTGCTGGCTCGTGAGGCTATATGCGATAATGTACGTGCCGTGCAGACCGAGCAAGGCATTAAGCCCGTCGACTATCTGCAAGACCTACAAGGTGTGGGCATGGCTTTCACCATAGAGATGGAGACGGGCACCGGCAAAACCTATACCTACATCAAGACCATGTACGAGCTTAACGAGCGCTATGGCTGGACCAAGTTTATAGTGGTGGTGCCGAGCATCGCCATTCGTGAGGGTGTGCTCAAAAGCTTTGAGAGCATGCAGGAGCACTTTGCCCAAGAGTATAACGGCAAGCGCATGCAGTACTTTGTATACAACTCAAAGCAACTGTCAAAGATAGACGCCTTTGCCAGCAACGCCGGCATGCACGTAATGATTATCAACACCCAAGCCTTCAACTCGTCTATGAACGAGGAAAAGAGCCGTGGAGCACGTGCCGACAAAGCAGCCCGCATCATCTTCGACCGCCGCGACGAGTTTGGCAGCCGTAGGCCTATCGACGTTCTAAGCCAGTGTCACCCCATCATGATTATCGACGAGCCGCAGAGTGTGCTTGGTGTCGACAAGAAGAACAAGACCCGTAAAGGTCTTGCCCAGTTTGCACCGCTCTTCACCCTGCTCTATAGTGCCACCCACCGCAAGGACGACATCTACAACATGATGTATCGACTGGACGCTATAGATGCCTACAACCAGAAGCTGGTCAAGAAGATAGAGGTTAAAGGCGTCAAGCAGATAGGCTCTACAGCCACAAACGGCTACGTCTATCTTGAAGAAATAGTTATAGGCAAGGGCAATCCGCAGGCTCGCCTAAGCTTTGACGCAAAAACGGGTACAGGTGTTAAGCAAGCCTGCAAGTTGGTGAGCGAAGGCTTCGACCTTTGGCAGAATAGCGGCGAGTTGGCTGAGTACGACAACAACTTTGTGGTAGAGCGCATTGACGGCTTGCAGGGTTGTGTGCGCTTTGTCAACGGTCTGGTGCTGCATGAGGGCGAAGCCGTGGGCAGCGTAAACGAAGACTATATACGCCGTATACAGATACGCGAGACCATACGCACACACATAGAGCGCGAGCGCCAGTTGTACGGGCAGAACATAAAGGTGCTCAGCCTCTTCTTTATCGACCATATAGACAGCTACCGCCTATACGACAGCGAGGATACAAAGGGCAAGTTTGCCAAGATGTTTGAGGAAGAATATGCCCGAGTGCTTTCAGAAATGATGCCTACATTTACAGATGAAGCCTATCTGCGCTATCTTTCAGATCCTCGCAATGCCCCATCCAAAGTACATCAAGGCTACTTCTCTATGGACAAGAAGGGAAAGGCTGTAGACTCAAAGGACAAGGAGGGCGAGAACGAGGAGCGTGCCTTCGACCTTATTATGAAAGACAAGGAGCGTTTGTTGTCGTTTAAGGAGCCGGTGCGTTTCATCTTCTCCCATTCGGCATTAAAGGAAGGTTGGGACAACCCCAACGTTTTCCAGATATGCACCTTGAAGAACTCGGACAACGAAACCAAGAAACGACAGGAGGTGGGACGAGGTATGCGTCTGTGTGTAAACCAGAACGGCGAACGCCAGGATGCCGACGTTTTGGGCGAGCACGTCTTCGATACAAATATCCTTACAGTCATTGCCAGCGAGAGTTATGAGGACTTTGCAAAGGCATTGCAAACCGAAATGGCTGAGGCTTGTTCAGACCGTCCAATCATCATCACGCCCAATCTGTTTGCTGGCAAAACATATACTAAGACCGACGGAAGCAACGCACAGTTTGACCTTGCACAGGCACGTGCCGTCTACAACACGCTGGTGCGCAACAACTATGTGGACGACGACGGCGCTCTTACTGCGCAATATTATGAGGATAAGCGTAATGGCACACTCTGCTTTGACAAGGTGGACGACATGAAGGATGGCATTATAGCCGCTCTCGATACCATCTTCGACCCTTCTGCCGTAAAGCCAGAAGATGCACGCAAGCCAAAGATGGCTACATTCCAGAAAGCCAACTTTGAGAAGAAGGAGTTTCAGCAGCTGTGGAAGCGCATCAATCAGCGCACCTACTACCAGGTAGACTTCGACACAACCGACCTTGTAAAGAAAGCTGTCAAGGCTTTGGACGACAAGCTTAAGGTTACCGAGATACGCATTGTGGTAGAAGGAGGCTCGCTCGACAACGTCAGGGACAAGGAGTCGTTGCAGGCTGGTGTGGCCATGACGCAGGGCAACACTCGTACCATACATGTGACGGAAGCTATAGGAAGAGGAGTGGCATACGACCTTATAGGCAAGCTTGTATCGGCTACGGGGCTAACACGTAAGACAATAGTGGCTATACTTAAGGGCATACAACCCTCGACCTTCTCTATGTTCAAGATGAATCCAGAGGAGTTTATCATCAAGGCAGGCTTGATAATAAACGACTGCAAGGCACTTGCCGTTATACAGTGCATAAGGTACGAGAAACTCAACGACGAGTTTTCTACCGACATCTTCACCGAGAATATGCTTCGTGGCAAGTTGGGCATCAACGCCATCGAGTCTACCAAGTCGCTCTACGACCTTGTTGTGCTTGACAGCATGAACACGGAGAAGCATTTTGCCGAATCGTTGGAGCATGAAGACGATGTGGTGGTTTACACCAAGTTGCCTAACGGCTTCTACATCAACACGCCTATGGGCAAGTACAACCCCGACTGGGCTGTAGCATTTCGTGAAGGCAGCGTCAAACACGTCTATTTTGTGGCAGAGACCAAGGGTGACGACTTGAGGGAGAGTCAGATACGTGGTTCCGAAGGCAGCAAGATAGAGTGTGCCCGTCGCCACTTCAAGGCTATCAGTGACAATGGCTATATCTATGATGTAGTGGAAGACTATAAGTCGTTGTATGCACTTGTTGCTAAATAAAAAAAGTTTGTTTTAAAAATTTAAGTGCCAATCTGCCAGTATTCGTCTATAACGTTGATACACAGAGTGTTAATGGCTGTCACATCCTAATTTTATAAGGTCTATGTAGCAGGGTATCTACCAGCCATAGTAAGCGTATCCGCGATGCCACCTTGCACACATTCATTTATCATTATATCTTTGC
>OIWV01000869.1_pt1 | contig 28234 bp, 32 predicted proteins | sample 1587751 | NCBI WGS metagenome assembly OIWV01 (sample SAMEA3888913, study PRJEB22519) | human gut metagenome | biome: human gut; feature: human-associated habitat; material: faeces | place: Denmark | collected 2010
ATGCGGATCGGCGTCGATGAAAAGACCGCGCGGGAGGACGCCTGCAAGGTCGAGCATGACCTGAGCGAAAAGACCTTTGCAGCCATCTGCGACCACGTCGCAAGACAGAAGGAACTGCAGTAAAACGAAAAGACCGCGCACCGTAAAATGCGGTGCGCGGTCGGTTTTTTATTTTCCCGGCTTGAAGCTGTCCTTGAGCAGGACGCTGCGGTTGAAGACCAGATGGTCTGCGCGGCAGTCGCGGGAGTCCATGCAGAAGTAGCCCACGCGCATGAACTGGAAGCCGGGCGCGGTATGCGCCATGCGGCCTTCGCCCTCCGCGTCATACTTCTTCGCCTCTTCGACGAGCGCGGCTTCGACCTTGCAGCCGGTGAGGACCTGCAGGGAGTCGGGGTTCAGGCAGTCGAGGAAGTTCTTGTCCGGGCCGTCGGGCTGGGCATCGGAGAAGAGGTTGCCGTACAGGCGGACCTCGGCGTCCACGGCGGTCTTGCTGTCGACCCAGTGGATCGTCGCGCCCTTGACCTTGCGGCCGTCGGCGGGATCGCCGCCGCGGGAGTCGGGGTCATAGGTGGCGTAGATCTCCTCGATGCTGCCGTCGGCAGCCTGCTTGCAGCCGGTGCAGGTGATGAGATACGCGCCCTTCAGGCGGCACTCCGGGCCGTTGGGGTACAGGCGCTTGTACTTGGGGATCGGCTCCGGCAGGAAATCCTCGGCCTCGATCCAGACCTCGCGGGAGAACGTGACGGGATGCGTGCCCTGCTCGGGATGGACAGGGTTGTTTTCGACCTCGAAAGTCTCGGTCTTGTCTTCCGGATAGTTCGTGATGACGAGCTTCACGGGGCGCAGGACGGCCATCGTCCGCTCCGCCGTGTCGTTCAGATCCTCGCGCAGGCAGTGCTCGAGCAGGGCGTATTCGACGGTGTTGGCGGACTTCGCCACGCCGATGCGCTCGCAGAAATCGCGGATGGAATGGCTGGTATAGCCGCGGCGGCGCAGACCGCAGAGCGTGGGCATGCGCGGATCGTCCCAGCCGGAGACATAGTTCTGCTCGACGAGCTGGCGCAGCTTGCGCTTGGACATGACGGTGTGGTCGATGCCGAGGCGGGCAAACTCGATCTGGCGCGGATGGTTCGGGACGGAGACGTTGTTCACGACCCAGTCGTAGAGCGGCCGGTGGGCCTCAAACTCCAGCGAGCAAAGCGAGTGCGTGATGCCCTCGAGCGCGTCCTGGATCGGGTGGGCAAAGTCGTACATCGGGTAGATGCACCACTTGTCGCCCTGCCGGTGATGGTGCATGTAGCGGATGCGGTAGATGACGGGGTCGCGCATGTTGAAGTTACCGGAGGCCAGGTCGATCTTCGCGCGCAGCGTGCGGCTGCCCTCGGGGAACTCGCCGTTCTTCATGCGCTCGAACAGATCGAGATTCTCCTCGACCGGGCGGTCGCGGTACGGGCTCACGGCGGGCTTGCCGATGTCGCCGCGGCACTCCTTGAACTGCTCGGCGGTCAGGTCGCAGACGTAGGCCAGGCCTTTTTTGATGAGCTCGACGGCAAATTCGTAGTCCTTTTCAAAATAATCCGAGCCGTAGAAGAACCGGTCGCCCCAGTCGAAGCCCAGCCAGTGGATATCGGCCTGGATGGCGTCGACGTATTCGGTGTCTTCCTTCGTCGGGTTGGTATCGTCCATGCGCAGGTTGCACAGGCCGCCGAATTTCTCGGCCGTGCCGAAATCGATCGTCAGCGCCTTGCAGTGGCCGATGTGCAGATACCCGTTCGGCTCCGGCGGAAACCGGGTGTGCACGCGCTTACCCTCGAACCGGCCGCCGGGGGCCAGATCCTCTTCAATAAAGGCGTCGATGAAATTTCTGTTTTCCAACGGCTTTCTTTCTTCTTCCATGCTTAGATCCTCCCGGATGAAATGTCCTGTAATTTATACATTATAGCCGATTGCCGTCCATAACGCAATGCAAAAATGCGCGGAGGCTTCCAGAATGTGAAAAAAGTGAAAACAATGCGGGAAATTTGCATTTTCCTCTTTTCAAGTCGCCCATTATATTATAAAATAGATGGGAATTGAAAAGGAGAGTTTCTACCATGCGTGAACCGAAATATAAACGAGTGTTACTCAAGATCAGCGGTGAGGCGCTGGCGGGCGACGCGCACCGGGGGCTGGATTTCGCGGTCATCGGCGGCGTGTGCGACGTGATCAAGCAGTGTGTGGCGGCCGGCGTGCAGATCGGCGTTGTGGTCGGCGGCGGCAACTTTTGGCGTGGCCGCTCCAGCGGTAAAATGGACAGGACTCGTGCAGACCACATGGGTATGCTGGCTACCGTTATCAACGCGTTGGCCCTGGCCGATGCACTGGAATCGCTGGATGTGCCGGTGCGCGTTCAGACCGCTATAACCATGGAACAGTTCGCGGAGCCCTATATCCGCAACCGTGCGGTACGGCACATGGAAAAAGACCGTGTTGTGATCTTTGGCTGCGGCACGGGCAATCCGTTCTTTTCCACCGATACAGCCGCCGCGCTGAGAGCTGCTGAAATCGATGCCGATGCGATTCTGAAGGCTACCATGGTGGATGGTGTTTATGACAAAGACCCTAAGAAGTACCCCGATGCCAAGAGGTACAGCACCGTCAGCTTTTCGCAGGTGCTGGCGCAGAATCTTAATGTGATGGATATGACAGCAGCGTCTCTCTGCCGCGAAAGCAAAATCCCGATCATAGTATTTGATCTTTCTGATCCCGAGAATATTTGCCGTGCGCTGTGCGGCTATGATATTGGAACAATTGTGAAGGAGGCATAAAATAATGAACCCCGAACTAAAACTGCATGAAGAGAAAATGACCAAAACTATTTCCGTCCTGCGTGAGGAACTGGCTGCCATCCGTGCCGGCCGCGCCAACCCTGCCGTGCTGGATAAGCTGGAGGTGGATTACTATGGCGTGCCCACCCGCATTAACCAGCTGGCCGCGGTATCTGTTTCGGAGGCTCGTACACTGGTCATCCAGCCATACGATAAGTCTACCCTTAAATCCATCGAGAAGGCCATTCAGGCTTCTGATATTGGTATCAATCCTAATAACGATGGTACTGTCCTGCGCCTTTTGTTCCCACCTCTCACCGAAGAGCGCAGAAAAGATTTAGCGAAAAGCATCGCCAAGATGGGTGAAGAATCCAAGGTTGCGATCCGCTCCATCCGCCGTGATGCCAACGATAAACTGAAAGCGATGAAGAAAGCCAGCGAGATCACAGAGGATGACCTGAAAAACCTGGAGAATGATTGTCAAAAGATTACTGACAAGTACATCGCAGAGATCGATAAGATTACCGCCGAAAAAGAAAAAGAGATCATGTCCGTTTAAGTGGAACCTACGGCCATCCACAAAAATCGTCAGCCTCACCGGCCGTTCCCGGTTGGTGGGGCTGATTTTGAATTTTGGTTTTTGAGCACAGGAGGGAGATTAGCAATGGAATATATGCCTAAGGATAAAACTGCTGTACCGCCCCCGACAGAATACCTCCCTCAGCACATCGGCATTATTATGGATGGCAATGGCCGATGGGCCAAGGCACGCGGACTGGCTCGTGAATATGGACACCGCCGTGGCAGCGAGGTCTTTATGGACATTGCCCGCTACTGCAAAAAAATTGGTATTCGTTACTTGACGGTATATGCCTTTTCCACGGAAAACTGGAAGCGACCGGCGCACGAAGTAGCAGTCATCATGCAAATGCTGCAGCACTACCTGGATGACAGTGAGCAGTATATCAAAGAAGAAATCCGTCTGCGTATCATCGGTGACCGCGCCCGCCTAAGTGAAAGACTGCAAAAGGCCATTGATAAGGCGGAAAAGGCCAGTGAGCATTTTACCGATCTTACGGTCAATCTAGCTGTTAATTACGGCGGCAGGGAAGAGCTACTGCATGCCGCACACATGATAGCGCAGGACTGCAGTACAGGAAAGAAAAACGCCACCCAGCTCGAATTTCCGGATTTGGAGCAATACTTGTATACTATCGGGCAACCGGATCCGGATCTTATCATCCGGCCTAGTGGGGAAAAACGCCTTTCTAATTTTATGCTATGGCAGAGTGCCTATGCTGAATTTGTGTTTATGGATGTACTGTGGCCAGATTTTACCCAGCAGCACCTGAATGAAGCCTTGTGGGAATATGTCGGGCGGGACCGCCGCTTTGGAGGAATCAAATGAAGACACGGATCATTTCCGCATTGGTTGGTCTTATCATTCTGGGCGTCGCCATTGCGTTTTACGATACGATCATCTTTAATCTGTTTATTACAGCACTGGCGGTTATCGGCATCTATGAAGGCCACCATGCCGCTAGCTTAACAAAAAAACACTGGCGTGTTACGCTTTACAGTATGTTGTTTGCTGTTCTTATTCTGCTTATTCCGCATGGCAGAAGCTACATCATGCCAGCCGTATATGCATTGGTCGTACTGGTATTTGCATATATTTTGGAACACCATAAGGTGTTCACCATCCGAGAAGGTGCTTACGCCCTTTTAATGGGAGTTGGTTTGCCGGTCGTATTTGGTTTGATTCTTCAGTTCCGGGATCAGTTTGGCAATGAACAGGGGATTTTATATCTTGCTTTCCTGCTTGGCAGCGCCTGGTGGAGTGATATCGGTGGCTATTTTACCGGTATGCTGTGTGGAAAACATAAGCTCTGCCCGGAGATCAGTCCCAAAAAGACAGTGGAGGGACTCATTGGTGGTTTGGTCTTTGCCATTCTGGGCAATATAGGTATTATGGCGCTTATCAACTGGCTGGCTGCGCAGGGGATTGGCTATCTTATCAATCCGCTTACTCTTCATTTTGGTCGTATCTGCTTGCTTACCCCGCTGCTGGCACTGCTTAGTGTTGTGGGGGATCTTTCGTTCTCCATTATCAAGCGTACATACGGTATTAAAGACTATGGTAACCTAATGCCGGGCCACGGCGGTGTGCTAGATCGCTTTGACAGCGTACTGTTCATTACCCCGGCGGTATATTTCATCGCCATTTACTGGCCCATTGCTTTTTAATCTTAGGAGGCACATTTGAAAACCGTTATTCTCACCATTTTGGTCTTTGGCGTTATCATCATGCTGCACGAAAGCGGCCATTTTCTCTTTGCCAAGCTCTTTCATGTAAAAGTGGAGGAGTTTTCCTTTGGTATGGGGCCGAAGCTGTGGAGCCGCATTAAACGCGATACACAGTATACCATTCGGGCGTTTCCCATCGGCGGCTATGTGGCCATGGAAGGAGAGGATGACGCTGGAAGCGGTGCAGTTGTCCGTGAGAAAATTGTTTCCGCGGCAGAGGGCGGCCCACTGTATGAAAAACCAGCCTGGCAGCGGTTTATTATTATGGCTGCAGGCGCCGTCATGAATGTGATCCTTGGTTTTATCATTCTCATCGTTGTCACCGCCATGTCCGGACTCATCGGCACCACAACGGTAGCAGTATTTGATGAGGATTCCGTTTCTGCCAATTATCTGCAAGCCGGTGATGAGATCATCAAGGTAAATGGTTACAACACCCGATTTTATGGCGATGCTACCTTTCAAATGCTTCGTGACCAGGATGGCACAATTGATTTTACCCTGATCCGTGACGGCGAGGTGATGGAGGTCACCGTTCCATTTAGAACCGAGGAGCTCTCCGATGGCATTACAGGGATGCACATGGACTTCAAATTCCTTGGCGAACCGGTGAATTTCAGCAATACCATCACCTATGCATGGCACTGGACCTTCTCCCTCGCTAAGCAGGTGTGGTATTCTGTCATTGATGTCTTTACTGGCCGATATGGCTTGCAGGCAATCAGCGGTCCAGTGGGCACTGCGACGATTATCTCACAGGCATCTTCGCAGGGGCTTCGTTCTTTCCTGCTGCTTGTGGCCTATATCACCATCAATGTTGGTGTATTTAATTTGCTGCCTCTGCCGGCATTGGATGGAGGACGCATCCTGTTCGTTCTTATTGAAATGATCCTCCGCAGGCCTGTACCTCTAAGGTTTGAAGCATGGGTACACCGCATTGGCATTATTCTGCTGTTGGGACTTATTGCCATCGTCACATTCAGCGATATAATAAAGCTCATTCATTAAAAGCAGGGGAGGGAAGTACCATGCAGCGCAGAACAACAAATACAGTCCATGTTGGTGATATAGCGATCGGTTCTGGCCATCCCATAGCGGTGCAATCTATGCTATGTGTTGCTCCCTCAGATCTTGCGGCCAACATTGCTCAAACGCTGGTATTAAAAGAGGCTGGCTGTGATATCGTACGCCTGGCCATTCCCACTATGGATGATATTCGGTTGATCTCCGCCATCAAAAATGAAGTGGATATCCCACTGGTTGCCGATATTCAGTTCGATTATCGGTTGGCAATTGCAGCAGTTAAAGCCGGCATCGATAAAGTCCGAATCAATCCAGGCAACATTGGCGGAAGTGATTGCGTTCATGCCGTGGTAGAAGCCTGCCGTGATCGACATATCCCCATTAGGATTGGTGTTAACAGCGGATCGCTGGAAAAGGATATTCTGCAAAAATACGGCCGTCCCACCGCGGAAGCACTGGTGGAATCGGCATTAAGGCATATTCAGCTGCTGGAGGACGAGCATTTTACCGATTATCTTGTTGCCATTAAGTCCAGCGATACCATTACAACGGTGGAAGCGAACAGACTGCTGGCGCAAAAGGTGGACTGCCCGCTGCACCTAGGTGTGACAGAAGCCGGCACCGAACGCATGGGGATTATCAAATCCAGTGCCGCTCTTGGAGCGCTGCTGTGCGAAGGCATAGGCGATACAGTTCGTGTATCACTCACTGCTGATCCTGTACGGGAGGTATATGCCGCCAGGGATTTATTGGCTGCACTTGGCTTGGATCACGGTCGGGTACAATTTATATCCTGCCCCACCTGCGGCCGCTGTCGGGTCGATTTGTTCCGAATAGCAGAGGAAGCAGAGCAGGCACTTGCCGCAGTTCATAAAGACATTAAAGTTGCCATAATGGGCTGTGCGGTCAATGGCCCTGGTGAAGCCACTGATGCCGATATCGGCATTGCTGGCGGCAATAGGGAGTTTTTGTTTTTTGCAAAGGGCAAACCGCTGTATAAGGTTTCACCCGAGCAAGTAATAAATACTCTACTGGATGAAGTTGAAAAGCTGTAAAGGAGAATTGCTTTGCAGAAATTTGAAGATATATTCGGTAAATACATAGAGAAAAGCTGCCATAATTCCTCACTGCTGGAAAGTGATGTGATAGGCCTACAAATTGCCACAGAGGACAATGCCATTCGCGTTGCCCTTTCTTCTCCATGTATTATTCCATATTCAGCAATTGCCGAAGCTCAGCGCATTCTTTCCATGAATCTCAGCGCTCGTTCAGTTGCCATTTCTGCTCGGTATCCATCTGAGTTACTTGGTCCCGAAGCATTTTCCCTCGTGATAGACTATCTAAAGGCTGCTAATGTTCCCGTCAATGGCTTTTTTCGCCGGGCAGAGATTATGTATGATAACAGGTGCTTTACAGTTAGGCTGCCGGAACAAACGGTGACATTTCTGGAGCCACTTGCTTTGCCAGGGAAAATTGCCGCACAAGCAGAAGCGTTATTTGGTATACGGCCGCAGGTTAGTTTTATTCCCGTTCCGGATTACGAGCTGAAACCCATAGATCCGAGACCAACTGTAGTAGATGACTATATCCCGGAGATTCCTCCCATTCCGGAAGAGGCACCTCCGTGGGAAGATGCTACTCCTTTGTCGAAGCCGCTACAGGAAGAGAGCGCTTTTGCTCCTGCAGCGCCAAAGACATCTCCCAAACCCCATACCCCTAAGCGAGAAAAAGTGGATACCCCTTATGAGGAAAGCAGCAAAAAGCCTGTAGGCAATTACCGTCTCATTAAAGGTTCCCCCATGCCCATTTCCAATTTGGCGCTGGATACCGGTTCAGCGGTTATTTGGGGTGATGTTTTTTCTACGGAAAGCCGCATCACTCGGGATAATAACCACTTCATCATGAGTATCGCGATCACCGATTATACCGGCTCCATCAATCTCAAAATATTTGATGAGATTGGCAATAAGGCCAAGTTGGAAGCCATCAGTGTCGGTGACACAATCCTGATCCAAGGCGATATTTCCTACGATAAATATGACCGCGATATGGTCATGCGTCCTCGCAATATCAACACCGTCAAGAAGAACATTATCACCGATGACGCCCCAGTAAAGCGTGTAGAGCTGCATCTGCACACCACCATGTCAGCCATGGATGCCGTAACCCCGGCAGAACAGTTGGTATACCGTGCCCATGAATGGGGGCATCCGGCCATCGCCATTACCGACCACGGCGTGGTGCAGGCCTTCCCAGAAGTCATGAACGCTGTTGATAAGATTCGGAAGGATGATCCTGAGTTTAAGGCGATTTATGGCGTCGAAGGCTATTTCATCAATGACATGCTGCCCGCCGTAAAGGGCCAAACAGACGCAGTAATCGATGGTCGATATATTGTATTCGATCTGGAAACCACTGGTCTCTCTAACGCCAGTGAGCGCATCATCGAAATTGGTGCGGTTAAGGTAGAAAACGGCCAGATCATCGACTCATTTGATACCTTTGTCGACCCCGAAAAAGCCATTTCACCCGAAATTACCCGACTTACCAGTATCACCAATGAGATGGTGGCCGGTGCCCCCACCGAAAGCGAAGCGCTAGAACAGTTTTTCCATTTCTGTGATGGCTGTGATATCTTTGTCGCCCACAATGCAGATTTCGATATGGGCTTTTTGCGGACAGCCATCCGTCGCTGTGGCAGGGAAGAGGACCCGGTGCAGATAGACACCCTGGTGATGGGCCGTGCCATGTATCCGGAACTGAGAAAACACAAGTTGGATACCCTAGCGGAGCATATGGGTGTGGAACAGAAGCACCATCATCGTGCCGATGACGATGCCCGCGTACTTGCCGAGATCTTCCTCAAGATGCTGGACGAACTGGTTGCGGAAAAGAAGATTACTATGGTGTCGGAGATTAATCACTCCATTGGCCAGCAGAACAACACCAAAACTCATCCCTACCATATTGTTCTGCTAGTGCAAAATCAAGTTGGCCTTAAAAACCTCTACAAGATAATCTCCGCTTCTCATTTGGAATACTTCCATAAAAAGCCTCGAATTCCTAAGAGTCTGCTGGTAAAATACCGGGAGGGACTGTTGGTTGGCTCCGCCTGTGAAGCCGGCGAACTCTATAAAGCAATCCGGGAAGGGAAGAAATGGGCTGAGCTTTGCGATATCGCTTCTTTTTACGATTATTTGGAGATCCAGCCCCTAGGTAATAATATGTTCATGGTACGGGATGGAGAGGTCCGCAGTGAAAAGGACATTCAGAACTTCAATATCACTGTACTTAAACTCGGCAAACAGCTTGGTATTCCGGTCGTTGCCACCGGTGATGTTCACTTTATGGAACAGAAAGATGCTCGCTTTCGGGAAATCCTGATGGCTGGGATGGGCTTTAAGGATGCGGATAATCAGGCACCACTCTTCTTCCGTACAACTGACCAGATGCTGAAGGAATTTGATTATCTGCCAGATGAGACCGCGCGGGAAATCGTTATTGATAACCCCCGCAAAATTGCCGAAAGCGTGGAATATGTTCGTCCAATTCCAAAAGGCACATTCCCGCCCAGCATTCCAGGCTCGGAAGAGGATCTGATTCGCATTACCACTACCCGCGCCAAGGAAATGTACGGCGACCCCCTGCCAGAGATTGTGGAGAAGCGCCTGAATCGCGAGTTGGATTCTATTACCAAACACGGCTTTGCAGTGCTGTATATGATCGCCCAAAAGCTTATTTACCGTTCCAATGAGGAAGGCTATCAGGTCGGTTCCCGTGGATCGGTCGGTTCCTCATTTGTAGCTACTATGGCAGGCATTTCGGAGGTCAACCCGCTGGCGCCGCATTATCTTTGCCGTAAGTGCAAGCACAGCGAATTTATCACTGATGGCAGCTATGGTTCCGGATTTGACCTTCCCCATAAAAAATGTCCGAACTGCGGGATAGAGATGTACCAGGATGGTCACGAGATCCCATTTGAGACTTTCCTGGGCTTTGATGGCGATAAAGAACCGGATATCGATCTTAACTTTGCCAATGAATATCAGTCCCGTGCCCACCGGTATACCGAAGAACTATTTGGCCGTGACCATGTGTTCAAAGCAGGTACTATTAGTACAGTTAAGGATAAGACCGCTTTTGGCTATGTTAAGCATTTCCTGGAGGAGCGCGGCCAAACTGTCACCAACGCCGAAGAAAATCGACTGATTCAAGGCTGCACCGGTGTCAAGCGCACCACTGGCCAACATCCCGGTGGCATGGTCGTTATTCCCAATGACTATGAGGTCTACGATTTCTGTCCAGTGCAGCACCCGGCCGATGATCCAAACTCCGATATCATCACCACCCATTTCGATTTCCACTCACTCCATGATACTATCCTCAAGCTGGATGAACTGGGGCATGTTGTACCAACACTATACAAGCATTTGGAGGATTATACGGGGCTTAAAATCAATGATACCCCTACCAATGATCCGGCAGTTTATACGCTGTTCACATCCTGTGAAGCGCTTGGAATCACACTGGATGATATCGGCATTGCCAATGGCACACTGGCTCTGCCGGAAATGGGTACTGGGTTTGTACGCGGAATGCTGCTGGAAGCAAAGCCGAAAACTTTCTCTGATCTGTTGCAAATCTCCGGGCTTTCCCACGGCACCGCTGTTTGGTTGGGCAATGCACAGGACCTGATCCGCAACGGCACCTGTACTATTTCCGAAGTAATCGGTACCCGTGACAGTATTATGACCTATTTGCTGCACCATGGGATGGAACCCAAGCTTGCCTTTAAGATCATGGAGATCACCCGTAAAGGTAAAGCTCCTAAATTGCTTACCGATGAGATGAAGCAGGATATGTTGGCTCACGATGTACCTCCGTGGTATATTGATAGTTGTCTCAAAATCCAGTATATGTTCCCGAAGGCGCACGCCGCAGCCTATGTTATCGCTGCCGTCCGTTTGGGATGGTTCAAGGTCTACCGCCCGCGGGAATTCTATGCTGTATATTTCACCTCACGCGGAGATGACTTCGACGCCAATACAGCTATCCTTGGGCCCGCAGCTGTAAAGCAAAAGATCTTGTCGCTCACAGCTAAGGGGAATGATATTTCCCAGAAGGAGAGCGACCAGTTGGAAACACTGCAGGTAACTTATGAGATGCTTTTGCGTGGAATTGAGCTGCTTCCCGTGGATTTGTATCAATCTGATGCAACATTATATCGTCTAGAAGGGGATAAACTGCGCTTACCATTTACAGCGTTAAAAGGATTGGGCGCAGCCGCTGCCACCTCCTTGGCGGAAGCCGGGAAGAAAGGTCCTTACCTTTCCATCGATGACTTGACAACCCGTGCCGGCGTCAGTAAAACGGTCATCGATCTGCTCCGAGAGCATGGTTCACTGACTTCCTTGCCGGAAAGCAGTCAAATCAGCTTTTTCGGGTAAATTGCCCTCAAAATGTTTCATGAAACATTTCTATAAAGAATAAAACCTGAGGTTTCAAAAACCTCAGGCTTTTCTTTTCCCGGATATTTTGTCCAGCCACCGCATATAGTGTAGCAAGATCTCACCATTTTATAAAAAGGGGGACAAAAAATGGAACGCATGAAAGACATGAGCTCTACTGCAATGAGTGCTCCTCACACCCTCGTAATTGAAGATCGAAAGCGGCTTTCTGTCAGCGGCGTGACTGATGTAGAGAGCTTTGATGAAGAAACCGTAGCCTTAGCCACCGAACTGGGCGAACTCATTATCCACGGTTATGACCTGCACATCAACCGCATCGATGTGGAAAGCGGCGATCTTTCTTTGGAAGGAGAGATCATCAGCCTAACTTATACCGATAACCAACCGCAATCCAGCGGCTTTTTCGGCCGTCTGTTCCGCTAAAGGGGGGATGTTCCGGCGTGACACTGATATCCGCAGTTCCTCCTGTTATACAGTTTTTGCAGTCGCTGCTGCTTGGTACCTTGCTCAGTTTGCTTTATGATGCATTCTACACTATTCGCGGATTATTTCCCGCGCAAGCACAACCCCATGTTATCCTTGATATTCTCTATTTTCTTCTGTTCGGAGTCTTGCTATTCAACTATCTACTCATGGAATCGGCCGGCCGCTTGCGTTACTTCATCATCCTTGGTGTTATTATCGGCTGGTTGCTGTACCACAATACAGTCAGCCGGTTGGTAATCCGTTTTTTCAACTGGCTACTGCTGATGGTCCACCGTGTTTTTTCTTTTTTATTGAGTCCGATCATCACTTTGGCCCAGCGGCTTTTTCATTCCATATCCACTGTCTGTAAAAAATCCACTATCAAGAGGAAAACACCTAAAAACAGCTTGAAAAAGTCCCGGTGGCTGTTGTATAATAAAGTATCCAAAAACAGTATGGAGGAAAACGGGAATGAAAAAGCACCTGACCATCAAACAGACCAACCGCATTCTAAGTCTCATCATCGTTTTTCTCGTACTGCTCATTGCGGTGTATTTTGTGAAAGGCCGTGTGCAGGCTGCCCAGATGAAAAACGAACTGGCCGACGCACAACAGCGCGTGGCCAGTCAACAGGCCGAAAATGACGAAATAGACCGTATGCTGGAAAATAGCGATTACTATTTGAACCAGGAAGCACGCGGCGAAAATGACTACTGCGATCCTGAAGAAAATGTTTATGTCGTAGTCCCGTAATCTAACCGACTTTGGAGGAACAACCATAGATGCAGCTGAGTGTAGGCACCGTAGTAGAAGGAAAGGTCAGCAAGATCACCAATTTTGGCGCGTTCATTAATATTGATGGCGGCGGCTCTGGAATGGTACACATCTCAGAAGTAGCGAATACCTATGTCAAAGACATTAATGAGCACCTGAAAGTGGGGGACAGTGTCAAGGCCAAGGTGGTCGCCATCAACGAGAATCATAAAATCGCCCTTTCCATTAAGGCACTATTGCCACCGGAGCCAAAACCGCAGCAGAACCGCAGTCGTGATGGCCAAAGAGAAAGCCGGGATAGCCGTGGCCCCCGCGGGAATAATACCTATGTCTATCAGCCTCCCAAGCCCTATACGCCTGCTACAGGAGATGCCTTTGAAGATATGATGGCACGCTTTAAGCGTACCAGCGATGATAAGATGTCCGATTTAAGCCGGGTAATGGATACCCGCCGCGGCGGCAATAACCGCCGTTCAAAGAAGTAATTGTATATCAAGAGCCGACCGGCAGCACAGCACGCCGGCTCTTTTTATTTCACTGAAAGGATGTTGCTGAATACATGGTCATTATCAATGCAAAAATAAACACCTGTGATCACGGCCAAATCATAGAAAGCGGCTATATTGTTATCAAAAACGGTAAAATCGCCGAGGTAGGGGAGGGTATCTATCGTGGTGATGAAGCAGAACTGTATGATGCTGCAGGCTGTTTAGTCACTCCGGGCTTTATCGATTCTCATTGCCATATCGGCATTTGGGAAAGTGGTCTGGATTTTGAGGGGGATGATACCAATGAAATGACCGACCCCTCCACCCCGCAGATTCGAGCCATTGATGCTGTTAACCCGCTGGACCGTGCCTTTCAGGAGGCTCTGGAATACGGTATTACCACCGTTTCCGTAGGTCCCGGCAGTGCCAATCCCATTGCCGGTCAGGTGTGTGTACTGCATACCACTGGCAGCTACATCGATAAAATGGTGCTGAAGGCTCCCTCTGCCATGAAATTTGCCCTGGGCGAAAACCCTAAAAAAGTGTATAACGGCAAAGAAGAAACACCTGCCACCCGTATGGCCATCGCATCGGTCATTCGGGAACAGCTGATGAAGGCAAAACGCTATCAGCAAGATTTGCAAAAATCCAAAGAAGATGAAGATACCGATCCGCCCGAATTTGATATGAAGTGCGAAGCCTTGCTGCCGGTACTGGAGCACAAAATCAAAGCACATTTCCATGCCCATCGGGCCGATGATATCTGCACAGCCATCCGCATTGCCAAAGAATTTGATCTTGATGCAGTCATCATCCACTGTACCGAAGGCCACTTGGTCACGGAAGCCCTGCATGACAGCGGCTATGCCGCCTCAGTCGGTCCCATCATCTCCGCCCGAACCAAACCAGAGCTACGCAATCAAGAGCGTTATAACGCCGCTAGACTATCCGAAGCCGGTGTACCTGTCGCTTTTAATACCGATGCACTTGTTTTTCCAATCGACCTGCTGGCTGCTTCCGCTAAAATTGCGGTAATCGATGGTTTACCCTGGCAAAAGGCTCTAGAAGCTCTCACAATTCGTTCTGCGGAAGCCGCCGGTGTATCTGACCAGGTTGGTTCCATCACAGTAGGAAAGCGAGCTGATTTGCTGATATTTGACCGTGATCCTATCGATTTGCTAGTAAAGCCAAATGCTGTATTTGTAGACGGCATTTGTACGAATTGAGAAGTTTTTAACAAAACTGCATAGTTTCTATTGCAAATTTCTTGTCTGCTTGGTATAATATAGCCAGGAGAAAGGGAAACCGATCTTCATACCATACAAGCAAGGAGTGACCATCATGACCGTCAACTACATTGGTAAAAAGACCGTGATTCGTGACAGCTTTAAGGAATATGCCGAAAAGCGCCTGAAGAAGCTCGGCAAGTTTTTTGATGACGATCCTGTGGTAAATATCATTGTGACCAACCACAATGAGGATGAAACCGTTGAAGTGACCATTCAGTCCCACGGTATGTTCTTCCGCGCTGAACGCACCTCTGATGACCGCCAAACTTCTTTGGACCTAGTATTGGATGTTCTGCAGAAACAGATTGTCCGCAACAAAGAGCGCCTGGAAAAGCGTCTCAAATCCGCAATGGATTTTACAGCGTTCGGTACAGCTGATGTTCTGGAGGAAGAAGTTGTTCCTGCTACCGAGTTGGTGAAGACCAAGAAGTTCCATGTGGAAACCATGGATGCAGAAGAAGCCATCCTGCAGATGAATATGTTGGGACATACTTTCTTCCTGTTCCGCAGCCCGGAAACTGGCGAAATCAATGTAGTTTATCGCCGCAAGGATGGCAACTATGGTCTATTGCAGCCATTGGATGACTAAACGGCACCCCCTCATCGGAATCGAATAAAGTAAAGTGATCACCGGTGGGAAGCAAGCTGGCTTCCCACCGCTTTTTACGGGAAAGGACAAATCTCATCATGATAAATCAATTATATAAACTATGTGCTCCCTGCCTATTTGGCCTGGAAAGCGTCCTAAGCGGTGAACTAAAACGCCTTGGTTTTGAGGACATCTCTGTTACCGATGGTCGAGTAGAATTCACCGCTGATGCGGAGGGGGTCGCCCGGGCTAACCTAAATCTGCGCACCGCCGAGCGAGTTCTCATTGTCCTAGACAGCTTTCGGGCTGTCACATTTCAGCAGCTCATTGATGGCGCAGAAAAAATCCCCTTTGAAGAGTATATTGGCAAGAAAGACGCTTTTCCAGTTAAGGGATGGAGTCTAAATTCACAGCTCCATAGTGTTCCGGACTGCCAATCCATCATCAAAAAGGCTGCAGTCAAGCGTCTTTCCCGTAAATATGGCGTTGCATGGCTGGAAGAATCCGGCCCAACTATCCAGATACAATTTTCAATTAATAAGGATATTGCCACCATAATGCTGGATACCAGTGGCATAGCACTCCACAAGCGTGGCTACCGTAAAGTTGCAAATCTTGCCCCAATTCGGGAAACTCTAGCGGCTGGAATCCTGGATATTGCACGAATATACCCGGATACACAGCTGTATGATCCGTTCTGCGGCTCAGGTACATTTTTGATCGAAGCAGCCTATAAAGCCAAAAATATTGCCCCTGGCATTTACCGCCGCTTTGCAGCAGAAAAATGGGATAGCTTACCGTCTAAAATATGGCAAACGAGTAGGGAAGAGGCGATAGAAAAAATCCGCAAAGACATAGAATTTACTGCTTTCGGCAGCGATATCAGCCAAGATTCACTGGAGATTGCTGAAGCAAATGCACGCCGTGCTGGTATTTCCGGACTAATACGGTTAGAAAAGGCGGATGTTAAAAATTTCACGATTCCAGATCGAAAGTCATTGGTCGTGACAAATCCGCCATACGGCGAGCGCCTAATGAATGGCGAAGATTTGACAAAGCTATACCAAACGATGGGTAATGTATTTCAGCCATCTCAGCAGACAGCCTATTACATCATTTCATCAGCGGAAAATTTCGAGCAAAGCTTTGGCAGAAAAGCAGATAAAAAGCGTAAGCTCTATAATGGAATGCTAAAATGTAACCTATATCAATACTTTGCTCAAAAAAGTAAATAAAGAATGACATAGCAAAAAGCCCAGTTTACACTGGGCTTTTCTTTATATAATCGATATTGCTTGTATTATGTTATTGCGCCTCCATTTATTTCGCTAAATCTTAATTTAGCGAAATGGCACCCACAAGTAGAATATATCATAACAGAAAACTATTGTCAATCCCCAACTTTGAATTTATCAAAAAATTTCGCTAAATTAAGTCACCCGCCGCACCCGGTAGTCTCTAATGCGGCACCAATATTCACATATTTCTCCCTTGCATCTGATAATGACCATTGCATAGCATATCAGCTTCGGCAAGGTCGGTAGTATTTGCTGCGCAAATCTCCACCTTACCCTTGCCAAATCTGCTATGCCATGCATTTTTGCAATCACAGCGCTGACGGATAGCTGCGCCCGCCAGCGCTCCCCTATTTACTTTTTGTGGGGTTTGTGGTAGATTTAGGGTAGAGAGATGGAAAGGAGCAAAATTATGGATTGGAAAACATTCTTCAAACCTACGGAAAAAATATTAGACACATACTGCAATATTATCATTGCAAACCACATGAAAAACGCTGTGGATAAAGAGCATGAAAAACTGATGCAAGAACAGTATGCTATGACACATCCGAAGTGCGAAAAAGAAACCCCCAGCGAATAAGCTGGGGGCATCTTTATGCAATTTTGTTTTTACGAATCCGGCGCTTGCTGCGGTTAGAGATCTCACCAGTGACTTCCGGCTGGAGCTCTCCCCTATTACGCAGTATTTCTTCATCGCTGATATAATCCGCTTGCAGCATATTATCAATAAGCTGCTGCGTATCGTATCGGTTACGGTCCGCATCAGTTTGACAATACACCCTTGCATCAATAGCAGCGAGCGGATATTGAGGATTACTGAAAGAAAGATCATATTCCACCGCATCATAGGTATAAACCGTGCAAATGCGGGTAAACGGATGGGATAAATGACTGCGGGTCACTCTCACCGTATCGGTTATATCCCGCAGCTGCTTATCAAGGAAATTCCATCGCTGGGTAGTCGCGTATATTTGCATATGCCGCTTCCGGCACTGGCAAAGGTGCTGAAAAAGGATTTTCGGCACACTCTGTTTACTGGCAGCGAAATCACGACTATTAAAAATCGTGCCTATTTCATCAATCAAAACCAGCGTATTTACCGGAGCGTTAAGAATATCCTGCGGAGATCGCAGCGGAAGTATTTGCGTATGAGCCGGGAAGCCCGATAGCTGCAAATTAGTTACTATCGTCAGCTTCGGGTAACGCTTCGCTAAAGCATAGGCATCATGGACCATCGTGCAGGTTTTGCCGGCGCCGAACTTGCCCACATACAGATGCAGCCCCCAGCCGTCAAAATTGAGCCATGATCGGTTTTTTATGTACGGTATCAAATCCTTGACCAACAGGAAAAGAAACTTCGGCAGGCGCACCAAATAGCCCAGCCAAACCTTAATCATCATAGCCGCCTACCTCCGGAGGTAACACCGCAAGCAATAGCCCTGAATAGCCGCCAGCAGCCCCACAGAACACAAATAGCAAGCATCACCTGCATAAACCAAGGGATAAACTCCGCAAAATCGGCAGGAACACCCGACAAGCCGAAGAAATCACATAAAGTTTGAAAAATACTGCTCATCATATCCCCCCTTAATTATTCCAAATTCTAAACAAAGTACGAACCAAAACAAGCAGGAAGCACAACAGCAAAAGCCCCTCCGTAACTGTATATTGCGATAAAGGAGTAGACATAATAGGACGCTCCCACAAATTATCTACTGTAACAGTACCGGTTATTTCGGAAATTTGCTGCTCCTGTTCTTCGCCATCAGCCGGTGCAGCAGGGACTTCATTCCCCTGCTCTTCCCCACCGGATTCAGCAGCATCACCGATGGGGTTTTCATCGGTGGTTTGTTCGGTCATTTCTTCATTCAATAATTCATTATCCATCCAAAAGCCCCCTTATAATTCGAATAGCAATATATGCAACACAGCCCCAAAGGGCGATATCCCAAAAGGAGAAAGTAAAACCGTAAACGGTCATAGGCATCTTAAAGAATTTCAATACTTCCTCAAAAAAGCGCATCAGATCGTCCATATCATCACCCCCGGATAAACTTGACAATAGCCAAAGCAATAGAAACCGCTATACCAGCTATCAGCAGGTCGATAATCTCACGAGGGACGAAACCAAGCGCAGCGGCAAGGAAATCCCCAAAATGCCCGCCAAGGCTCAACACAGCCTTAAAAGCATCTATCAGCGTGGATATGATACCGGTGATACCGGAAAGCAAAGACTGCACTACACCGCCCACAAAGCCGCAAATGACATTTACCAAGCTTTTGACACTCGACAGCAGCCCATCAAAGAAACCGGGCTTACTGGGGTCATCGTCACTACCACCGGGGTCAGTGCTTTCATCCACAGAATAATAGAAAATATGCTCTCCGTCCGCTGTTACGGTTATTTCAGCCGATGCAGCCAAAGCCTTATATCCCTTTACTGTAGGAGCACTTGCTGTAAAGGCAGCACCTACCGCCAAGTTTTGATAGACGGTATCCCGGCGAACTTTATCGGTTGTGCCCTCTTTGTAGTAATGTACGGTAAAGCTGGTCGCTTCGGCTTCGGGGTTTGCATCGGTACCGGCTGCGGGGTCTTCCTTTTTGTCAATAACTTCAGCGAAATCATCTTCATTGACCACCTGACCTGCAAAACTATACCCGGTAAGCTCAACCCAATTATTATCCTTGCAAACGGAACCTTGACACTCCGTCCATGTGCCGCTTTGATACTGCTGGCAGCTTGTCACCTTTTTATCGGCATCGAGGGAGACATAAACATCACCCTGCGCCGGGTACGAAGGACGAACGCCACCAAGACGGACATTATTTACAGCTACCGCAGACTTTACGGCAATAGCGCCCTCCGTCTTTTCGCTGGGCAAAGTGAGCGCCATAGGAATATCAAACGGAGCAGACGCAGGAGTATAGTTTTCCCTATAAAGCGCACCTTTGGAAATACGGAGTTCGTCATAATAGGAATAGGCAAAACCAGGAGCACCATAAAAATACATTTTTTTAAGATTTCCCGTAGAAGCTTGCCAATTAGACGGAGGTGTAAACTGAACACCGTTCATATAGTATTTCACGGCACTACCATCATTTACAATAGCCATATTGACCCATTGCCCCAAAGGAATAGGGTTAGAACTGTTAGACGAAGCTTGTGAATAATTAAAATAATGTTTCGCCGTTCCATTCTTCCAAAATGCATAACCATCATTCATTTTCAAAGTACGCACAACTGCATCTATATCGCCATCAATCAAAGACTCACTTAAAACAAGATAACCATTATTAAAAGGGCCACCGCTACCACCCTTACCATTACCATAGTAAGTAGAACCATAGTCACTCAATTCCTTTGTATTAGTCCAATATATCGAGCCAAAACGCTGCGGAAAAGAACCATCAGCATCCTCTCCCCAAAGCAGGAAAGAATAGACACTGTCATAGAATGAATACCCTTTCAAGACCTGAAGCAGTACAGATTTATCCCTATATTCAGAAGTAGAACCATGATGAGTAACACCTGAAAGAATACGAAACATTAGATTAGAACTATAATCGACTGTATTCCTCAACATTCTTTCTGTAATCAAAAAATCCACATACTGCCCATAATTAAACTTAAACTCTACGGTATAAGGTGCTTCCAAAGCTTCCGGTAATATTACACGAAAAGCACCACAATTAGAAAGCATCAAATGCTTTCCAAAACCATTAGAAGAAATATATTGCGGTACAGTACCATCATCAAAAACAGCAGTATTGCTCTTACCTGAAGCATCTGTTATATTTCCATCAAAATGATACAGCGCCACGCAGTTATCGTTTTCCGGTATAGCATCATAGTTAATGACCTCACCCGCCAGCGGAATACCAAACACATCATCAGCAGTTAAGTTATAACTATTGCGACCGTCCGGCAGCTGGAAGTAGTAGTTATTGCTCACGGCCTGCGAGGGATCCCCACAACCATCTACTATATAAGTGATATTAGTATAGGTCGGGGTATAAGTAACAAAGTAATTGTAGTCCACATTATTATAAGTCACAGGAATGTAATAGCTATTATAAGTCTGATTATAATAAGCCGTATTATAGGTGTAAGTATAGTCCCGGCTCATATCGTAGAAAGTGTTATTGGTGGTATTCAGCACGGATTTATAAGACGGTGTGCCGGTATTCCTCATGGAAACCTGCATCTTATCATAAGCCTTTGCAAGACCCTGCTGATTATAATACATTCGATAATCCATCGCTTGTTTTAGCGTATCAGCATAGGCTTTATGAATATCCGCACCGGCAGTAGAAAAAGTCTTAATCGCTTCACAAATCAATTTCGCATATGGCAAAAAATCAACAAGTGTAGCCGCCTGCGCCGGTACAAAGGTCAAACATATCATCAAAGCCGCTATCAAAACGGCAAGTATTTTTTTCATTTGTAACCTCCCATATCTTTTCAATAGAAAAGGGGCGAGGATTTACCCCGCCCCTTTCGGGTCACTTCGCTGCTCTCTTCAAACCCTTGAAGATACGAATACCAACAGGGATAAGACCGGCAGCGAGCAGGAACAGCAACACCGGCTGCTCCGTGATCTTGGTGATGATAGTACCAACGAGGGTAAAAACATCACCCATTGCAGCAATAACAGTCTGCATTACAGTAACAGTAGGAGTATCCATTGGCTAAACCTCCTTACTTCGCAGCCCGCTTGAGACTGCGGAAAATCCGAATACCGACAGGAATAAGGCTGGCGGCGAGGAAGAACAGCAGCACAGGCTGACCAGTGATGTTGGTAATTACAGTACCAACCAGGGTGAACGCATCGGACATTGCCTTGATAATGGCTTCCATAAAAACACCTTTTTAACCTTTCTTTGAATTTGATTTTATTTGAACTCCGGCCAGAAGTATCAAACTAAATGATAATTACCAATTCCCCGCTTTTAGGAATATGGCAAATGACCTCACGGTCAAGCATCGTCGGCTGATCAAGCAAAGCATTAAAGGTAGTCACACCGCAATCTATCAGCTTGGTCATATACGGCTTTTGATAAATATGGTACGAAACGCCCGCACCATAGCAATACATTAAATCACTTACTTTCATTTTTTCCGCCCTCCAAAGCTGCATCTAAAAGAGCCATATCTTCAAAGGAGATATTCTCCCCCATCATTCTTTCCGGCTTAAAATCGGCTTTCTGTTCAATCGGGTCATAGAAAACGCTTCGTTGCACTTCCCCCGGGGTTAAGTGCCTTTGGTCACTCTCACACATATTCAATACACGATTTTCGGAAATCACCGCCGACCATATACTACCGGCACGGCGAAGCGTACCCCAACAGCCATTTTTCAGCGCCCAGCGAACCGCATTAGACATTGAACTGCATCGTGCATCTATGATATAGTCCGCCAGCCGCCCGGCCTGTATTTCTTCATCATCCCGAAAAAACTTATTGATAGGGAAAGTAGCAATCACCGCTTCCAGCGGATAATGAAATTTATCGGGATCATCGGCATGAATTAGATACCGGATAAAGGCATCAAAGCTACGGCAGCGTTCTATCATGTTTTCCGCTATACCGAGATCATCAGCCAGCGCCGCAAGATAACGGGCTGCTTTCAACCGGCCCACCCAATGAATATGGGGCTTTTTCAATTCCCCGTTTTCATCAACATCTTTATCATGCAGAATATATGCAAATTCGGGAAATGTGCTTTTAAGAATATTTAGAACATCATCACAGCAATAGCTTTCACTATCAGGATATAAAACACCTTGATATTTTCTATCCTTAATTCCGTCCTTTTGCATTTCCTTTTACCTACTTTATTTTATTCTTTTGGAACACGGTACACGCACGCTAGACATAGCCCAGCGTGCGTGCCGTCGTGCGGCTGGGGCTTGCGCCCCGCAGCCAGCACGAGCGGCGTCTATCAAGCCAGTTTTGCCTTGAATTTACCGTCCTTGAGGGTCAGAACGACATCAGCAGCATCACCGGGTTTATAGCTTTTAGCGGAGTACATCAGACCTACTCGTCCGTTTTCGTCCTTGCAATAAACCTCGTTCAGGAACTTGCCCGCACTCACTTCCATGTCGGTCGGGACTACGCTGATAATGGTCATCTTCATTTGCAATACCTCCAAGCAAAATTTTTTTGAGTATTGCGACTAAGCCATTTCGCTAAATCTAGGTTGTAGCGAAATAAAAAATACCTCCGTGATACAATCACGAAGGTTAAAATTCATTTTATATTTCGCTAAACCGTAGTAATTTAGCGAAATGGCTCCTGCAATTACAAGATAGCAGATTTACAATCTCTTGTCAATCCCCCACTTTGAATTTATCAAAAAATTTCGCTAAATTAAGTCACCCGCCGCACCCGATGGTTTCTAATGCGGCACCAAGTTTCACATATTTTCTTCCTTTGCATGGTTTTGCAGCTTCGGCTCAGACACAGTGCTGGCGGGAAGCTGTGCCCGCCAGCGTTCCTCTGTTTCGCATTGTTCCTTAAAATAGTGCATTTTATGAACAAATTCAATTTTAATTGTAAACATTAGCACTCTGCTATTGACAGTGCTAATTTAGGAATTATAATGGTGTTGTACTTGAGAGATTCAACAAAATCTCCTAAGGAAGCAGCTTAATCCTATATCAAAAAATAATGGAGGAATGAATTATGATGCCCAGTATCTTTGGTGAAAATCTTTTCGACGAATTTTTTAATGAACCATTTGCCATGATGACGCCTCAAGGTCATAACCCTCTTTACGGTAAACGCGCAAAGAATCTAATGAAGACCGATGTTCGGGAAACCGAAAACTCCTACGAGCTGGATATTGACTTGCCCGGTTTTAAGAAAGATGAAATCTCCATCGAGCTGAAAGAAGGCTGTCTAAACATTAGCGCCGCCAAAGGACTTGATAAAGAGGAAAGTGATAAGGAAGGAAAATACATCCGTCAAGAACGCTATGCGGGCTCTTGTAGCCGCAGCTTCTATGTTGGTACTGATATTGATCCTACCCAGGTCACTGCTAAATTTGAAAACGGCATCCTGTGCATTTCCGTTCCAAAGGCTTCCCGTCAATTGCCTTCAAGATCCACAGTCGAGATTAAATAAAATCGCCCTCTCCTCTGCCCCACCGATTCAATAATATAATTTTTTGAAAGGATGTCATTTATGAATAAAACCCTATCGCGAGTTTTATGGATCATTGCCGGTGTACTGCTTATTGTTGCAGGCGTGTATTGCTTTGTTTCTCCTGATGCTGCCTTGAGCGGGCTTTCCCTTATACTTGGACTGGCCATGCTCTTCTCCGGTATCGTTGATATTGTCATCTTTGCATCATCCCGGCGCTTTATGCTCGGTTCCGGCTGGTTCCTACTGGATGGCATCTTCACTGTACTGTTAGCCATTTTCCTGCTCTGCAACCAGGCATTCACCATGCTTTCGCTGCCGTTTATTTTCGGGATGTGGCTACTATTTGGTGGTATCAGCCGTTTTGTTAGCTCCTTTGATCTTCAGCGTCTTGGTGTGCGGGGTTGGGGGTGGTTTACCGTCCTTGGTATCCTCCTTACTGCTGCGGGCATCCTTTCGTTCTATGATCCCATTTCCGGTGCTATGGCCCTCAGTTGGATCGTTGGACTGGTGCTTATCCTGCAGGGTATCGCATCTATTGCATCGGCCTGCTTCTCCGGGCGCTTCTGGAGAGACTCTCTTTTATAAAACAACTATCACCTCCTCAATTATTTTCAAAAATGACCGGGGCTTCGGCTCCGGCCTTTTTGCGCATCTACGCACTTGCATGCAGCTTGCATTTCTACTATAATAGATTGGCAATAAACCGAAGAGAGGAGGAAACCGAATGCAGACATTTTCTATCATGGCAGCACCTGCGCCACAGCTGCTGCGCGATTATCTCATCTATATGAGTACCATCAAGGGACGCTCTCCCTGCACTGTAGAAGCCTACTACAACGATCTCCGCCTATTCCTGCGTTATCTAATGGCCACTCACAGTGGCACTCCCCTACCCACGGACGACCCAAATCTTGAAAGCATTTCGTTTGCCTCCATCAGCGAGGAAATGATTCTCAGTGCACGCCTTTCCGATGCATATTCTTTCCTGGCTTATGTGCAAAGCGTTAACCAAAATAACGCCAAGACCCGTGCCCGCAAGGTTTCCAGCTTGCGCGGCTTCTATAAATATCTGCAAAGTAAGGCTGGCCGCCTAGAGGAAAACCCCATGGAACAGTTGGAGATTCCTGCCCAGCGCAAAAGTCTTCCAAAATACCTTACTTTGGATGAAAGCCTGCACCTGCTGGAATCCATTGAAGGCAAGGATCGTGAACGCGATTATTGTATCATCACCATTCTGCTTAACTGTGGCATTCGTCTTTCGGAGTTGGTCGGTATTAAGCTCTCGGATATCCGGGATGACACCCTTACTGTACTGGGCAAGGGGAATAAAGAGCGCATGGTTTATCTTAACAGCGCTTGTCTTAACGCCATCGCGGAATATTTGGCCGTTCGTCCGGAACCACCAAAGGATGCCGATAAACCCTACCTGTTTGTTTCCTCCCGTACCCGTGCACCGCTTACCCCCCGCCGGGTGGAACAAATAGTAGAAACACATCTAAAAGCCGCCGGCTTAGGCGGTCGGGGCTATTCCCCTCACAAACTTCGTCATACTGCCGCCACTCTCATGTATCAATACGGTGGTGTGGATATCCGTGTTCTAAAGGAAATTCTCGGCCATGTCAATCTTGGCACCACAGAAATATACACCCATGTCAGCAATGATCAAATTGCCAATGCCGCTGACCGCAATCCCCTTTCTCATGTTAAATCCAAACCATCCAAAAAGGAAGCAGAAACCGAATGAAAACCAATTACCACACCCACACCTACCGTTGTAAACACGCCATGGGCAATGATGAGCGCATTGTACTCAATGCCATAAAAGCTGACTTTGATATTTTAGGCTTTTCTGATCATACCCCATGGCCCCACTTCCCTGCCGATTACGATTCCCATGTCCGCATGGAGCCGCAATACCTGCCGGAATACTGCGGCAGCGTAAACCGCCTGCGGGAAAAATACAAGGACCAGATCGAGATTCACCTCGGCCTGGAGGCGGAATACTTTCCCCACCATATGCAGGAGCTTCTTGATATGAAGTCGGAATACGGGATCGAATATCTGATCTACGGTGCCCACTACGATGAACTGGATGCCCCCGTCCCGGAGCGTTTTTATTTCGGCCGTGATATTTTAGCGCCCCATGACCTCGAGCGTTACGAGCAGAACATCATTCCGGGCATTGAAAGTAAATTCTATACCTATGTGGCCCACCCTGATCTTTTCATCCGCGGTTACCCTTATTTTGATGAACACTGTGTTGCACTCAGTCATCGTATTTGTGAAACTGCGGCTCGCTGCAATGCAATTCTCGAATATAACATCTCCGGTTTTCTTTTCGCGCTGGAACATAATCGGCTGGATTGTTTCCCTCATCCCGATTTCTGGCGCATTGCCAAAGATCATGGCATTACCGCAATTATTGGCTTCGACGCCCACGATTCGGCGGTAGATTTCAAGAATTCTGATATCTATGATTATGCCGTTCACTTCCTCGATCACATCGGTATCCATCGTATCGACAAACTCGATTTATAAAACAATTCCATAGCTAATGCGCACGGTTAATAAAGAAGCAAAGAGAAGTTTTCGGTAGCGGCTACCGAAAAAAACCGCAGAATATGACAAGGACAGCCGCCCTGCGATTCCGTAACACGCAAAAGCGGTCAAGAGCCAATAAAAACCGAATACAGCCAACAGGAACGCCCCGGACGAGGAATGTATCGCCGGGGCGTTTTCTGTTTGAAAATCTGTCTTTTTCCCAAGTCAAGAGCCGGAGAAAATGAGCGAAAAACGGCGCTCCTGTGGAAAGAACGCCAGAGCGATAGCAAAACAGGAAAGGCGGCCAAGCTATAAACTGCTTGACCGCCCTAACCCAACCATAACAAAATGCTCATAGCTAATAAAGAAGCACAATGCAAACGACACATACAAAGACAGCCGCCCCGCTATTCTGCACCTCAAAAATAGCAAAAGGATGCAAGATACCGTTAGTATCTTGCATCCTCATCATGCTATATTGAAGAGACAAGCACGCTTCCACAATCATCAATGAGTGGCTGATGTTTAGACATAAACAACGAAAGCTTTGACTTACCAACGGAGTGAGAGAAAGGACTCACTAGTTTGTCTTACTTCTGTTCGCGTTTTCTTGAGATTTCATCTCTTTCTCTAATTCATTGGCTTGTTCAACACCCTCAAGTGAAGGTGCTTGCTGTGTCACTGCCGTGTACTCAGTATTTTTGACATCCAAAACAACTTTTTCCAAATCTGTGTTTGTTAATACCGTTGTTTTTACATTCCCTGGCTTTACGGAAAATAATGTACCATCGTCTATTACATACTGACCATTATATAAGCCGTTAATCACAAAAACATCCTGTGCAATAGGTCCATCATATTCCGAAAGGAATAATAAAACTTGAGTACCCTTTTTCAAATAAGGATCTTCTTCTGAATATGTCTGCATGATTCGCAATGTTTTTGCATTCACATCGCCTCGCACAATGTCAATAGGTTCGACCGCTGTAATCGCAAAAGTCATTTCAGCATAGTCAAACTCTTTGTTCTCCGAAGTAACAGTCGCCGTTATGACAATGGGCGAATGGTCAATCAAATCATTATAAGTTCCAAAACCTTCTGCTATTTTGAGACTTGGCTTTGTAGCGCCCCGACTCGCCATAAAAAACAGAAGTGCGACAGCGAGTGACAGCGAAATGACAGCAGCAAAAACATATGCCCTTTTTTGTTTAATCATTTTAAGCATTTATATCACCTCCCAATAATTACAATCCGTACTTCGCTTTATATCCAGCAATATCGCCTTCCTGCGGATCCGGTGTATAAATATAGCCTTTGGCTTGCATTAACTCATTATCACAGTCGTAGTGGGACAAGCCGAATGCATGCCCCATCTCGTGAGCAAAGACTTCTTCGTATCTCGTATATCCTCCATTACTGTCATGATAATACTCGTTTAATTTGATATTGCCGTAACCAATTAAGGGTGTATGGTAACCAATCCAATTAGTATTACCATAATCGTCACTATAAACACGAATCTCTGCATCACTTTTGGTTGAAACCTCCGTAAATCCAGCATCAAGACCTGATGCATCTTCCCATGCATTTGCTCCACGGGTAATTCTATAACCATAAAAACGGCTTCCTTCTTGTGAATACCACCAATGAACATTTGTTCTCGTACTACCCATTGAAACCAGAGGGTTCAAAGCGTAATGACTTGTATGTCCAGCGGCATAAGCAACGGTTATTGGGATGCTGAAAGAGATAACGCATATCAAAATGAATGTGTATAATGATTTCAGTGCTTTGGTATTCTTCCTATGCATACGATGACAACTCCTTTCTGAACCATATATTTCTCTAATTTTTCGATTTTTAGGAACTACAAAAAAGCGCACAAGCCGACTAATAACCAGTCCGGCCTATGCGCCAACAGAAACGATTTTGATACGACCTCTCCATAATCGGGAGCCGCACCAATACCACCAACACGCAGAGCCGAACCGGGCATCATTGGGACGATACATGGCGTTACCTCCAATCATAGTTTGTC
>OIWV01000882.1_pt1 | contig 27986 bp, 19 predicted proteins | sample 1587751 | NCBI WGS metagenome assembly OIWV01 (sample SAMEA3888913, study PRJEB22519) | human gut metagenome | biome: human gut; feature: human-associated habitat; material: faeces | place: Denmark | collected 2010
CTAAGCCTCAGACTATGAACTTAACCATGCCTTCGAACGACGAGAATATCTCTGAAAAGGATCGTAACGCTGCTAAGGCATCACAGACTGTCACTATCTACGTGTGTGGTAACGATAAGATCTACCACGTTGACGGTCTGCCTAAGTATGATGACCCGACCTGTCTGAAGGAAACAACATGGGGTCAGAAGGGTATCCGCTCGGTGCTCTTCAACCACATCACCGAAGACGGCTCGCAGCCTGTTAAGGACATTATGATGGCTAAGGACGCTCTTGACAAGAAGAAGCTCGCTAACCCAGCTGCTTATCCAGAGGAAGTGTATGACGCTGCGCTGACTAAGATTAAGAAGGGTGAGCTCGAGACTGGCAAGGTGCCGACAATGACCATCATTATCAAGTGTACTGACGAGGCTTCATACAAGAACATGGTTGATGCTTTGGACGAAATGACAATCTGCAGTATTGGTACTTATGTCATTGACAAGATCAACGAGCAGGATGCTAAGCTTCTGCGCTCAAGAGGTGTCAAGTAAATGACTAATAATTAAAGAAAGGACGAAGAAATGTCAAAAATAGATTTGATATCCAATGAATGGACTGACCTCGTGTTTGAGGGCAGAAACCAGGCATATGGAGCCTATAAGTTGCGCAAAGGCACTGCCAAGCGTAACGTTTGGGCTTTGTTAATCGTAGGCCTTGCTGCAGCACTTCTATATCTCGGACTTCAGCTTCAGAAAATGGCTGAGGCTAATAAGAAAGTTGAGAACACTCAAGCAGTGGAGCTCGCAAAACTTCAGACTGAAAAGAAGAAAGAGGCTAAGGTTGAGAAGAAGGAAGTAATCAAACAAGAGCCTGAAAAGGTCGTAGAGCAGGTTAAGTCTTCTGTTAAGTTCACCGCTCCTGTCATCAAGAAGGACGAAGAGGTTAAGGAAGAGGACGAGATTAAGCTCGACGAGGTACAGAAGAGCGACAAGGCTGTCGGCGCCTTCACAGTAGAGGGTAACGACGAAGTCGGTGGCGCTGTACTCAAGGCCAAGGATGAAATCGCAGCTCCGGAGCCTCCGAAGCATGTTGAGGAAACCAAGGTCTTCACAGTCGTAGAGCAGATGCCTATGTTCCCTGGTGGCGACGCTGCACTTATGAGCTACCTCGCTAACAACATCCACTATCCGACAGTAGCTGCCGAGAACGGCGTACAGGGTCGTGTTGTTGTAGGCTTCGTTGTTGAACGCGATGGTTCTATCACCGACGTAAGCGTATTGCGTGGTGTTGACCCGTCACTCGACCGTGAGGCTATGCGCGTGGTTAAGAGCATGCCACGCTGGACTCCTGGTAAGCAGAATGGTTCAGCTGTGCGTGTTAAGTATCAGGTGCCGGTAGCATTCCGCCTCCAGTAATCTTGACGCATACGAACATCTTACATGCTTAGACAGTAAGATTAGCAATAACAACCATCCACGTAGCTTCGGCTTTATGCCGGAACTCATGGATGGTTGTAGCTTAAATAAACATTTGTTTGTCGAACATTAGCACCTTGAATAAGCATTCCGACGCAATCGGCAATATACTTGAATCGTATTCCGATGCAATCGGCAACCAATATACCCCTAACCACCTTTGCGGCACACGTAGCCAGACACACCCCACGACCCACATGTGGTCCACTTAAAGCGAATGTTATTCTATACATTATATATATTATTGTGTTAAACTATTTGTTTAGATACAACTATGAAAACGAATTTTAAGAGCATCTCCATACTCGCACTGCTTGCAATGACGCTCGTAATGATGTCTTGCGGTGGCGAAAAGAAACGTAAGGACGGTAGAACCGATACCACTACGCAAGGTGAGATAAGCTTCGCGTGTGACGAGAGCTTCAGTCCGATAATCGACGAACTCGTAGAAGTCTATCACATGCAATGCCCGAACACCAAGCTCAAGCCTATCTATACCAACGAGATTGACGGCATCAACATGCTCCTCCAGCAGAAGACATGGCTCACGATCACCGCACGCAATTTCACTCCAAAGGAGTACACATACGTGAAGGACGGCTTGAATATGCTGCCCGAAGCAGTGCGTCTCGCCTACGACGGCATGGCACTCATCTGTAACAATCAGAACCTCGACTCATGTATCACCGTCAACGATATCAAGGCGATACTCTTAGGCAAGAAAACCAAGTGGAGCGAAGTGAACCAAGGCTCAAAACTCGGCGAGATTTGGGTGTGCTTCGACAATCGTAAGTCGAGTGCCGTGAACTACTGTTGCGACTCAATCCTCGGCGGAAAGCCAATCGACAGTCCGAATGTGTTCGCAGCAAAGGACAGTAAGGACGTTATCGACTACGTAGCATCCACACCGAATGCCATCGGCGTTATCGGTAGCAACTGGCTCAACGACAAGCGTGACTCAACCAATACCACATGGAACAAGGCAATACGCGTAATGTCGGTATCGAAACTCGATAAAGCCACACCATATAACTCATGGAAACCATATCAGGCGTGGCTCCTCAACGGACGCTATCCATTCGTTCGCACAATATGGGCGTTGCTTAACGACCCGAAGCGCGGACTGCCTTGGGGCTTTGCCCACTTCATCGAGTCGCCGAAGGGTCAGCTCATCCTCTTTAAGGCAGGTCTGCTCCCCACACGTGGCGAGATAACCATACGCGACGTACAGGTACACAACCAATAGTTGTGCTGTGCTAATTAACGTAAACGTATGCTAATACGCACCCCCACGCTTTAAACCAAGAGCGGTAGTCGTACGTCAATGAAATAAACAGAATATTAACATTCAAATTATACAGAACTATGAAAACAATGAAATACCTCGTAGCTGGACTGCTCCTCGCAGGCTTGTCAGTACCAGCAATGGCGCAGACATCACAGGCTGATATCGACGCCATCACAAAAGTGATTGTTGATGCTAAGGGCGACGCTATCGCTACTAAGGATCAGGTAAAGGCTTTCAAGAAGACTTACAAGAAGGACGCTACAGCTATCGCAGCTCTCGGTCGTGCTTTCCTTGAGGCTAAGAACTACCAGATGGCAGAAGAGATTGCTAACCTTGCAATCAAGGCTAACGGCAAGAGCGCCGAGGGCTACATCCTCCTCGGCGATATCGCTTCTGCACAGGACGACGGCGGTAAGGCTGCTGGCTACTATGAGCAGGGTACATACTATGAGCCGGCTAACCCGACATCATACGTAAGATATGCTATGGTGTACCAGAAGGTAGACCCAGACGGAGCTGTCGCTATGCTTGAGAAGCTCCGCGCTGTGAAGCCCGACTATCCTGTAGATGCTGCTGCAGGTCGTATGTACTCACGCAATGGTCAGTTGAAGTCGGCTATGTCTCACTACGACAAGGTGGCTGACCCGACAACCATAGAGGACTACATCCTCTTCGACTATGCTCTCACAGCGTACGCTCTTGAGGAGTACGACAAGGCAGTAAGCCTCGCGCAGAAGGGTATTCAGAAGTATCCTAACTACGGTTCATTCAACCGCGTTGTGCTCTACGCTTCTGACAAGCAGAAGAACTACCCAACAGCCGTTGAGTATGGTGACAAGCTTTTCGCTGCTACCGACACTGTTAAGTACACAGCAAACGACTACACCTACTACGCTGACGCTTTGTTGAACGTAGGTCGTATAGACGATGCAATCACAGCTTACAAGCATATTCCAGAGGTTGATCCTGAGAACAAGGAAGTGAACAAACTCATCTCTGATGCTTACCTCAAGGCAAAGAAGTTCGACGAGGCAGTAGCTGCTTACGAGGCATATCTCGCTGTTAAGGGTGAGGAGTGCACATACAAGGAGTACGACAACTTCGCTGACATCTATCTTGAGCAGTCAGAGGCTGCTGCCGACGAGGCTGCTAAGAAGGCTGCTTTGCAGAAGGCAGCTGAAATCTACGGCACTATCGCAGAGAAGTACGATTACGCTGCTGTTTACGCTCTCTTCAAGCAGGCTAACGTGTTCCACGCTATCAACCCTGATCTGAAGGTTGGTTTGGCTATGCCTTACTACAAGAAGCTTGCTGAGAAGATCGAGTCGCTGCCGGAGAAGACAGCTGCCGACTTGAAGAAGCTCGGCACTGCTTACCAGTATCTTGCTGTTCATTACATACAGAACGACAAGGTAGCCGACGCAAAGCAGTGGGCTGCTAAGCTGCTTGAGGTACGTCCTGATGATGAGACTGCAAAGCAGATTATGGAACTGAAGTAATGCTTATTAACTTTTACAAATATAAAAAGATGAACCAAACGGTTCACCTTTTTTCATTTCGATGGCTACCAATGCAAATATTCTGCGCCGGAAGATGGCACGCAAAAGTTAAAGCAGTTTTAGCTCTGACATCTATTCTAACAAAAGAAGCGCGCCCGAAACGAATGAACGTTTCGGGCGCGCCGTGTTTATTTAGCTTTTAATACTAAGCTGCTTGATTAGCACTGAGCGAGCTTGCCGTCAGAACCGAGCACATCTGTGATCTTGTGCTTGTACATCTGCTCCATGAGGTCGCGTGCAGGACCGCAGTACTTACGTGGGTCGAACTCACCTGGTTTGTCGTGGAATACCTTACGAACAGCAGCGGTGAATGCGAGACGTGAGTCAGAGTCGATGTTGATCTTGCAAACTGCAGAAGCAGAAGCCTTGCGGAGCTGCTCCTCAGGAATACCAACAGCGTCAGGCAACTTGCCACCGTACTCGTTGATCATGTCAACATACTCCTGTGGTACAGAAGAAGAACCGTGGAGAACGATTGGGAAGCCTGGGAGCTTCTCCATGATCTCGTCGAGAATGTCGAATGCCAATGGAGGAGGAACGAGCTTGCCAGTCTTCGGGTCGCGTGTGCACTGCTCCGGAGTGAACTTGTAAGCACCGTGTGAAGTACCGATAGAGATAGCGAGTGAGTCAACGCCTGTACGAGTTGTGAAGTCGATAACCTCCTCAGGCTTTGTATAGTGGCATACGTCAGAAGAAACCTCATCCTCTACACCAGCCAATACACCGAGCTCACCCTCTACAGTTACGTCGAACTGATGAGCGTACTCTACAACCTTCTTTGTAAGAGCGATGTTCTCCTCGTAAGGAAGTGAAGAACCGTCGATCATTACAGAAGAGAAGCCAAGGTCTACACAGCTCTTGCAAAGCTCGAAGCTGTCACCGTGGTCGAGGTGGAGAACGATCTCAGGATGCTTGCAGCCAAGCTCCTTAGCGTACTCTACAGCGCCCTCTGCCATGTAACGGAGAAGAGTCTCGTTAGCGTAAGCACGTGCGCCCTTAGATACCTGAAGGATAACCGGTGACTTCAGCTCTGAAGAAGCCTTGATGATAGCCTGGAGCTGCTCGAGGTTGTTGAAGTTGAATGCAGGGATAGCGTAACCACCCTTGATGGCTCTTGCGAACATATCACGTGTGTTCACCAAGCCCAATTCTTTGTAGTTTACCATAATTGTTTATTGTTTTATGAATAAAAACGTTTGTTTCGTTGTCGGTCTGCCACATTATATAATAATGTATAGCTTTTTCCATTTGCAAAGTTAGCATTTTAATATGTAACGGCAAAAGTTATGCACGTTTTTTTTGCCTCGTATTGTCTTGTATCAATGCAAAAAGATGTTGCTAATCAGTCGGATTCGCTCTGTTTTTCAGTTGTTTTGATACGTAATCTTTAAAATAGCGTTTCATTATTTAAATCTTTGAAATATTTATTTGCTTGATTTTAATATTTTGCCTACATTTGCAATGTATATCAACTATTACATTTACAGCGAATAATAATCTATTGCATATATTAATTAAAATTTATTGAACATGGGAAAAGGTTTTTCTAAACAAAATTGGATGTGGGGTATCTTCGGAGTAGCCGCATGTTCTATGTTGTCGTTTTCCTCTTCGGCTTATGCAGGCACTGCTTTCTCCAATGCGACTGAGGTTCAGCAGCCTTTACGCGGTAGCATTTCCGTACACGGTGTTGTGAAGGATCAGAACGGAGAGCCAATCATCGGAGCCTCTGTAAAGTTGGTTGGCTATAAAGCTGCTACCGTTACAGATGTGAATGGTAATTTTGCGCTTCAGGTGTTGCCTGGAGGCACGCTTGAGATATCGTATGTAGGCTATACAACCAAGAACGTAAAGGTAGGTGCGCACAACCGCGACATCACCGTTGTTCTCGAGGAGGACAGCAAGATGCTCAACGAGGTTGTGGCTATCGGCTACGGTACCGCTACCAAGAAGAAAGACCTCTCGGCAGCCGTTGGCGTTGTGAGCAATGTCGACGAGCTTGCAGTGCGTCCTGTCACCTCTACCGAAGGCATGTTGCAGGGTCAGCTGGCAGGCGTTACGGTGGCTGCCGATGGTGGCGACCCTACAGCCGCTCCTAACATCGTGATCCGTGGTCAAGGTTCGCAGAACGGCGACAACGTGCTGTGGGTAGTCGACGGAGTGCCGGGTGCACCGATTGCTTCGCTCAACGACATTGAGTCGATCGTAGTGTTGAAGGATGCCGCTTCGGCTGCTATCTATGGTGCGCAGTCGGGAGCAGGCGGCGTAGTGCTCGTCACCACCAAGAAGGCAAAGAAGGGTGCTACATCTGTGTCTTACGATGGTATGGTGGGTGTGCGTAACGCCACTAACCTGCCCAAACCGCTCAACGCTCAGCAAGAGATTGAGATGCGTAAGCGCTCGTTCGCAAACGCCGGACTCCCATTGCCCGACGGCTGGAACGTTGAGAAGAATCCTTGGATTGCAACAACCCGTACCAACTGGATGGACGAGGTGTTCCGCACCGCCTTCTACCAGCGTCACAACGTAGCCATCAACACCGGTACCGACACCTTCACCAACCGCCTCTCGTTCGCTTACGACAACGACGAGGGCATCATGCGCTACACGTTCAACAAGAACCTCGCGCTGCACTATACGGGCAAGTATCAGATTAACAAGTGGGTATCTATTAGCGAAGACTTCGTTTGGAAGAACACCGAGAGTCGCACCACCGCTACAAACGAGGGCTACACCGGACCAATCCTCTCGGCTATCTATATGCCGGCAAGTGCCACCGTTTACAGTCCGTTTACAAAGAGCGGCTTCGGCGGAACAACAACCGAGGATCCAGCTTATATCGATACGTATGGCAGCAACTTCGCCGATGCCCATGGCGACGCAGTTAACCCAATCAACACCCTTTCATCGAAGAATATCTTCGACCGCACCAACGATGCCTGGTCAACCACATCGTTAGAGATAGCTAACGTAGTGCCGGGCTTGAAGTTCGTGAGCCGCTTCACATACAATCTGCAGTCGAACTTCTACAAAGGCTTCTCGCCACGTCGCGACGAAGTAGGTAAGCCCGACGGCAGCAACTCGCTCACCGAGAGCACCTACCGCACCGACCAGTGGAAGACAGAGAACACCCTTACATACGACAATACCTTCGGCAAGCACACCGTGGGCGCACTTTTCTCTACCACAGCCGACCACTTTAACGTGCGTGGCTTCGAGCTGAACGGCAAGACCTTCGCCGACGAGTCGGATTATCTGCAGTATATCGCTTACGCAGGCTCGGTGTCGGGCAAGGACTATCTTACAGGTCCTGATGCCAATGTATCGCTCATCGGCCGTTTGGCTTACTCTTTCGACGACCGCTACTTCCTCACCGCTTCTTGGCGTCGCGACTACGCTGGTCGTCTGCCTAAGAACAAGAACCACGGCGACTTCCCTGCAGTGACAGCCGGTTGGAAGATTTCTAACGAGGCGTTCTTCCCGAAGACCGACGTTGTGTCGCTCCTAAAGCTCCGCGCTTCTTGGGGTAGAGTAGGCAACCTCGGCTCTATCGGCTACAACTACCGCTCGGCAGTGCTCTCTAAGGACTCATGGCAGGAGCAGGCACAGTATGGCGTTGAGAAGAACCTGCTGTGGGACACATTTATCTACAACTCTATCGCTCTCAACAACAAGCTTACTTGGGAGACATCAGAACAGTTCGACCTCGGTATCGACCTCAATATGTTCAACGACCGCTTGGCTATGCAGTTCGACTGGTTCGAGAAGCGCACCTTCGACCTCATCCAGACCCAGTCGATGAACTGGCCAGGCTCTATCGGTCTCGACCCTATGCTCATCAATCAGGGCGAGGTACGCAACCGTGGTATAGAGCTTTCGCTCAACTGGAACGACCGCATCAACAAGGATTGGTCGTACTACGTTAGTGGCAACTTCGCTTGGCTCAAGAACTGGGTTAGCAATATCGGCGTGCGTGATGCCAACGGTAAGCCCGGTGTATGGACTGGCGATGGTTCGTTCCGCAACCTGCCTTACTGCTATCAGGATGCAGAGGGTCAGCCTCTCGGTTCGTTCTATCTCATAAAGAATGGTGGCATCTTCCAGAGCGACGCTGAAGCTGCAGCTTATGTAGACAAGGACGGCAATCGTATTCAGCCCAACGCAAAGGCAGGCGACTTGAAGTTCATCGACTACAACAAGGACGGCAAGATAACCGATGCCGATCGCCAATATTGTGGTTCAGCCACACCGAAGTACACCTTCTCGTTCTCTGCCGGCTTCACATGGAAAGACCTCACCTTCTCTGCAATGCTTCAGGGCGTGGCAGGTGCCAAGGCTATGAACGTAGCCAAGTTTATGACACTTTCTGACGTGGAGGGCAACTTCAACCGCGACTCGCGCATCCTCGACGCATGGAGTGAGACAAACCGCGATTCGGACATTCCGCGCCTCTCAAAGAACGACCCGAACGGCAACTTCTCTACGCCTTCCGACTGGTATCTTGAGAACGCCTCTTACCTCCGCTTGAAGAACGTGACCGTGAGCTACGACCTCACCAACCTACTTCGCAAGAGTGCACACCTCAACTCGCGCAATAGTCGTCTGAGTGTTTACGTAAGTGGTGAGAATCTCTGCACCATCACCAACTACACTGGCATCGACCCAGAGTGTGGCGGATGGGATGCTATGAAGTATCCGGTGGCTCGCACATTCTCATTCGGTGTGAAACTTACTTACTAAAACAACTAAAAAGCAATATCTATGAAAGCAAAATATATATTGGCAGCCGTTTTCTCTGCGGCACTGTTAAGTTCGTGTAGCGACTTCCTCGACGTACAGAAGGAGGGCGATCCGACGACAACGCAATATTTTACTAATGACAACCAGGCGATAGATGCCATCGATGCTCTCTATAGACCGATTCATCAGGAGGACCTCTTCGGTCGTGAAATCTATTGGGAGCAAGGCGGTGCGTGCGACATCGTTTGGGGTCGTACGCGCAGCTACAACACCCTCGCCACGCTCCAGTACACAGGTGATGAGTCGCCTCTTAAAGGTACATACGAGCGTTTGACAGGTGTTATCTCTCGTGCCAACTGGGTTGTGGAGCAGTTGCTGAATAAGGAGCATAAAACCGCTCTTACCGCTGTCGAGAAGCGCTCGCTTGGTGAGGCGTTCTTCATGCGTGCCTTCAGCCACTTCTATGTTGCTTACCGCTATGGCAACGACAAACAGGGCGTACCGTTTGTACGTTATGAAGACTTCGCTGGCGGCTACGACAACTCTATTCCGAAGCAGCAGGCTACTGTAATGGACAACTACAAGATGATTATCGAAGACCTCGACAATGCCATCAAGTATCTGCCTACGTTTGAAGAGTACGACATCGACAACCGCGGACGTGCTCACAAGGCAGCCGCTGTTGCTTACAAGGCAAAGGTGTATGCTTACTGGGCTGCTTTCGACAAGTCGCAGTGGTCGAACGTCATCTCTATGGTCAACTCGTTGGAACAGGACTATGGCCGCGATCTCGCTCCGGAGTTCGCCGATGTCTTTTCTTCCGACTTCTCCAACTATTGGACCAAGGAGTACCTCTTCGGTATTGCAGGCACTGGTGGCGACACACCTGGCGGCTCTGAGTTCCCTGGCGTTATCCTTGAGAATAAGGGTTGGGGCATCTACAACGGTTGGGGTCAGATTAAACCCTCTTATGACATCTTCGAGGAGATGCTGAAGGACGGTGCCGGCAACGCCCGCATCACACGTTCGGTGCTCGAATACGGACAGGAGTTCCAATTCTTTGGCGAGACACGCAAGTTCTACTCAACCTCAGACGTTGAGTCGGGCTTCATGATCAACAAGTACATGGATCCGTTCAAGCACGAGGATGCAACGAAGGGATATGTAAGCTCTAACGGCGACTGGCCTACAGCGCGTGTGAATATGCCGCTCGTACGCTTTGCAGAGATGCTTCTGTTCCGTGCCGAGGCAAACCTCGCGCTCGGTCATGCCGACCTCGCTGCAAAGGATATCAACCGCGTGCGCAACCGCTCGCACCTCACTCCGCTTTCGGGCAACGCCACATGGACCGACCTCTACCACGAGCGCCGTTGCGAGCTCGCCTTCGAGTACAGCGACCACCTCTACGACCTCAAGCGTTGGTTCCACTCTGGCGCAGACGAAATTAAGGCACTTGCTCAGAAGGAGTTGAACGCTCACCCACGTGCTCGCCACTATGCTGAGCGTAGCGACTGGAATAGCACCTTCGTCGTTGGTCCCTACGCCGACTATCTGAACGAAGCTGACCCTGCTGTTAAGCCCGTTGCATACGATGACCACCTTATGGTCTTCCCGTATCCGTCAACAGAAATAACGAAGTCGGGTGGTGCGCTGCACCAGAACGACGGCTATTAAAAACTCATTGACCGACGGTTTCAAACACTCGTTAGCCATCGGCTACTAATATTTATTAAACAAAAAAAACTCCGCACAGCAGAATGTTTCGCTGTGCGGAGTTTTTTGCGTGATAACTTTACCTTTATTTAGCGTAAAGCATATCGTCAGGCAGTATACGGCTGCTGTTGTAGCAATCCGTAATCTTTATTTTAAGGCTCTGTCCCATGTAATCCTCGAAGTAGAGTACGCGCATCTCATGAAAACCCTCGTCGAGTGCCACCTTTCCAGCCACGAACTCCTGGCTGTGCGAGCCGTCGTTGTCTATAATCTCCTTGCCGTCGATGAACAGTCGTGAGCCGTCGTCGGAAGCGATGTCGAAATAATAGACACCCTTCTTCGGAATCTTTATGTACGAGCGGAAGTCGTAGCCAAAGTGGTCCTCGCTTTGAGCCTCGGTAATGATGAAGTTGTTCAGCACGCCCTCCTTCATCTTCTTACCATTGTTGAAGATGTCGGCAGTCTTCTTGAACTTGCCTTCGTAGTAGGTGTAGTTCACGCCGTGCTTCTTCGGCTTCACGTTCACGGCAGGCAGGTACGGTCCCTCTTCGTCAATCGAGGTGATACCCGATGGATAATAGAAGGCGAATTCCTTGCCATGCGGCGTAGTCACCCACGAATCGAAGCGTCTCTCGCCCTCGTACATCTCGATGACGCGACCACCGCGCACCAGTCCGCCGTAAGCATCCGTACCCGTAACACGTCCGTAGGCGAGGCAGATACCCTTCTCCAATCCTATGAACTCGTTGTCGTGGTCGTGACCGACGAACACGCCCATCACGTCCTTACACTCGGCGAATGAAGCGAACATGCCACTATTGATGTCAGCCGAACACACCTCGCCCTCGTCGCATCTGCCCCAGGTGCCTTTGCGGTTCATCAGGTTCTTGTATTCGGGCAGCGCGATGTGGAAGAACGCCAACGCAGGTAGCGGTTTGCCGCCGTTCATCGCCGTGTAGCGTTTGCTCTGGTCGCGGTACCAGGCAATCTGCTCGAAGTGAATCCAGTCGTAGTGTCCCAGTTCGTCTGTCTCCGGATAGTTGTTCGAGTCGATGCAGTAGAGCAGCGACTTCACCTTGTCCTTCTCCTTGGAGCCATACACCGGAATGACATACTGACCGTGCCCCGGTATGCCTTTCGGTCCGTGCGAACCTACGAAGTAAGCCGACTTCAGAAGTATGTCGAATATCTCCTGCTTGCTCATAAACTGCGGCTCGGCGTCGTGGTTGCCCAACGTTACTGCGAACGGCATCTTCGCCTCCTCGAATATCTTTATGATAGCCTCCCAGCCTTTCTTGGCAGGATTGGCAGTGACGACGTCGCCCGTCAGTATAGCGATGTCGGGCTTCTCCTGATTAAGTACAGTCAGGATGGTGTTGCGTGTAGTGTCGCATCCGGGCGATGTAGGGTCCCAGTGGATGTCGGTGAACTGCACCACCTTGAACTTGCCGTCCTTGAAGTGAAATTGGTGTTGAGCGAATGTCGTTCCCACAATAAGCAAGAAGAGCAATGAGAGTAATAGATTTTTATTCATTCCCTTTTTATGTTTTAACGAATTAATTCTGAATGTCGACCAAAGTAAATCTTCAGTACACTGCAAAAATATAGAAAAAAACGCAATTATGTCTCGCAATGTTAAGAAAACTTTCCTGTTCACAAAAATAATTCTTACCTTTGTCTACGACCTGACACAGTCGTGTTTGTATAGCAATCAATGAGCAATCTATAATAGAACAATATGAAAATAAAGAAAGCATTAGTCATAGCAGCGCTCGCCCTCTGCGTGCAGAGTGCCAGCGCACAGTACAACATGCCCACCCAGACCTTCACATACGACAAGCCATACGCCGTTGAGAAGATCGCGACACCGAAGGGCAAGAAGGTGAAGAACGTGATATTGATGATTGGCGACGGCATGAGTCTCATGCACGTCTACACCGCATGGACAGCCAACCGCGGCAAGTTGTGGCTCGAGAACGCTACCGCCACAGGTCTGTCGAAGACGTGGGCAGCCAACAAACTCGTCACCGACTCCGGCTCGGGTGGCACATCGCTCGCTACGGGCGTAAAGACCAACTACCATGCCGTAGGCGTAGACACAGAAGGCAAACCAGTGCCCTCGCTCGTAGATGTGGCGAAGCAGCTCGGCAAGGATGCGGGCATCGCCGTCACATGCCGTCTGTGGGATGCTACGCCATGCGACTTCTGCTGCCATAACATCGACCGCGACTTTGAGGAAGAGCTCGTCGGCGACTATCCTACAAGCGGTGTCGACTTCGTGTTCGGCGGTGGAGCGGAGAAGTTCACCAACCGCAAGGACGGACGCGACGTCTTCAGCGAGCTTGCGCAGAAGGGCTATCACGTGTCGCGCTCGCTCGACGACTTCTTCGCATACGACACCAACAGCAACATTTTCGCCGTGCCTTACGACAAGGACACTCCGCTGCCCGACGAGCGCGGTGACTTGCTTGCGCGTGCGTCGATGAAGGGCATCGAACTGATGAACCGCAACAAGAAGGGCTTCTTCATGATGATCGAAGGCTCGCAGCTCGACGACTACGGCCACTTCAACCAGCTCGACATGCTCATGAAGGAGACGCTCGACTTTGACCAGACCGTGGGTAAGGTGATGAAGTGGGCTGCAGAGGACGGCGAGACACTCGTCGTGGTAACAGCCGACCACGAGACGGGCGGACTCACGCTCGTCAACGGCGACAAGAACGAAGGACGTGTAGAGTGCTGCTTCTCTACACGCGACCACTCTGGCGCTATGGTTCCGGTCTACGCGTTCGGTCCTGGCGCAGACCACTTCACCGGTATCTACGAGAACACCGACGTGTTCAAGCGCATCAAGCAGTTGCTCACATACGGAGTAATCAAGTAATATACAAATAAGATGAAGAAAGCGATATTAACCCTAACAGCCTCGCTCTTTGCGGTGCTTGCGCCGGCTCAGAACCTCATCTCTTCCGGCTCGCCGCTCTACAAGCTGCCTTACAAGAACACGTATGTAATGCAGACACTCGTGGCAGAGAACACGTTCCGTACGGCAAAGGTAGAGAAACCGAAGCCCGGCACCTTCGAACAGGCACGCAAGGTGCTGCCCTCGCCCTATTGGGAGGGACACCCGAAGGAGATAGAGATGTACTGGAAGGCGTGGCAGATAGGTCTGAAGAACGTCTGTCAGCCGCTCGACGACTCGGGCTTCGTCACCTCATACATCTCGCCCGCCTACAACGGCAACATCTTCATGTGGGACGATGCGTTCATCACGATGTTCTGCCGCTACGGCGACCGCTTCTTCCCGTTCCAGAAGACGCTCGACAACTTCTACGCCAAGCAGCATCCCGACGGATTCATCTGTCGCGAGATACGCGCCGACGGCTCCGATTGCTTCGGCCGCTACGACCCTACATCTACTGGTCCGAACCTGCTGCCGTGGTCGGAGTGGCTCTACTACACGCAGTTCGGCGACGACAACCGTCTGAACAAGGTGTTCCCCGTGCTTGCCGCCTACTACAAGTGGCTCAAACTCAACCGCACCTGGCGCAACGGCACCTACTGGAGCAGCGGATGGGGCACAGGTATGGACAATATGCCGCGCGTGCCCGAAGGCTACAACACTATCTATAGCAACGGTCACATGATATGGCTCGACGCCTGTCTGCAACAGATAATGGTGGCGAACATACTGCTGAAGATGGGCTTCTATCTTGAGCGCTGGCAGGAGATAGAGGAGTTTGAGGACGACATTAAGAACCTCTCGGCGTATATCAACAAGAACATGTGGAGCGAACGCGACAGCTTCCTCTACGACCAGTATGCCAACGACTCACTCTCTGCGACGCAGGGCATCTATGCTTATTGGGCTTTGCATACCGATGTGCTGCCCAAGCAACGCCTCGACCGCCTCGTGGAGCACCTCGACGACACTTGCAAGTTCAATCGCCCACACCGTGTGGCGTCGCTTGCTGCCGACAACCCGAAGTATAAGGCTAACGGACGCTACTGGGAAGGTGGTGTGTGGCCCGGCACCAACTATATGGTTGTGTCCGGACTTGTGGAGAAGGGCTATCGCCGACTGGCTCACGACATCGTGATGAACCATTACAACAATGTACTGAAAGTGTACCGCAAGACGGGCACGTTCTGGGAGTATTACGCTCCGGAGGATGCTGCACCAGGCTTCATGGCTCGCAAGGACTTCGTCGGTTGGACTGGTCTGCCGCCAATCGCTGACCTCATCGAGTACATCTTCGGCATACGTGCCGACATACAAGACTCGCACGTTACGCTCGACGTGCAGCTGCTCGATGCTTACGGCATCGACCGCTATCCGCTCGGTGCCGATGGCAATATCTCGTTCAAGGTGGCTAAGCGCAACTCTGTCAACGAGAAGCCAAAAGTAACTATTAACACCAATATCCCATTCAAGCTGACGCTCATCTGGGGCGATGGCGAGAGTGTGGAGAAGGAGATCAAGGTTGGGCAGAACGCAATTTAACACCATCCTATTATGCTTACAAAAATGATATTCGCCACTCTGCTGCTCTTCGCGCTCTCAGCCCTCAACGGCTACGCGTCGGAGAAGAAGCGAGAGGCAAACTGCACCGTCGTCATAGCAGCCGACCTGCATTTCGACCTGCCGCCAGAGACCGACCAGTTTCACCATGTGCTTGCCATCAATGCGCTCGGCGACCAGCGTCGCATCGACGGAGTGATACTCGCCGGCGACCTCTTCGACAAGTCGCATCCGAAGATACTCGACCTATACCGGCAGCGTTGGGAGCGTGGACCAGGCTACCGACAAATCCACTACGACACTTATCCCACGTTCGGCAACCACGACATCTCGCCCGAAAGCGGCAGACCGGAGCAAAACCGCATTGGCATGGAGTTCAACCTCCATTACCTCGACTCTACGCTGCTCGACATGAAGCAGGCTGGACGCATCTTGAACATACACCGCTCGTCGCGTTCCTACTCGTTCGACATCGGCGGCGTTCACTTCGTGTGCGGACAACTCGCTGCCGGCGACACCACCTACTGCGAGAGCAACATGCAGTGGATTGCCGACGACCTGAAGAAGTACGCTTCCGACGGTAAGCCCGTGGTCTACGTGCAGCACTACGGCTTCGACGCGTGGGCATTGGAGTGGTGGACTGAGGAGCAGCGCACGCAGCTGTTCGACATCCTCGAACACTACAACCTCGCTGCCTTCTTCGTCGGTCACACCCATACCAAGTCGGTTCAGCACTATCGTGGCTACGACATCCATCAGGTGAATAACGCCTGGCGCGACGATGACGGCAACGCCTCGTTCGACGTGCTGCAGATAAAGGGCAAGCGTGTCACGGTGGAGACCTACGAGGTGCTCGACGGTAACGGCAACTTCAAGCGGTTGTGAGATATTGAGGTGTTGAGATGTTGAGATGTTGAGGTGTTGACATTACCCCACATATCTCACCACATCACCATCATAAAAAAGACGATATATGAAGATACTGTTGATAGGCGAGGCGAGCTTTCTTCACAACACACTGAAGAAAGGACTCCTCGAGCGTGGACACCGCGTGCTCACTATGTCCGACGGCAACGGATGGCACGATGCTCCGCGTGATATTAACCTGCGCCGTAACCTGCGTTGGGGCAAGTTCGGAGGCTTGTGGGTGGCGTGGCAGTTGCTGCGCCATCTACCGCAATTGTGCGGCAACGACGTGGTGCAGATACACAACTATCAGTTCGTGCCGCTCATGTATCGCTGGAACACGCTGCTGCTGCGTTTCCTCAAGCTCACAAATCGCTGCGTAGTGAAGGGCTGCTTCGGCGACGACCCGCAGATATTCCGTCGCCAGGCGCAGGGCGTACCTGCCTATTCCGACACCTTTTGGAGCGGGCAACTGCAGAACACCGACCAGCATCGCGACCGCATCGCTGAAGTTGTTGAGCACGGTGCTGAGGCTTCGTGGCGTAAGACGACAGCCATGGCTGATGCCCTCGTGCCCTGTCTCTACGAGTATTGGCTCGACTACAACGAACCGCCTTATGCTGCCAAACTCCATTACATACCGCTGCCGATAGAGTGTGGGGAATATAGCGTTCCGCTGTCGATGGAGTGTGGGGAAGACGCCACAACAAATCTCAACACCTCACCATCCCAGCTCTCAACTCTCAACTCTCAACTCTCAACTCTCAACTCTCAACTTGCACCCTCTCACCACCTCACCATCCTTATAGGTCTTCAGCCCAAGCGCGACTTCATGAAGGGTGCAATGAAGATAGCCACGTTCGTGGAGGAGGTGGCGCGTCGCCATCCCGGCAAGGTGCAGATTAAATACGTAGAAGGAGTGCCTTACGACGAGTACATGCGTCTGCTTGCTGAGGCGGACGTGCTCGTCGATCAATTATACAGCTACACGCCGTCGATGAACTCGCTCGCGGCAATGGCACGCGGAACGGTTGTCATAGGTGGAGGCGAAGAAGAATACTATGAGTTTATTGGCGAGGATACGCTGCGCCCGATCATCAACGTGCGCCCCGATGTGTCCGACGAGGAGAACATCGCGGCGATAGAGCGTGCCCTTTTCACCGACGGAACACTCGAAAGAATGCGGTGCGAGAGCGTGGAGTTCGTGCACAAGTATCACGACTACCGCCACGTAGCAGATCAGTACGAACAATTATATCGCTCACTGCTTGCCAAAGGCTAAATAGTGAGCGATATAGTTATGCCTTCCGACTGTAAAAGTAAAAAAAGAAAGTTTTTACAGTCGATATCTAATAAATTGTATACCTTTGTAATTATGAATATATATCGTTTACTTAAAGTATATACCCGGTGTAAAAATCTAAGGCTTAAAGCAATGGGATTGCTTTGCTTGCATCTGTTGCATATAAGATACACAAGTCTGTATCTTGACCCCGTATTAGGATGCAATATAAGATGTAAGATGTGCTATTTCAGTGATGAACAGATTAGACGCGAAATGCATGGTTCGTTTTCGATGGACGATATCCGAGCCATTGCTAAAAGCCTTTTCCCTTATTTGCTCAAACTTCAATTAGGTTGTGGCGCAGAACCGACAATATACCCTCACTTAAAAGACATTGTAGTACTTGGCAAGCAATATGGTGTCAAGTATATATCCATGACCACGAATGGAAACCTCTTGACAGAAACTCGATTGAGAGAACTGGTTAGCTCAGGATTAGACGAGATAACAATCTCGCTGCATGGTATGACTAAAAATACGTACGAGAGTTTAATGCAAGGTGCAAATTTTGATAAATTCAAGAGGTTAATTGCAGCAATAAAAGCCGTAAAACAAGACTTTCCCAAATTTAAGGTGCGTTGCAACTATACTATAAATGAGGATAATGTTGACGATTTGAAGTACTTTGACACTTTGATTGGCACTACAGCTGATATCGTACAAATGCGTCCGATACAAAAAATCGGCGAATCTGCATATAATAACTTTTCAATGAAAGGCGTTATTGAAAAATACGAGGACTGCCTGCTTCATGTCGTCGATTATTGTAATAAGAATGGAATTGTATGTCTGTACCCAACATTAGAAAACATATTAGCTTTGACAGATGGTAATGACGGTATGCAAACTAACAACACTAACCAACTTGTTAATATGATACCGCATTTTTATCTTTCTCCAAATCCAGAATGGAAGGAGAAGATAGACCCATATAAGGAGAACTTCTATGATTATTGCAGAAAGACAAAGCGTATAAAACAAATGCTAAAGTATATCTTTACATCGAAAGATAATACAAAGGCAGACGTTACGAAAAGTTTAAACTACAATATTAAATAGAGTATTGTTCTATGTATTTAGTCTGTAACGACAGACATATTTTATAAAGCAAAGCTTATAGATTGTTGATAAACTCAATCCATTTGCTGAACACGTTGTTTTTGAAATACTGTTTGCCCATTTCGAGTGCATTATGTCCGTACTCCTTGCGCTTATCCTCCGAGCTCATCATCGAGCATAGTGCCTCGCAGAACGCTTTGCTGTCGCCCTGCGGCACGATGATGCCGTTATGTCCGTTCCGCACTATATCCGACGCACCGAACTTGAAGTTGAACACTACCGACGCGAGACCGCACGCCTGCGCTTCGATGAGCGTCATCGGTTGACCCTCGTAGCGCGACGACATGATGTGCAGACTGTATTCTGGATATACCTCCATGATGTTGTTGCAGCGTCCGCAGAGCGTTATCTGTTCATTGAGTTGCAGTTGGTCAATTTGTTGTTGCAAATCATAGTGGTATGGCCCCTCACCGTAGATGTCCAAGTGCCAATCGGGATGCTGTTCAGCCACCCGTTTCCAACAGTCGATGAGTATATCGAAGCCCTTTTGGTCTTCCAGTCTGCCCACAGCTATAGCCTTCTTGCAACTGTAGTCTGCTACGCTGTGCTTCGGCTGCTCAATAAAGTTGGGTATCACGCATACATGCTTCGCTCTCTTATAGTTTTGCGCATCGCCGTGTGTGAGGCATACTATTGTGTCTGCAAAGCGTTCCATGGGATAGAAAAGTCTATGGTGTGGCGTGAATTGGCGAGCCAAATGAGACTCATACACCTTCTTCGCCTGTGTGCGACAGAACGGCAAGAGCAAAGCACCTAAACCAAGTGTGAAGAATATGATGTCGGGTTTTTCTGCATCCGCCACTTTTTGGAACCTTTTTAATAAGCACAATAGCATCCGTATTCGGTTGATGTTTTTGCAAATAGCATTACTATTCTTTGGCACGAACGGTATGTTGAGCGAAATGAGTCGCACGCCCTTTGCAAGTGGATAGCTCACGGGGCGTTCGTCTTGAAATATGGACACAATCAAAACGTCGTGCCCATACTCCGTAGCAAGCGAGTTCGCCTTCTGCGTTATAATTTTCTCAGCTCCTCCTTTTACAGAGATGTCTTCTATTGTATATATTATTTTCATTGTCGGTGTAGTAGTTTAAATAAAACATATGCTACTTTCACTCCGAAGATGTTCAGTAATGCGGCTTTTATTCTTTCGTTTTTGGTGGTGAATTGCTTTATATTTAGTTTGTTGTTTTGCAGCAAAATCTGGTTGTTGTTGCAATAAGCGTGTAGCTGAGCGGTGAACATATCCATATAGAGCCGGTGCCACTTGGGTTGCGTAGTGTCGATATTCAGTAACTTGACTACCTCTATCTGAGCCTCTAAGAGCAGGTGCGTGTTGTTCTGTGCTACAATACCAGTATCGTTCCAGTGGTATATATACATGCCCCGTTGCGTAGTGACGATGTTGTGGCAGATGCCCAGCATATCGCCAATGAGATACACGTCCTCGTATTTCTTTCCTTTTTTGAAACGTACGTTGTCGAATAGAGTGGCTCTGAATATTTTGTTACATGCCCAACAATGTGTGAACCCCTTATCGGCAAGCCATTCCATAGGATTCTCAAAAGTCCTATTCTCGGGTTTGAAAACGTGTTCGTCGGGTCGTCCTTTGCGTTCTGTTACGGGATATTCGAGTATGTCGATATCGGTTTGCTCGCTCAGTGTCTGCATCAGTGGTTGTAGTGTGTCTGGAGCCAATTCGTCGTCGCTGTCTACGAAAGTGATGTATTCGCCTTTTGCGCGGTCGATGCCATAGTTGCGCGCGTCGGAGAGTCCGCCATTGGGTTTGTGAAACACATGTATGCGCTCATCGTTTGATGCCAATTCGTCAGCTATATGCCCGCTGTTGTCCGGTGTTCCGTCGTCAACAAGCAGTAGCTCAAAGTCGGTAAACGACTGTTGAACAATACTCCTGATGCAGCGTTCAAGCGTGCTTTCTACATTGTATATAGGTACGATGATGCTTAGTTTCATATGGCGTAAAGAAATAGTGTTTAAACATCAAACGCTTATTTTTCATAATTATTGTTTGTTGTTGCAATAAAAACGCTGCTTTTACGTTATGATAGTACTATTATAACCGAATGATCATGGTAACCGAACTATCTATATTAATACCTATCTTTAATGATGATGCATCGCGTCTTGTTGATGCTGTTTATCGTCAGGCACAAGCCATTGAAGGTTTGCGCTATGAAATAGTTGTCTTTGATGATGGTAGTACCGACGAGGCTATGATAGCCCTTAATCGTTCGTTGGAGCGCTATTCGTGTTGTAGGTATGTGCGTGCTGAGCATAGCAAATGTCGTGCAGCCATGCGCAACACGATGAGCAGCGTTGGACGTTACGAATGGCATCTTATGATTGATGCTCGCCTTACACTTGTCTACGACGATTTCTTAAAACGTTATATCAATTCGGACGTATTGCCAGGCGAGGCAGTATGTGGTGGTGTGTGTGTATGTGGCGGTGCTGATGAGACTGAATTGTATTGTAAGAATCTTCGTTTTAGATATGAGAAACATGAAGAAGCGACACATTCTGCAGTAGAACGAACACGCAATCCTTACGATGCATTCCGTACGACTAATTTCTTCTATCATCGCACCGTGCTTCAGCGTGTGGCTTACGATGAGCGCATCATAGGCTATGGTTATGAGGATGTGATGCTTGGCAAGTGTCTGCAGCGTGCTGGCGTGGGAGTGTTGCACATCGACAACCCCGTTGCATACACGTCGTTTGAATCGAACACTCGTTATCTTGAAAAGCTTGAGGAGGCTCTACGTACGCTTCATGAGTTTGCCCCCGAATTGATTGATTACTCTCCGTTGCTCCGTGCCATTCACAAACTCAATAGTTGTTGTCTGTTGTGGGCACTACGTTGTCTGCATAAACTATTTGGTACATCTGTTCGTAAGCTCTTGTCTGGTTCGCATCCAAAGTTGTTTATTCTGAAAATATACAAATTAGGGTATTACGCTTCGCTCGGTTAAGAGCGAAGCGTAATACTATAATGATAAAGTTTTGTTTAGTTGATGACTGCGACCTTGCAGACCGTTCCTTTGCTGCCGTCTTCTGTGGCTGTCTCCACCATATAGATACCGCTCGCCACGCGCTTGCCCTTCAGGTCGCATCCGTTCCAGTGGTACGAACCGCCAGTGCTTCTGCCTTGGTTGACGAGAGTGCCGCTGGTTGTGACAATCTTCACGTCGGCGTTATAGCTCAGTCCGACGATGGTTATGTCGCCTGTGTAGTCGGGCGTAACGGGGTTGGGGTAGGCATACACGTTGTCCTTGGTCATCTTCTCGTTCGGGGTGGTGGCATCGCTTTGATAAGAGCACAGACCTTTGTCGGTGGCAAAATATACCATATTTGAGTTAGGGTCTACAAGTACGTAGTGTACCATGTTCGACAGCAGTGGCGAGTTGTCGGTGGTGAAGTGCTCGACCTGCGTGTTGCAGTCGTCGCTGATGAGGAACACTCCGTTAGACGTTGCTATCCACTTGCGGTTGCCGCCGTCGACGGCGATGCATCGTGTCTCTACGTTAGAGAGCAGATAGTCGGCGAGGTTCGTTCCGTCGTTGCGCGGCACCTTGTGTTGTGTCACGAATCCGCCTCCATTCTTCACGTCGTTTGGGGTGAGGTATAATGGGCCTGCCGATGAAGCAACCCAGATGTTGCCGTTCTTGTCTTCTGCTACATGAAACAGGTAGTAGGGCTTGATTGTTGCATAGTCCTCGTTGGTGTATGTAGGTCCACCCACGTCGTATAGTTTATCGTTATGGTAGTCGTAGGCGTAGAGCTTCGTCTCCTCCCAATGACTATTGATGAACCACATGTATCCGTATGTTGGACTGATGAATATCTCTTTTACATCGTATGCATTGTTACCTGTGAGGATTGGGTTTGGAAAAGATTTCCACTCACCATTCTTGTCAATCATCTTCAGCGGACTTGTGGACATACAGTTCAGCAACCACAGATTGCCGCTTGTGTCATATTTTACGCTGTTAGCCATGACGTAGTTCTTGTTGTTGTCATCTGCTGCCGACTCTAATGGACTGTTCTCGCGGTTATAGCACTTCACGAACTTGCCGTCCTGAAACTCGTACAGTCCGCTCTTGGCACCAACCATCACGTGACCCTCCTTCAGCGGATCGAAGTCCATGCACAGATAGTCGACGTTGAGGTGGCCTAATTGCTCGGGGGTAGGCTGCTCATAGTGTCCCCACGTCGTGCCGTCCCATACGTGCACGTCGCCAGGCAGATTGCCACTGCGCTCTTGACTCCACATTCCGCCCACGGCATATATCTTTCCGTTGTGATTGTATAGTCGGTAGAAGTTGTTCGATGCCGGACCTTCGGGCAGCACACCTTCTGTTTTGTATGTGCGTTTGCCATCGGCATCTACGGTGTAATACGTCAGTTTGCCGTCGGCGGTCTTTGTCCACCAGAGGTTTGTCTGTTTGTCTTGTACGTTTGTGCGATTCTCGCGCAGCGTCGTAAATCCGTCCTCGCGCACCCAGCGGCTCTTGTCGAGCAGGTTGTCGGTGAGTTTGCAGCGCAGGCGTCCGCGCTCCTTCGACTCGGCGTAGAGGTACCCGTTCTTCACGTACGTGTAGCTCACGTCGGTGTCGAGTTGGTATGTGTCCATGATGGCACCGTCGCGCGTGTTCAACTTCACCACGCCGAACGCCGTAGCGAGATAGGCGTATGGACCGTCGAAATCGATGTGGTTGACAGTTTTGCTGTATGTTGTCGACTTTCGGTAGAGGTCGGGCACGTTGATAACGTCGCCATTGGCAGACAGCAGGTCGATGTTCGAGTTTGTGTAGACCACAACCAAGCACTTTCCTGCCTTCGACCATCCGATGTGGCTCACCTCTACGTCTGACATTACGCCTGCTTTGTCGTACGTTTGCACATCTCCGTCCGTGATGTTGTAGGAGAACACTGCCCCCGAGGCGAGCACAAAACATATGTTGCCGACAGGCTCAATCTCGGTTATGTTGCTGTAACTGGGATAGATTGTCCAGCGGTCTTTTGCGCTGTCAGCCCACGCCGTGAGCGTAGCCATTAGTAATATAGCGAGCGAAATTATTGCTTTCATGTGTTTAATTGTTTATAATAAACAACGTATGTGCGCGTTGTTTATTGTGTATTTCGGCTGAAATTGCTAACTTTGCAATGATGAAGTATATTATAGACATTATCTACAATAACTAAAACAAACAAATATGAGCAAGAGAAAACTATTCACCGCTGTGCTCGCACTCGCTTCCGTGTGTGCAGGCACTGCCAAGACCTACGAGCCAGTTGACTACGTCAGCACGCTTGTCGGATCGGAGTCGAAGCACTCGCTTTCTACGGGTAATACCTATCCTGCCGTTGCCATGCCGTGGGGTATGAACTTCTGGACTCCGCAGACAGGAAAGATGGGCGACGGCTGGACATACACCTATTCTGCCGACAAGCTGCGCGGTTTCAAGCAGACCCACCAGCCGAGTCCGTGGATTAACGACTACGGTCAGTTTGCCGTTATGCCTGAGGTCGGTGCACCCGTGTTCGACGAGGAGAAGCGTGCGTCGTGGTTCTCGCACAAGGCTGAGGTGGCTACACCTTATTACTATCGTGCCTACCTTGCCGACTACGATGTCGTCACCGAGATTGCGCCCACGGAGCGTGCTGCCATCATGCGCGTTACGTATCCCGAAACTGAGCAGGCGAGCTTCGTAGTGGATGCCTACGATGATGGCTCATACGTTAAGGTGCTGCCCGAGCAGAACATGGTTGTGGGCTATACTACAAAGAACAACGGTGGCGTGCCCGAAAACTTCAAGAACTACTTCGTTCTGAAGTTCGACCGTCCGTTCGCATATACATCCGTAGTTGTGAACGGTGAGATAAAGAGTGGCGAGCTGGTGAGCCAGTGCAACCACGCCGGTGCCATTGTAGGCTTCAAGACAAAGCGCGGCGAGCAGCTCAACGTGCGCATCGCCTCGTCGTTCATCTCTGAGGAGCAGGCTGTAGAGAACCTCAAGGAACTTGGCAACGACGATTTCGACGCTGTGAAGGCTCGTGGACGCAAGACATGGAACGACGTGCTGGGCAAGATAGAGGTGAAGTCGCAGGACATCGACCACCTCCGCACGTTCTATTCGTGCCTCTACCGCTCGGTGCTCTTCCCACGCTCGTTCTACGAGAAGAATGTGCAGGGCGAAATCGTACACTATTCGCCGTACAACGGCGAGGTGCTGCCCGGCTATATGTTCACCGACACCGGCTTCTGGGACACCTTCCGCTGCCTCTTCCCGTTGCTCAACGTGATGTATCCGTCGATGAACGAGAAAATGCAGGCGGGCTTGGTGAACGCATACAAGGAGAGCGGCTTCCTGCCCGAGTGGGCTTCGCCGGGTCATCGCGGCTGCATGGTGGGCAACAATTCGGCGTCTATCGTGGCTGATGCTTACCTTTGCGGACTGAAGAACTACGACGCAGAGAAACTCTGGGAGGCTGTGGTGCATGGCACAAAGGCTGTTCACCCTACGGTTTCGTCTACAGGCCGTCTCGGCTACGAATACTACAACAAGCTGGGCTACGTGCCTTACGACGTGAAGATAAACGAGAATGTGGCTCGCACACTCGAGTACGCTTACGACGACTGGTGTATATATCAGTTCGGCAAGCAGCTGGGTAAGTCGAAGAAGGAACTTGAACCGTTCCGCAAGCGTGCGTTCAACTATCGCAACGTGTTCGACAAGGAGACCAATCTCATGCGCGGTCGTCTGCAGAACGGCGAGTTCCAGAAGCCGTTCTCTCCGCTGAAGTGGGGCGATGCCTTCACCGAGGGCAACGCTTGGCACTACACATGGTCGGTGTTCCACGACCCGCAGGGACTTATCGACCTCATGGGCGGCAAGCAGGTGTTCAACCAGATGCTCGACTCGGTGTTCAACGTGCCGCCATTGTTCGACGACAGCTACTATGGTGCCGTTATCCACGAGATTCGCGAGATGCAGATTATGAACATGGGCAACTACGCTCACGGCAACCAACCCGTACAGCACATGATTTATCTCTATGGCTACTCGGGCGAGCCGTGGAAGACGCAGTACTGGATTCGTCAGATCATGGACCGCATGTACAACGCCAACCCCGACGGCTACTGTGGCGACGAGGACAACGGACAGACTTCTGCGTGGTATGTGTTCTCGGCAATGGGCTTCTACCCGGTATGCCCAGGCTCGGGCGAGTATGTGCTCGGCGCTCCGCGCTTCGACGAGATGACGCTCCACCTCGAGAACGGCAAGAGCGTGAGCATCAAGGCACGCAACAACGAGGACGAGAACTGCTACGTGAAGGCGCTGCAGCTCAACGGTGCTCCATACACCAAGAACTACGTTACGCGCACCGACCTTATGAACGGTGCACAGTTCGTCTACGATATGGCGTCGGAGCCGAACAAGCAGCGCGGCACGGCTGAGAGCGATGCTCCGTACTCGTTCTCGAAGGTGAAGAAATAATTTCTTTCGCTTCACTTTACGGTTGTCTGTAGAAATGTATGGTTGCTGAAAAAATCTACCATATCTTCCAGAATCGCCGTAACATTCATATTATAAACCATTTAAAGGCTGGTAGATTTCCTCGAAAACGGGAAATCTACCAGCCTTTCTTCCATCTATCTTCCAGCCGTTTTCCTGCTTTTTCGTAATTTTCAACTCTCAACTCTCAATTCTCAACTCTCAACTCTCAATTCTCAACTCTCAACTTGCTTGTTTCGCCATTTTTTAGTAATTTTGCACTCCGTTTGCCGCAGTTCCTGGCAGACAGCACCCGAAAAGATTAAAGGATAACATTGTAAAGCATATATGACAAGCAGTAAAAACACACACGCCTCGTCCGCTTGGACTGAGGTCGAATACTCGACTCGCTGCATGAACCCCTACATCAGCAGTCCGATCTACGTACCCGAAGAAACATCTTATTTTCTGTGTCGCGCTGATGGCACACGTCAGCAGTGCCGCCTCTCGTTTGTGGTGTTCCGCGCCGACGGAGCCGATGCCGACGATTGGGAGGACGACCCGATGGTGGGCAGTCTTGACATCTGCGTGCTTGGCGACGGCGATGAGGAGGTGCAGCCGGTAGAGGCGGTGTATCTTGGCATCTCGCCCGACCGCTTCCTCTCTGTAGTGCGCGAGGACGAGCAGGAGATCGTTTTCGACTTCACATGGCGACAGGGCACCATAGAAATCGACCGTGCGCAGGAGACCGACGAGGGCTTCGTTGTGCGTAAGGACGACTTCGGCGACGACGGCATCAGCTGCCGACTCACTCCGCGCAAGGGCAATCCGTTCACGCTGCGCCTGCAGATGCCATACGTAGGCTTCTCGCTCCTCGATGCCGACGGCAACAAACTCTCGGGCGACCTTGAGATAGCGCACAGCGACATCCACAACTACTCGTATGCTTTCGTGGGCGACCACTCTAACGACCGCTTCCAGATAGCACTCGACGAGGGAAAGCTCAACTATATGTGCGTGCTCAACGACGACAACCGACTCTCGGTGCGCGATATGCGCAACCGCATGGCTCTCGTGAAGGAAATCGACCTGCAAGGCTCGCTCAGCGACCTGCTCATGGGTGCTCACTCGGTGCTTGTGAAGAACAAGATGATGCGTTGGCGCATCGCTCTCACCGGCGATGAGGTGGAGGGTGCCGATGCTGTGGAACTCACCGGTGTGGCTCTCGCACGCTTCGCCTTCGAGCAGTTCAGTGCCGAGGAGAGCGTAGATGAGGACATGCTTGCGCAGCGACTCATGCACATGGAGCAGCACCTCGGCTTTCAGTGGTACTGGCTTAGTGATGCCGACTGGAGCCACGAGAACCTCGACGGACTCATTGATATGGACGGTCTCGATGCCAACCCCGAGAAGATGATGCGCCAGGCGCTGCTCTTCAATCGCTACGAGGCTTTCATGCAGCGTCTCGCAGCCTTCTCCTACATCTCGCAGAAACCAATACAGGGTGACCAGCTCCAGGCACGCAACAACAAACGCAAGATAGCACGCTGCGTGCGCCACATACTGGCTCACCGTGCAGGCGAAGCTAACATCTGGGAACTCGACGACGAGGCTCGCCGCGAGATAATCCACTTCCACAACACGTTCCACCGCGAGTTTGCTGCTGCCTTGGAAGCATAGAATAGCAAGACTCTGCATTTGCTGATTTCGCGTAGCTACTGGCTCGCGCACCTTTATATCTGATTATATTATTGCCACGCTGCGTGTCTTTTTTTAAATAAGGTTGACACCCTAAAGTCAACAATTATGAAAAAGAA
>OIWV01000887.1_pt1 | contig 27914 bp, 23 predicted proteins | sample 1587751 | NCBI WGS metagenome assembly OIWV01 (sample SAMEA3888913, study PRJEB22519) | human gut metagenome | biome: human gut; feature: human-associated habitat; material: faeces | place: Denmark | collected 2010
CTAGTCAACCAAGACTTGTTGCCAAGCCTCTGACTTCAGTCAGGGGTAGTTGACTGCATGTACGCTCATTGTCTTTTCAGCCGTTGCCGTGACAGCGGGGAGCCTTGCCGATCTCCTGAGAACCCCTGCGGTGCAGTATTGGCTCAACAAGACTGCCGCCGTCATTTTTACGGTGCTTGCGGCTTGTACGCTGCTTCTTGAATAGCCCACAGGACTTCGGAATTTTTCTGACATGGTGGTTGGAAAAAATCCGAAGTCATCAATGCTTAGTGCGTTGATTATTAAGGATTCGCAAAAAATATTTTTCCGGATTTCTTTAAGCGGCATTGCGAAAAAACGGGAACCTGCCTTAAAGAGCAGACTCCCGTCAATTCAACCGATCTGATCAGTCAGAATCAGAAGCGGTGCACGATACCGGCCGTGAGTTCATAGCCGTTCGGGGTGGCATCGGTCTTAGCCTTGTTGTCTTCCACCTTTTCCTGAGAGTAGCCGGCCATCACGTAGAGGGCAGTACGCTTGGAAACGGGGTAGTCGTAACCGGCTGCGACAGACAGGCGCGTGAAGTCAACGTCAGCGTCGTTATCCATGTCGCGGTAACTCAGCTGGCCCTTGATGACGCCGCCCGCCAAGGGATAGTTCACGCCGAGGCTTGCACCCCAGCCGTCCACGAAGCCGTAGCCATGGACAAGATTAATGATGCCGCTCTTGGCAACACCGCCGCGGGCGTTGACGTTCAATTCCTGGTCCTTGAAGTACTGGCCGAAAACGATCACCTTAAAGCCGTTGTCAAAGGTGTAGTTGCCGCCCAGGGTCACGGTCATGCCGTCATCTTCGTGAGCGTTAGCGCCGGTACGGGCATTACCGTAAAGGGTGGTGTCGGCGACCAAAACGGCTTCAAGACCGGCGTTCACATAGCGGGCAGCCAAAGAGGCATAGCGGTCAGCATCAGCCTTACCTTCTTCGCCGGCACTGGTGTTCATCTTCAGAGAGTACATGGCGTAGCCGGTGAGGCCGCCGAAGGTGGGCGTACGGTAGGCAAACGCATTGTCAACGCGTGTCCAAATCGAAGCCGAAGCAAAACCGGAGCTCAAGCCCTGCGTGTAGTTGGCAAAGAGGGGATCGATCGCGCGGAAGAGACCGTTTTCACCGAGCACGCTGCCGAAGACGGGCATCAGACCCATCCAGACCTTACCGAAGGGGCCGGAAATATTGAGGTGCGCTTCGCGGCCGAAGAGCTTGCCACCCTGTTTCGTATCCAGAGCACCCGTATCGGATTCAATGCCGGACTCCAGGGTAAAGCCCACCTTGTAGCCGTTACCGAGATCTTCAACGCCGCGAAGACCCCAGCGGGAGCCGAATTCCTGGGCGTTGGTCATGGAGAACGTGTCGGTATCGGCAACGCCTGCGATGTCGGCGTCGGTGTGCACGTAGCTCACACCGGTATCAAGGAGCCCGTAAACCTCAACCTGAGGGGCAGCGCCTGCGGCGCTCACCAGAGCGCCCGTCACGGAGAGCGCCAGAAGAGTCTTTTTCATTTAAAAACATCCTTTTTTTGTTTTGCTGCAGCCAAGTCCGCCTTCAATCGGAGGACTTGGCGCTGTTGTGTCTGAGAAAACGCCGAAAGCGCTGTGTCCCCGCAGGACTTTCCGGCGGGGATGCAGCGCTTACAGGTTCACGAATTACTTCTTCGAGAGCTTCACAGCCGTACGGGCTGCGGTGCGGCCGAAGATCGTGCAGTCGGCAACGGCAACGGTGCCGAGACGGACCATGCCGTGCACGCCGCCCGTGGCTTCACCGGCAGCGTAGAGGTTCGGGATCACCTTGCCGCGGGCGTCGATCACTTGGGCTTCGTTGTTGATCTCGAGACCACCCATGCAGTGGTGCACGCGCGGCCACAGACGGCAGGCGTAGAAGGGACCGACTTCGTTGGGCACGCCGTCATTGAAGAACATGCAGTCGAAGTCCGGGTCTTTCTTCGCCTTCATGTAGCCGTTGAACTTCGCGTTTTCCTTCTCGAGAACGTCGTAGGGGATCTTGTAGAAGTCAGCGAGTTCCTTCAGGGTATTGAACTTGCGGATCGTGCCGCGCTCCTGAACCTTCTTGAACATTTCAGGCGTCATATTGTGGCCGACGACCTTGTTCATGACGTTCTTTTCGCAGGCGTAGATGAGAACCGGGTGGCCGAGCGCAACAATAGCGTCAGCGCGGACCTTACGGTTGCCGGTTTCCTTAATGAAGCGCTTGCCGGTGGCGGGGTCAACCATCGGGCCGTAACCCACCGTGGATTCCACAAAGAGAGGAGCCAGACCGAAGCCCTTTTCGTCGGGGCTTGTCCAGGGACCGAGCTGAATCCAGTCCATCTGAATGGTGTTGGCGCCGATCATCTGTGCGCTCTGAATCACTTCGCCGGTGGCACCGGGGTGGTTGGTGGAGGTAAACGCAGCGGTCAGACGCGGATCGTGGTCGGTACGCATACGCACGTTCTGCGCGAAGCCGCCCGAGGCAATCAGCACGCCGTTTACGGCACGGATGTACTGCACGCGGCCGGAATCTTCCTTGCCGAAGCGGTAGCGGGTGCGGACCTTGACGCCCAGGACCTCGCCGTTCTTGCCGACAACGAAATCGTCAACGATCGTGCGCAGTTCAACGGGGATACCGTATTCCTGGCACTTCTTGTACATCGGGTTAATGAAACCGGCGCCGGTGTTTTCCACCACAGCGTGGCTGCGGGGTACGGAGTGACCGCCGTGGTAGGTGACGGCCTTAAATTTCACGCCGATCTTGTCGCGCAGCCATTCGTAGTTCGCAACGGATTCATCCGCAATGTGGCGCGCAAGCTGCGGGTGCGCAAGACCGCCGCCCGCCTTCATGATGTCGCTGTAAAGGAGGTCGGCGTTATCCTTGATGCCGGCTTTTTTCTGCATGTCGGTGCCGGCTGCGGCAATGGCGCCGCCGTTAATGATGGAGTTGCCGCCGTAGGTGGGCATCTTGTCTACAACGAGCACGCTTTTCATGCCCTGTTCATGGGCTTCAAGAGCCGCGGCAAGGCCTGCAAAGCCTGTACCGATGATGAGGAAATTGACGGTGCGGTCCCACTTTTGCGGTGCAGAAACACCGGCCATGGCGGCAGAAGCCACAGGACCCAGCCCCAGGGCAGCGGCGGTACCCAAAAGTGAGCGGCGGGAAATATCGGTCATAAGTAACACTCCTTCCTTTTCGTTCTTGTTGAAAGACAGTCGTTTTGCTCCCTGGGCAGAGGCTGTGTCGACCCAGAAATCCGCGACTTTGTCTTATAGCAGAGATTAGGCCTTGTTTACCTCTATCGGTATACCCAAAGTACTCATCCCGACCGACGACAATCCCTCGGGGCTAACACCTCACAATGATGGACTTGAGATAGGTAAAACCACGTAAAATGCCGATCAATCCCAAAAATTTCGAAATTCGGCATCGACATCCGTAAAAACCCTTTGTCAGCGCGCGGGTGTTTCGGCAATAATCTGCGCCTGCGGCAGACGCATCGGTAAGGATTCAAAGAGTTATGAGCGAAGAAAGTCTTCAGTTTGTGGGCTCGGCAGCCCTTTTGTTTTTCTGCATTCTGATCGTGCATTCGCTCTGGATGACTGCGCGCAAAATCCCGGCCGCCCGAAACGTACGCCCCAACGGCGTCAAGGGGGGACTGCTTCTGACCGTCATCTTTTGTTTTGCAATGGTCGTCATTGATGCGGCAAGTGCCGCCAACATCCTGATTTTCGTTAACGGCCAGAGCCCCGCGGGCGCCACGGCCGCCGACGTCGTGCGCCACGGCACTCCGGGCATTGCCGGCAGCATCCTTTTTATGGCCGCCATTCACCGCTTTGTCACGGGGCGCACCAGGCGCGCGTTTTGGTTCGGGGTGATTCTCATGTGGTGCGCCGGCCCTTTAAACGAGTGGCTCGCGGTATTTTCGCAGAGGGCAACGGAGCTCATGAGCGCTGAAATCGTCACAGGCTGCACGGTTTTGGCAACGCTTTATCTTTTGGTATCCAAACGTTCCCGCAACACCTACGGTCTCTGAGACAGAAATTTTCCTGACAGGGCTGCGAAAACCGCGCCGTTACGGCCTTTGGCCGCAATTTGTCTAGGTTGTTCACGGTATTTACCTTTGCTTCGGACTCTCGTAGCATTCGCCCGTAATCCAAAAAGTTCGAAACCGACCCCTCACATGATTACCAAAACGTGGGGGTTTCCCCGCAGTTTTTTTCTGGGTCGACACAATCAGCCCGGGTGAAAACTGTGCGGCGTGTAGAGGTCTGTATGCTTTTTTCCAAATCTGCGGCTGATGATACCCAGCGTGTGCGCGTCAAGATCTGCGGCATTACCCGGGAAGACGATGTGGTGGCGGCGGTGGATGCCGGCGCCGATGCCGTGGGCTTTATCTGTTATGCGGGCAGTCCCCGCTTTGTGTCGCCCTCAAGGCTGATGAGCCTTGCAAGCCTCGTGCCCCCGTCGGTCACTAAGGTTCTTCTCTTTGTGAACCCCAAGGCCGAGGAGGTGCGTGAGTACCTCTCGTTTGTGCCGGATGCGACGCTGCAGTTTCACGGCAACGAATCCCGCGCCTTCTGCGATCAGTTTCATGTCCGTTACATCAAGGCTGTGAGTATCGATAAGCCTGAGCGCCTCACCGAGGCGCAAAACGACTACCCGATGGCAGCGGCTCTCTTGGCGGACGCCGCAGGCGTCACCCGCGGCGGCACGGGTATGTCCTTTGACTGGCAGGCGGTCGCATCCGTGCGAAGCCGTATCACCAAGCCCCTCATTGTCGCGGGCGGCTTAACCGCAGAGAACGTCTGCGAGGCGATCCGCACGCTTTCGCCCTGGGCCGTGGATGTGGCCAGCGGTGTTGAATCTGCTGTGGGCGTGAAGGACCCCGCCAAGATCACTGCCTTTATGGAAGCCGTGAATAACGCGGGCGACGTCGCCGCCTGCGAAGAAGCCCGCGATTAAGCCAAGATAAGGTATTGCATCGTTTGTCAATTGATACTTGATTTGTCGAGAAACGACCTAAATGGGAATGGCGGACTACCATTCCCTTTTTGTTATCAGACTTCTGTTTCAACAAAGATGCAAAAAGACAAACAAAGTATCGGTCGGTGTGGTGAGTATTTCGTTGCTGGTGAGCTCGAGCGACATGGCTTCATGATAGCCCCGAAGTACCTGGGGTTAAATACCCCTGTTAGCGAGCCAACAAGCTCAACCGTAAACCCGCGCTAGACACAAAAATCTACACACACCCCTGACGCACAGCGTTAGTTTTTACTGCAGCTGCTGTGTCTCTTTTTATCAGACAGACGGCATCTTTTTTTAACGCACTTCTGTATCAGATCTATACGCTACATGACAGCGCTTCCCGCTAAAATCTCTGCGCCACAAAAACGGTACCGTTTTCGGTAACCGACAGGGAATCCGTCATGACACATTCCACACTCACTGAGCCCGAAAAAAAACTCTTTATGAGTGAGCTTCTCGGCATTGCCTTTGAGCCCCGCAAAGCCGGGGAAACCACGGTTGCCGCAAGCCTTGCGGTCACCAGTAAGGTCTGCCAGCCCTTCGGCGTACTTAACGGCGGGGCGTCTTTGGCGCTTGCGGAAACGCTCGCAGGTTACGGCTCAATGGGGTTGCTAGCGCCCGACGAAATACCGCTCGGTATTGAAGTCGATGCCCACCACATTGCCTCGGTCCCCGAAGGGGGCGCCGTGCGCGCGGTCGCCACACTGCTGCAGAAAGGTCGGGTGACTCATCTCTGGAACGTGGACATTACCGATACGCGCGGGCGACTTATTTCAACGGCCCGCGTTGTGAACCAGATTGTTAAAAAGCGCTCTTAAAGAGGGGAAGACCCGTGAAACGCGAATGGAAGAAAATCAAGGATTACAAGGAAATCCTCTTTGACTTTTATGAGGGCATTGCCCTCATCACGATTAACCGTGAGCGCTACCGCAACGCCTTTACGCCCACGACAACGGCGGAGATGAGCGACGCGCTTTACTACTGCCGTGAGTGCCCGGACATCAATGTCGTGGTTCTCACGGGCGCGGGCGACATTGCCTTTTGTGCCGGCGGCGACATGCATGTCAAGGGCCGCGGCGGCTATATCGACGAGAAGGGCGTGCCGCGCCTTTCCGTGCTTGACGTTCAAAAGCAGATCCGAAGCCTTCCGAAGCCCGTGATTGCCATGGTTAACGGCTACGCCATCGGCGGCGGCCACGTGCTGCACGTCGTCTGCGACCTCACGATTGCTTCGGAAAATGCCCGTTTCGGGCAGACCGGGCCGCGCGTGGGAAGCTTTGACGCGGGCTTCGGGTCCTCCTACCTCGCGCGCGTCGTGGGGCAGAAGAAGGCCCGCGAAATCTGGTTCCTGTGCCGGCAGTATTCGGCCAAAGAAGCCCTCGAAATGGGGCTTGTCAATAAGGTCGTGCCCCTGGAGCAGCTTGAAGACGAAACGGTTGCCTGGGCACAAGAGATGCAAAAACTGAGTCCCATTGCGCTGCGCCTTATTAAGGCGGGGCTTAATGCGGAACTTGACGGTCAGGCCGGTATTCAGGAATTGGCGGGCGACGCGACGATGCTTTACTACATGACCGACGAAGCTCAGGAAGGCGGCAAGGCGTTCCTAGAAAAGCGGCCGCCTAACTTCAAGCAGTATCCGAAGATCCCGTAATTAAGCCTCAGAGGAATTCCGTTGTGATGCCCGTTCATCCTGCCTTTCGGTTAAGGGGTAAAGCCGTAACGCGTTCCGAATTGCCTTCTCGTATTGAAGCAATGCGGGACGAAGGCGGCTTTAGCGCTGATCTCGCCGACTTTATGCGCGAGTGGCTTGACGCCAAGGACTGGGTGCACGGGCAGACTTCGGGCTCAACGGGGACTCCGAAGCAGTTAAAACTGAGTAAGAAAGCGATGGCGGAGAGCGCCGCGCGCACCTGCGCCTTTCTGGGGCTGAATGAGGGGGATACGGCCTATCTCTGTATGCCGGTGAAATACGTGGGCGGCAAGATGATGGTTGTGCGGGCGATGACGCAGGGGCTCGACCTCATCTGGAACACGCCGTCGCTTACTCCCATGAAGGGCCTCAGAGAACCTCCGGTCTCTACCGCCATGACCCCCATGCAGGCAACGGCAGCCCTGGCTGATCCCGACGAGCGGGAGCTCCTTAAAGGCACCCAGCATATCCTTTTAGGCGGGAGCGCCGTAAGCCCCACGCTTGCCGCAGCGGTAGCGGACTTTCCCAACGCCGTGTGGTCAACCTACGGGATGACGGAAACGGTTTCGCATATTGCCTTGAGGCGCCTTTCGGGTGAAAAGGCTGCCGAGAGCTACATGCCGCTTCCCGGCGTCACGGTCTCTTTGGCTGAAAACGGGGCACTGACGATTGATGCGCCCGGGATTGCCGCCGGGCGCCTTGTGACAAACGATCTTGCGGAAATCCTGGCTGACGGTTCCTTCCGGATTTTGGGGCGGCTCGACAACGTCATCAACACGGGCGGCATCAAGGTGCAGATTGAAACGGCGGAGACGCTTTTAAGGGACATCATCAATGCGCCGATTGCCGTCACTTCGGTGCCGGACGAAAAGACCGCGGAGAAGGTGGTGCTTCTGGTGGCCGGCAGCTTTGATGAGAAGGGGCTCATGGAAGCCGCGAAGGCAAAGCTTCCCCGTTACTGGAACCCGAAGGTGATTGTGAGGGTCGATGAAATTCCGGAAACGGGGTCGGGTAAGCCCGACCGCCGCGCGATCCGGGCTTTGGTCGCAAGGCTTCTTGCCTGACTATTTCTGGCTTTCTTCGGCCTTCACGGCTTTCACTAGCGCCGCCCACTTGGGGCTTTCGCTTTCAATGAAGTTAAAGAAGTCCTGGGGCGTCCCCGGGCGCACTTCAGCGCCTTTTTTCGCAAGCGACTGCTGCACGGCGGGATCAGCCAATGCCGACTGAAGCGCTTTTGAGACGCGCTCCACAACAGACCACGGGGTGCCGGCCGGAAGCACCAGCCCGTCCCAGGCTGAAATTTCAAAGCCCGCAAGCCCTTCTTCGATCAATGTCGGAATCTCGGGCGCAGCCGCAAGGCGCGCCTTCGTAGAGGCACCCAAGGCCTTTAGGGTCCCTGCGCGCACGTGCCCGAGTACGTTCGGGGCCACGTCAATCATGAGCGGTATGCGGCCGGATAAAACGTCCGTCATGGCGGCAGCACCCCCGCGGTAGGGGATATGGGTGAGCCGGATGCCGGCTTTTTCGGCAAAAAGAAGTCCCGCAAGGTGGCTTGAGGTTCCGACGCCGGAAGAAGCAAAGTTCACCGTGCCGGGATGGGCTTTGGCGTAGGCAAGAAGGCTCTTAAGGTCAGTGACGCCGGCAATTGCCCGGGGGTTAAGGACCGCGACCATCCCGATTTCAGAGATGCGTCCGACGGGGATAAGTTCCTTTGCAGGATCAAACTTGAGGTTCGGGTACAGAAGGGAATTCACGCAGAGGATGCCGTTTGTGACGTAACCCACGACGCTGCCGTCTTTTTTGTCCTGCGCGACGTGGCGCGTACCCACCGTGCCGCCGGCCCCGGGCCGGTTGTCAACCCAAAGTGAGGTTTTAAGGGCAGCTGCCAGGGCCGTCGTCACCGAGCGCGCGAGCGTGTCGCCGCCGCCCCCGGCGGGGAAGGGGACAACCAGACGCACGGCGTCTTTTGCGCTTGAAACGGGGGAAACAAAGGGCAGCGAAAGTGCTGCTGCAAAGGTGAGAAGTGAGCGTCGGTCCATCGCCGGCATCCTCTTTAATCAAAAATCTCGCTGAGTATATCGGCGGTGCGGCCGTGTGAAGGCCGGTCAGATCCGAAAGATGAGGGATCATCCGATGGAAGGAGAAAGGCTTTTTTTGCGTCAGATCAGAGAACAACACGCCCGCCGGCCCCGGTGAGAGTTCAGTCCGTATACAAATTCTGACAATTCACCGGCTCGGGCCGGGGGAATGCCTGCAGCAGAACTTCGTCTTTACGCCGCAACCTGGAAAACGGGAATGACGCCTTCTTTACGGACGACGAGGTCTTTGAGGGTAAATTCGTTGAGTTTCTCGTAAAAGGCGGTTTGTGCGAGCCTCAGGGCCAGCGCCAGGGCGCAGTTTCCGAGAAAGGGGCAGGCGGGCTTGCTGCAGTCAATGACGTCTTCTGCGCCTTCCAGGATCCTTACAACGTCGCCGATCGGGTAGGTGTCGGCAGCACGGGCAAGGATAAGTCCGCCGTTTCTGCCGCGTATTGCCGTAAGCCACCCGCTTTTCACCATAAAGTGAGCGGCCTTAATGACAAGGTTGGGATTCCACTGCAGGGTTTCAGCCAGCACAGGCACGGGCACGGGTTCACCCGGTTTGGCGGTGTGCGCGAGATGCATGAGCATTCTCAAGGAGAGGTCGGTAAAGCGCTTAAGCTGCATGGAATGAAAATTGTCGGTAATTAAGACATTTCGGGAGTCTTTCCCGCCGTGAGAAAGACTCCCGAAGGACTGTGTCGGAACAGAGTTTACCCTGTCCGGCTTTTGCCCGCCTTAGCTCTGGTTACCCGTGCCGAAGGCTTCGGTGTGGATCTTTTCGGCAGGCACGCCGGCTTCCACAAACGCGGTGCGCATGTCGTCCATGAACTTCATTGGGCCGCAGATGTAGATGTCGGAGTCAGCCGTCGGGGCGAGAGCCTTGATGTCAGCAGCACTCGGGCGCTTGCCGTACATCACGAAGGGGCAGCCGCAGGTCTTGTCGCAGGCCTGGGCGCGGGTGAGATAGACCGCAGCCTTCAGATTGGCGAGCTTACCGCACTCAGCGCGCACTTCAGCAGCAAGCGGCAGGTCTGCGTTGTCGTGCGCAACCTGAACCATCGTGACGGGACGCTGAGGCGTCTTTTCAGCAATCGTTTCAAGCATGGCAAACAAGGGCGTAATGCCGATGCCGCCTGCAACAAGGACGACCGGGTTGGTGCCTTCGGCAAGGAAGAATTCACCCGTGGGAGCGGAGACGTCGATCGTGCTGCCCACCTTGAGGTTGGCGTGCAGGTGGTTGCTCATGAGACCGGCGGGGATGTCGCCGTGGGCATCAGCGCGCTTCACGGAAATCCGGAGTTCATTGTTGTTAAGCGGCGCACGAGAGAGTGAGTACTGACGCGGCTGCACGAACTTCACGTCCGGCAGGTACGCACGCACGGACACGAACTGACCGGGCTTGTAAGCGGGAACCTTGCCGCCGTCAGCGGGCGTGAGCGTAAAGCTCACCACGTTCGGCGTTTCTTCAACGCGCTTGGTGACGACGAAGGGACGCCAGCCGGACCAGCCGCCTTCTTCGTTGGCCTGTTCCTTGTAGATGCCACCTTCAACGCCGATCAGCAGGTCGGCAAGCTGACCGTAGGCAGCGCCCCAGGCTTCGATGAGTTCATCGCTGGCGGCGTCACCGAGCACTTCCTTGATGGAAGCCAGGAGGTGCTTGCCGACGATCGGGTAGTGCTCGGCACGGATGCCGATCGTGCAGTGCTTGGTGGCAATGAGCTTAACCGCGGGAAGAAGAACGGCCGGGTTTTCGATGTGTTCGGCGTAGGCAAGAACGGCACCTGCGAGAGCCTTCTGCTGATGACCGCGGGCCTGATGCACCTGGTTAAAGAGGTTCTTCAGTTCGGGGTTGCCGGTAAGCATGCGCTTATAAAAGTGCGACGTGAGCGCAACACCGTGTTCACGAAGAACCGGAACGGTAGCCTTGACGAGTTCAATCTGACGAGCGGTCAGCATGGATGTATCTCCTGATAGGTAAATTTAGCAGTGGGGCACCGGGTGAGTGCATCAGTGCCTTGACGAAGTGGCGTAATCATATATTAAAAATACAAGAATTGCATAAAAATTCTGAAAACGCCGCTTAACACATTGATTTTGCGTCGTTTGATTTTGAGGGAAAAGGCCGATGCCGGCCCAAATTACGGAGAAGGGCAGATCAAATGCGTCAGATGAGACCGCGTTTTATAAAAAAATCCATGCAGCACCGAAAAAAGCGCATAAAAATATGCACGAAAAGAAAAAGTCCCGAGAAAACAGTGCTCTTTTGTGGCCTTAAAAAGCGCGGTTTCAAAGCGAAAAGAGATTGAGAAGGACAGCTGCGGGCAGGGGGATAATGACGTCACGACCGGAAATCGAAAGGCGCAACGGCCCGGCAGATCCGGCGGAAAAAGAAAATCCCGTTGACCGAACGATCAACGGGATTGAATTCTGGCGGAGTGGACGGGACTCGAACCCGCGACCCTCGACGTGACAGGCCGATATTCTAACCAACTGAACTACCACTCCGTCGTGCGTGCATCCACTTACGGTTCCCTCTGCGGGAAGCGCCGAATTATACAGAAGGGCGTGTGTTTTGCAACCGGTGCTGACACAAAAACGAGTGGTCGCAGGTGCAGACAGCTGTTTTTGCGGAAAAAACAGATGTCTTTCCTCTTGAGGCACCGGCCCGTAATACGGCACGGAGCAACAAGAATCATTTTCTGACGATTGTTTACGCGGCGCACAGCCTTGCGGCATAGGCAAAAGAGCGGCAAAACGCGATAAACTCACACGTTTGTAATTTTCACCGCGTTAAAGGGCACACAATGCTTCTTGAGCTTTTCCGCAACCACAAGCGCTGGCTGATGTTTATCGCCATGATCCTTGTGATTCCGAGCTTTGTAGTCACGGGTATTTATTCCTACAACCGTATGATGAGTGACGACGGCGCCATTGCCAAAGTCGATGACGTCTCCATCACGCCGCAGCAGTATGACGAAGTCAAGCGCCAGCAGCTTGACAATCTGCGCCAGAGACTCGGTGAAAACTTTAAGAGTAACCTTCTTGATACGGCCGATGGCCGCTGGGCGGTGCTGCAGAGCATCATGAATGAGCGGTCTCTGATGGGTGAGGTTGCCAAGGAATTTGTGTCGGTTCCCGAAGAAACCGCGATTGAAGTCATCAAGACCTATCCGGCTTTCCAGGAAAACGGCAAATTTTCCGCTGAGCTCTATCAGAATTACCTCGCGTCCACCGGCTATTCCGATCAGTATTTTGTCGAGCGCGTCCGTCAGGACGTCTCCCGTCAGCTGCTCACCGCAGCCTTCACGCGTACCGCGGGTGCCCCTGAAAGCGTTGTGAAGGAAGTCAACAAGCTTCTTACCGAAAAGCGCACGATGGAAGTGATGGCCTTTAACGCCGACGACTACAAAAAGGGCGTGACGGTTACGGAAGCCCAAGCCAAGGACTACTGGACAAAGAACCCGAAGGCGTTTGCAATGCCCGATGAAGCCGACGTTGAGTACGTTGTGTTCTCTCCGGAACTCTTTAAGAATGTAGAACCCACCAAGCAAGACATTGAAACGTTCTACGCTCAGAACCGCAACCGCTTTAACGCCCCTGAAGAGCGCCGTGCCTCGCACATCCTCATTGATCTGAAGGACGGTAAGGACGCCGCAAAGAAAAAGGCCGAAGAGATTCTGAAGGAAGTCAAGGACGATCCCAAGAAGTTTGCGGAACTTGCGAAGAAATACTCGGCTGACACGGGCAGCGCCAAAGACGGCGGTGACCTCAACTGGTTCGGTAAGGGTGTGATGGTTCCGGCCTTTGAAGAAGCCGTTTATAAGGCGAAGAAGGGTGAAATCGTGGGGCCGGTTGAAACCGACTTCGGGTTCCACATCATTGAAGTCACGGACATCAAGGGGCAGCACGTGCGGCCTCTTGCCGAAGTGCGCGACGAGATCGTCCGTCTTTATCAGGAACAGCACTCCCAGGAGAAGTTCGGCACGGAAGCCGAAAACTTCACCAACATGGTGTACGAGCAGAGCGACAGCCTGCAGCCTGTGGCTGACAAGTACGGCATGAAGATTGAAACGGTGAAGAACGTGACGCCTGAGAAGGTGACGGATCCCGCACTTGCCAAACTCTTTAACGACCATGTGCTTGAGAGCATCTTCAGCGATGAAGTGGCCCGTGAAAAGCGCAACACACAGGCCATTGAAGTCGGCAACAACCAACTTGTTTCCGCGCGCGTCGTAAATTTCCGTCCGGCCCACACCAAGCCTTTTGATGAAGCCAAGGCCGGCATCATTGAAATGCTCACGCAGCAAAAGGCACTGGAAAAGGCGGGAGAAGCCGCCGGTAAACTCATTGCCGCTTTTGAAAAGGGCGACATGGCACAGGCAAAGTTCGTGAACCCCACGGTTGTTTCGCGCAGTGCGCCGGGTAACGCCACGATTAATCTTGTGAACGCCGTGATGCGCGCCGATATCACGAAGCTTCCCGCCTACGTGGGTGTGGCTGACGGCAACGTTTACCGCATCGTGAAAATCACAAAGAGCGAAACGCCGGAAGTGACGGAAGCGGCTTTGTCCGGTTTAAGAAACGAGCTGCAGCAGATGCTCTCGCGGGCCGATGAATCGGCCTACTACGGACAGCTTCGCGCCAAGCACAAGGCTGAGGTTCTCAATAAGAATTACCTCCCTGACGCTGAGGATAAGCTCCCCGGCAGCGCCGAGTAAGTTGCGCTGAGCCAGTATCAACCGCCCTTCGGGGCGGTTTTTCTTTGGCTCTTTCCGCTAAAGCAGAGCGCACCCGGGCGCTTCTGGTAAGCTGCCGGCAGTGTGTTTTTTTGAAAACGGGGTGCGTATGCCGGCTGAGCTCAAAAAAGGTTTGTACGAGTCGCTTCTCACTCGTTCTGTCAACGAACAACTGCAGGGACTTGCCGGGCGGCATCTCGCAGCCGAATCGCAGGCCGTGGATCCTGCGGAACGCAGCCGCATCTACACGGACTATGCGGCCCGTACGGTGAAGGAAGCCCTGGCGCACTGTGACTCTGCCGAAGAAGCCCGGGCGCTTGTGAACCTCTTAAGCCGCACGGCCCGGGACTTTGTGGCTAAGAAAAGCGGGGAAGCGCCCGTATGCGCCGACACGGTTGCAGAAGACCGCCTTTTAACCGAAGTGCGGGAGATGACCTCTGCCGCCGCAGCCCGCCCGCAGACGTCGGTCGCGCACACCGCGCTTTTGACGGGCACGGCCAAAACCGATCCGGCGCTTGCGAGCGAAATCAAGCGGGAGATTGCTTCTGCCGACCGCATCGACTGGCTTGTTTCCTTTATCCGCTTTTCAGCGGTAAGCCGCCTCTACGATGACCTCAAGGCTTTTACGCAGCGGGGCGGCCGCCTCAGAGTCATTACGACAACCTACATCGGTGCTACCGAAGTCAAGGCCGTGGAGATGCTCGCGAAACTTCCGAACGCCGAAATCCGCATCGAGTACAGCGGCAGCCGCACGCGCCACCATGCCAAGGCCTATCTTTTTCACCGTGAGACCGGTTTCAGCACGGCCTACATCGGCTCAAGCAACCTCTCGGGGGCGGCGCTTACGGGCGGCCTTGAATGGAACCTTAAACTTGCCGCCAAAGAAACGCCCGAGATTTTCGCCAAAGCTGCCGCAACCTTTGAAGCCTACTGGTCGGATGCGCGCTTTGAGACGTTTGTCCCGGGGCGGGACGATGAGCGTCTGCGGACGGCTTTAAAGCGCGAAGCCTGTGGCGGGAAAAGAGATCCGGCAGCTCCCGTGACGTGGGGGAGTTTTGAGCCCTATCCCTATCAGGCCGCGGTGCTTGAAGCGCTTGCCGCGGAGCGCTCCGCGGGCCACACAAGAAACCTCGTGGTGGCCGCGACCGGTACGGGTAAAACCGCGATTGCCGCCTTTGACTATCAGCGGCAGATTAAAAACGGCATCCGCCCCAAGCTTCTCTTTGTTGCGCACCGCAAAGAAATTCTGCTGCAGGCACAGGCCTGTTTCAGAAGCATCCTGCGGGATGCCAATTTCGGCTCACTGATGACGGGAGACGCAAAGCCTGCGGACAACCGCGAGGTCTTTGCCTCGGTGCAGACACTCAAAAATCCGGTGAATCTCACCGGCTTTGCCCGGGACCACTTTGACATGGTTGTGGCGGACGAAACGCACCATGCGGCTGCAGACTCTTACGACACGGTGCTCGAGTACTTTACGCCCAAAATTCTTCTGGGCCTTACCGCCACGCCCGAGCGCGCCGACGGCCGCAGCATTCTCGGCTACTTTGACGGCCGTATTGCGGCAGAAATCCGGCTTCCTGAAGCCATTGAACAGAATCTCCTCGTACCCTTTAACTACTTTGTGCTCACGGACCCCGTGAGCCTCGCGGACATCCCGTGGCGAAGCGGGCACTTTGATTTTAAGGCTCTGGAAAACCGTTATACCCAAGGGGACAGCTCCAAAGCCCGGACGCAGGCCTTCTTTAAGGCGCTTGAAACCTATGCGCCTGAAAAAGAGGAACTGCGGGCCGTCGTCTTCTGCGTCACGCAGGAGCACGCGCGCTACGTGACAGGAATGCTTGCCGCGCAGGGCTATAAGGCGATGGCGGTCACTGCCGAAACGCCCTCAGCCGACCGGGAACGCGTCAAAGAGCGACTCGAAAAAGGGGAGGTGGAAATACTCTGCACGGTTGACGTCTTAAGCGAAGGCGCGGACTTTCCGTGCATTAATACGGTGGTTTTTCTGCGTCCGACGGAAAGCCTCACGGTCTTTCTGCAGCAGTTGGGGCGGGGCTTGCGAAAGTACCCGCAGAAAGATGCACTCACGGTGCTTGATTTTGTTGCTGCAGGAAACCGGCGTTTCAGTTTTGAGTCGCGCTACAGGGCACTCTTACGCACGGCCGACACGGGTGTTGTCCGGCAGATCATGAACGGATTTGATGCGCTGCCCGCGGGGTGCTCGGTTACGATGGAACGCGTCGCGAAAGAAACGGTGCTTGAAAATATCAGGCAGTGCTTTACCGGCAAAAAAGGACTTCTCAATCTCGCGCAAAGCTTTATGGCAGAAGGCAGGAGCGCGGACCTCGCGGCGTTTCTCACGTTTGCTGAACTCTCACTTTCGGACTTTTATGACAGGGCGTGCGATATGTTTGCCTCGTTTACGCTGCTTTGGGACGCGGCATGCGGTTCGAACATTAACCGGCCGCTGCCGGAGGGGATCACGCAGGCAAAACTCGGCAAAGCCCTCCTGCGGCTTGCGACAACCGAGGATCCGGTTTGGGGTAAGACCATCGTTGGGTTGCTTGCGGACGATTCCGGCGTTCCGGCTGACGAATTTGAAAACTCCGCCCTGCGGGCTTTTGTGCGGCTTATCTGGGATGAGCGATTGCCTTGTGACGGGAACGCTTATCTTGCGGCACGCCTAAAGAGCTTGCGGCAAGTGGCGTGGCTTACCGACGAGATCCGGACGCTTCTCACGGTCAAAGCCGAATCCTGCCGCAGGGAAATGAAGGATCTCGGTGTGGCGGGAACATACCTTAAGGTGCACGGAACCTATCACCGAAGCGCGGTTCTGGCGGCACTGAAACCGGAGCAGAAAAACCTGCAGGCGGGCGTACTCTGGATTCCGGAAAAGCGGGTTGACGTCTTTTTTGTGACGATCAACAAAAGCGAAAAGCACTTTACCGCCAATACGCTTTATGAGGATCTGGCGCTTACCGACACCGTCTTTCAGTGGCAGAGCCAAAATTCAACAACGGATACGTCGCCCACGGGTGAGCGCTATATCCACCACGCCGAGCGGGCGAGCGACATTGTGCTGTTTGTCCGCGGATTTAAGGGTGAGGGGAAAATTGCCGATCCCTATGTGTGCCTCGGGAAGGTCAAGTACCTGTCGCATACCGGCAATCGCCCCATGACGATCCGCTTTGCGCTTGAAGAAAAGCTCACGGGCGAACTTCTGACGCTCTGCCGCCCTTACGGCGACTGACTCAGCGTCCGAACCACTTGGCAGGCAGTTGCGCGAGGACAATTGCCGCCGCCATCACGGCGCAGCCGATGAGCTCGCGGCCGGTGAGTGTCTGGTTCATAAAGAGCCACCCGGCCAGAACCCCCACGACTGCTTCAAAACTCATGATGAGGGACGCCACCGTCGGGTTGAGCCCCTTTTGTCCCACGATCTGCAGGGTGTAGGCAATGCCGTTACTCAAAATACCGGCGTAAAGGAGCATCCAGACGGCATCCCACAGGTCCTTGAGTGTCGGCGGATCGAAGAACATCATGAGAATAAAGCCCCAGACGCCGCCCACGGCAAACTGAATGCAGCTCATCCTCACGCCGTCCGTTTTGGGCGCAAAGTGATCGATCACGAGGATGTGAAAACTGAAAGAGAGGGCACAGGCTAAAACGAGCGAATCCCCGAGGCTCAGAGTAAACCCGGTTTCCGGTTTCATGCAGAGAAACCACAGGCCCGCAACCGCCAGGATAACCGCAAGCCAGATGTTGAGGCTCGAGCGGCGCCCGATGAAAATGCCGATTACCGGGACAATGACGATGTAAAGGCTCGTGATGAAACTCGCCTTACCGACCTCCGTTCCCAAAAGCCCGAACTGCTGCAGCGACTCGGAAATAAAGAGAACGGTGCCGCAGGCAAAGCCCCCGATCCAGAGTGTTTTATCTTTCCAGACGTTTTTCGTTGAGGCCGGAGTCATGCCGCGCAGGCGGTCAAAGACCGGGAGTATGGCAAACACAAAGGCCGCGCCGATCACCGAGCGCCCCCAGGTAAAGGCAAAGGGGGAGATGTGTTCCATGCCGAGCGCCTGAGCAACAAAGCCGGTACCCCAGATGGTGGCGGTAATCAGAAGCAGAAGCGAGTGGCGGAGATTTTCGGGCATAACGGCGGGCCAGAAATCAAAAGAGAAAAAAGCAGGCAGAATCCCCAAGAAAGGAAACTGCCTGTTTAAGACTCCAAGGAAGGAGCCTGTCTGAGAGCAAAGCTTAAAGCGGATCGCCCGAGCGCAGCAAAAGCCGTGCGATTTCCGCGGTGTTATGGAGGTCGAGCTTACGGTAAGCCGACCCGCGGTGCACCTGTACGGTCTTTTCGCTGATGCCGAGGTTTTCGGCAACCTGCTTGTTGCTCATGCCCTGGGCAACCATGCGGATCACTTCGCGTTCACGCTGCGTGAGCTGCTCAAGCGACTTACGGAAGTCGGAAAGCTCCATTTCGGTGCGGCGGTGATTGAGGTTTTTCATGACCGCATTGCCGATGGCGGTGAGAAGCCGCTGATCGTCAACGGGCTTTTGCAGAAAGTCCGATGCGCCCTGCTTGAGGGTGCGCACGGCCATATCAATGTCGCCGTGACCGGAAATAAAGATGATGGGCAGATCAATGCCCAATTCCTGCATCTTGTCCTGCAGTTCCAGGCCGCTCATGCGGGGCATGCGCACGTCAAGAACGAGGCAGCCGGGACGCTGAAAATCGTTGCTTGCAATAAAGTCCAGGGCGTCGGAGTAGGTCACGACGTCCCAGCCTTCGCCTTCAATCAGAAAAGCCCAGGAATGGCGCATCGCGTCGTCGTCATCGATAACCCGGACCAGAGGCTTGAGGGATTCCAAGATAATTCTCCCGCAAATATTCAAAAAAACTGAGACGCTGTCCCGCTTGTCGAAACGCATCCACTGCTATTGTGCCGTATTTCGATATAAATAAGTAAGTAACCCGTGAAAATTCCCCGATTTTTCTTGACTTTTTAGCCGCAAAGGGGACATTTTTCAAATTATGAGCGGCTGCAAAACCCTCTGCAGCCGCCCGGTGATCCTGCTTACCTATTAAGAGCCTTTGTGAGGAACGTGACGGCATCATCGAGCTTTACCATCACCTTGTCGTCCATCTTCGTGCGCTCGACGTATTCGACTTCACCGGTCTTAAGACCCCGCTCGCCGATCACGATGCGGTGCGGCACACCGATCAGTTCCCAGTCGGCAAACATCACGCCCGCGCGTACGTCACGGTCATCGAGAATCACGTCAACGCCCTTGGCCTTCAGTTCATCGTGGAGTTTGTCGGCGGCAGCGCGCACGGCTTCGCTCTTCGTGTAATTCATCGGGCAGATCACGACTTCAAAGGGAGCGATTGCCGCAGGCCACATGATGCCCTTGTCGTCGTGGCGCTGTTCGATTGCAGCGCCCATGACGCGCGTCACACCGATGCCGTAGCAGCCCATCTCGAGAAACTGCGGTTTGCCCGCTTCATCGAGGTAGGTCGCGTTCATGGCCTTGGAGTATTTGTTGCCGAGGTAAAAGACGTGGCCCACTTCAATGCCGCGCTGCAGCTTGATTTCTCCCTTGCCGTCGGGGCTCGCATCGCCCTCAACGACGTTACGGAGGTCGGCAACCTTGGGCTCAGGCAGATCGCGCCCGAAATTGACTCCGGTGTAGTGGTAGCCCGTCTCATTCGCGCCGCAGCAGAAGTCGCTCATCGCGGCAACGGTGAGGTCGGCGTAAACGGTGAGGTCGGTGGCGCCCACGGGGCCCAGGGACCCGGGCGTTGCACCCGCAAAGTGTTCGGCGATTTCCTTTTCGGTGGCAAAGCGGAAACCGTCTTTCAGTTCAGGGAGTTTGCCGGCCTTGACTTCATTGAGGTCGTGATCGGCCCGAAGCAGCACGAGCACAATCTTGGCGGGGAGCGCCTCGCCCTTGTCGTTCACTCGGTCGGCGGCAAGCACCACGGACTTTACGCAATGTAAAAGGTCAATGCCGAGGAAGGGGGCAACGTCTTCGCACTTTTCCTTGCCGGGCGTAGCGCATTTCTTCATTTCCTGCGCCGCGGCCTTACGGTCGCCCAGAACGGATTTGGCTTCACACAGTTCAATGTTGGCGGCAAAGTCACTCTCGGGGCAGTAGGCAATGACGTCTTCGCCCACGTCGGCAATCACTTGGAATTCGTGCGAGCGGCTGCCGCCGATCGCGCCCGTGTCGGCTCTCACCGGACGGAAAACAAGGCCCATGCGTTCAAAAATACGGTTGTAGGCTTTGTACATCGCGTCATAGGACTTTGAAGCTCCTTCAGCATCCCGGTCAAAGGAGTAGGCGTCCTTCATGATGAATTCACGGGCGCGCATTACGCCGAAGCGCGGCCGCCGTTCATCGCGGAATTTCGTTCGGATCTGATAGAAATTCACCGGCATCTGGCGCCAGCTCGTGATTTCGCCGCGCGCCACGGCCGTAATGACTTCTTCGGACGTGGGCTGAATCACGAAGTCGCGTTCATGGCGGTCCTTAAAGCGCAGCAGCTCCGGCCCGTACTTGTTCCAGCGGCCCGATTCCTGCCAAAGCTCCGCGGGCTGCACGATGGGCATTGCGAGTTCCACGGCCCCTGCCGCATTCATTTCCTCACGGATGACGTTTTCAATCTTCTGCACCACGCGCAGCCCCATGGGCATGATCGTGTAGACGCCTGCCGCGATCTTCTTGATGAGACCGGCACGGATGGAAAATTCCTGACTGGGAATTTCCGCGTCCGCGGGAGCTTCCTTCAGGGTCGAGATGAAAAATTGGCGTGCACGCATGGGCCGCTGACCTCAGTAAAAAAAAGAAAAAGAAAGGCCGGATGCCGGCAGTTTCACGGGACCCGGACAATAAAAAGACGGGCGGAAATTTTACCAGCCCGTCTTCTGATTGTCAGGCGCGCGCCACGATCGGAATGCGGCGTTTGCCGGTGTCTTCGGTAAACGCAGGGAGCACCGTCGTGTCGTGCTTTTTCGCCGCTTCCGGCACCGCCTCCCGGGGCGTGAGACCGATACGCTCGCGAAAGCGCCGCGAAGACCCCATCATGAACCAGCCCACCTTGCGGCCGCGGCTTGCGATGCGCTTTTCCAGACAGTCGGCGCACTGCGTGGGTTCGTCGTTGATGCAGGGCTTGTTGTCGTAGAGCTGATAGCCCGGGCGGAACTTCTGAGGCGAGAGGTTGGGCATCACGACGTTGGCGCCGTATTCAATGCCCGTTTCGCGTCCGTCGTCCCGGAGGGCCTGAAGAGCCGTGGCCGCCGCAATGTTGACGTTACCCAATACAAGCCGCACCACGGCAATCATGTTGAGCGCAAGCTGCATCAGAGGTTTGGGCGCCATTTGCCCGAGTTCCTTTAAGTCCGCGCCTTCGCTTTTAAGGTAAGGGCCCATGCCGATCATGTCAACGTCAAGCGACTGAAAGAGCCGGATGTCGCGGCAGAGGTCTTCGAGGGTCTGCCCCGGGATGCCGATCATGACGCCCGTTCCCAGCTGATAGCCGCATTCCCTTAAATACTTAAAGCACTGAAAGCGGCGCGCCAGGTTTTTCTCGTGGTTGCCCGGCGCACTGTGCAGCAGTTCAAATAGTTTCGGGTTACTCGTTTCAAAGCGCGAGAGGTACCGGAGGTTTTTGCGGTTGCCGCTTGCCTCGGCCCAGAGTTCATAGGTTTCCTTGGTCTGGTCGCCGAGGCTGATGGTGACACCGAGCCCTTCCGGAAGCTGCGGGCTCACGCTTAACTTATGGATGTCCCTTAAGCACTCCGCAATGAAATTCACGAACTTCGGATCGCGTCTTTCACCGGCCTGCAGGCAGATGGAGCCGTAACCGTGGTCCGCCGCCCATTTGGCCTGCGAGAGAATCTCCTCCTTGGTCATCTCATAGCGCTTCACCGCATGGTTGTCCTTGCGGATGCCGCAGTAGCGGCAGTTGTCGGTGCAGATGTTGGAGAGTTCAATCAGGCCGCGGTAAAAGACGCGGTCGCCCATGATTTCGGTGGTGCGGTCATAGGCGGCGCGTTTGAGTTTCAGACAGTCTTCGGGCGCGGTAAGGCCGAGGAGCCGGACGATGTCATCATCGCTAAATTCCGTCTGTTTCAGAAGCTCTTCCAGGGGTTTGGTCATTTTCTTTTTCAGGCTTAAAGGCTGACGCGGATTCTATCGGAGAAACGGCCGTCCGAGTCCGTCAAAATTTGGTGCGGGCGCACGGTTTCTGAGTCGTTTGACGTAGAGGGGGGCCATCACTGGGCTTCGTCGTTTTTGAACCCCTTACGGGGACCTCAATGCGGCAGAGCCGCGATTCCGACGCCGATGTCTCTTTGTCGAAAAAAAGAGGCTTCGGGGAGACCTGTGGGAAAAATCGTCGAAATCCGCGCCAACGAGCGCGGGCACGGTACCCTGCGTAATGGATTCTTGAAGTCTGAAAAGATGGGCTCAATGGGACGGGCTCTCTGAGGAGTCAAGACCGGGAGCGTATAGAGGAGGACGCGGTAGCGTATGCCGCATACGGCCTTGACGGAGCGGAGAGCTCGTCGAAGCCTTGTGTGAGGAGGCAGGCATTACAAGCGTATCAACCCTCGTGCCGTCAGTTGCGACGATCGTACCGTTTTAAGAGACTGGCTCCTTCGACACCATACATAATTTTGTCGACTTGCTTATCAAAATCTTGCATGTTCGGTTCGCAAGATTTTGCATTCTTACTTAACAATATTCTGGAATCTAGGTATGAAGTATTACATAAGGGCGCCGAACAAGTTGCTTGAAACATGAGAAACCACCTCCATGTGAAGCTCTTTCAGCACTTTGGCTCTAACATTTCTCGCAAGCATTTTGGGCCTGATAAGGCTTGCCTGCAGAAGCAAAACCAATGTTGGCAACAGAGCATTGGCTCCACACATGGTTTACCCACTCCATAAGATATTGCTCGAAACCTGCCAACGTCCGTGCCAGACACAAGCAAACAGAGCCTCGCGAAGTTGACCTACAACATTAGCGTAACTCTTGACCAAAGCATCCTGAGTTGTTTTCTTTACCGACAACATTTTGACTGTTGAGCATCAAACATTCGTATACTTGAGTTAGCAAAGTCTCGCACCTTCGATTTACAGAATTTTGTTAATCAACATAACTGGATTTCGGTTTTTAACTTTACAAGATTCTACTTTAGCTTAAAATGAGGGACAATCAATCTTTGGGGCCTTTCATGTCCGAGAATGCATATCGTCCACGAATTGTTGACGCACAGCTGCAACAATTTCTAAGAGCTTTCGGTGCAGTATGCATCGAAGGACCGAAATGGTGTGGGAAAACAAGTACGGCACGAGAAATCTCGTCCAGCGCTGTTTACATCGGTGACCCGGCTCAAAATTTCGTGAATCGTCAATTGGCACAATTGCAGCCGGCGGTGATTTTGGACGGCAAGACGCCGCGCCTTATTGATGAATGGCAAGAATATCCGCCGCTTTGGGATGCAGTTCGTTATCGTGTGGATGAACTTGGTAAAAAGGGCCTTTATATCCTTACAGGCTCTTCTACTCCAAACCACAAGGGAATTCTGCACAGCGGTGCTGGTCGTATCGGCAGACTTCGCATGCGCCCTATGTCACTTTGGGAATCCGGTGATTCCGATGGTAAGGTCTCACTTGAAGCCTTGTGCAAAGGACAAATTGAACCTGCCATGACTGGCGACGTGGATCTAAGAAATCTTATCCATCTCATTGTTCGCGGTGGATGGCCTGGTGCACTTTCCCTCGATTCGTCAGATGCACAACTGATAGCGCAACAGTACATCACTGCAGTCCTTGAGGATGACGCAACTCGAATTGATGGCGTCGAGCGCGATCGAAACAAATTGGAAAGACTTCTTAAATCGCTGGCTCGCCAAGAAAGCACTACTGCCAGTGCGAGCGCAATTCAGCGTGATGTTTCAGAGTTCGAACAACTTGATATTTCGCGTCCCACACTTGCCAATTATTTGGACGTATTTGATCGACTGTTTCTAACAGATAATCAACCGCCCTTCGCACCTTCTGTACGTTCATCACAACGTCTTAAGCAAGCCGTTAAACGTCATTTCTGTGACCCGTCACTAACGGCGGCAATCCTTAGGATCGGCCCAGAGGCTCTCCTCTATGACCTCAAGACCCTAGGATTCCTTTTCGAAGCCCTATGCGAACGTGATCTGCGAATCTATGCAGAATCTTTCGGTGGCAACCTCTTTCACTATCAGGATTACAAAAATCAAGAAATTGATGCAGTTATTTCTTTGCCTGACGGTTCTTGGGCAGCTTTCGATATTAAGCTGGGGGCCGGACAGATCGATGCCGCAGCCAAAAATCTACTGAAAATACAAGCCAGCCTAAAGTCTGAGAATCCGAATAGTTCGCCTTCTGTTCTCTGTGTGCTTTGTGGCCTATCCAATGCCGCCTATCAGAGACCTGACGGTGTTTTTGTCGTCCCCTTAACCTCCTTAAAGCCATGAAGTAACTGCGTTACCAGTTAAAAGGATCTAGCCAAGAGAAATCCGGATAGATCCTCATTAGATGTCATACTAACTTTCGCACAGACGAGCGACGGCATCAAAAAGGCGGGATGGCAGATTAAGCCCGAACGCTTGAAAGGCTAGAATGACCGCAGTAACGGAGACAATCCCCGTTTCTGCGGTTTTTTTCTGTCGGTCGGGCAAAAGGAGTGAGGCGTGTTTACATTTTTTGAGTCGGCGGCACACCGCCGCCTGATCGTCTCGCGTGTGCGGCGCCTGATGCGCTTTGCCCGGGACCGGGTCGCGGAAATCGATATTGCCGAAGTCGCCTCATCCATGGCGCTTGCCACGCTCCTTGCGATTGTGCCGGTGCTCGCGCTCTCGCTTGCGTTATTTGCCGCTTTCCCGAGTTTTGCCGATTCCCGCAAGGCGCTTGAGGACTTCATTGTGTCGGGGTTTCTGCCGGCGCAGTACAGTGAGCTTCTGATTAATTATCTGAGAGACTTCGCTACGCACGCAGCGGGCCTTACGACCTTTGGTCTTGCGGGGTTGGCCGTGACGGCACTTCTGCTGATTGACAAACTTTTTGTGACGGTGAACCGCATCTTTAAGGTCCGCGTGATGCGCCCCTGGGTGCAGAGAACCCTCATCTATTGGGCGCTCATGACCGTGGGGCCCGTTGCGGTTGCCTTAAGCGTGACGCTGACGGGCCGGGCCGCGGCCGCCGCTTTGTCCGGCATTGACAGCGAAACGGGCGGATTTCTTTTCAGCCTCGGGCAGATTCTGCTGCAGGGGTTCGGCTTTGCCGTGCTCTATAAGTACATTCCGAACTGCCGCGTTCCTGCGGCGCATGCCTTGATCGGCGGCTTTACCGCGGCGCTTGCCGGGTTTGTCGTGAAGTTCGGCTTTGAGTATTACGTCACGGCCGGGACCCTCACGAATATCTACGGTGCCTTTGTCGCGCTGCCCGTTCTCATTCTCTGGATTTACGTCGCGTGGTTTCTCTTTTTTGCGGGAGCCGCCATCACGGCCACCATTCCGAAACTCACGGCCGGACGCTACATGGACAGCTACCGCACCGGCAACGACTTTCTCACGGCGCTTTTAATCCTGAAGCTTTTTGCCAAAAGGTGGACGATGAGTGAACGGCCCGTGATCGGTTTGGCTGAACTCTGTGATGCCGCGGACACCTATCCGGAAAGCTGTGACCGGGTGCTCTCGCGTCTGGCGCACATCGGGTTTGTGGCCCCGATGGCTGAAGACAAGCACCAGAGCTGGGTGCTCACGGTGGATCCGGCGCGTGCCGTGCTGCAGCCCGTTTTTGAAGAGTTCTGCGCCGATCCCAAGGTGAGCCTCGTGAACGCCGGGCCCGCGGCGGGCGGGGAGAGCGCAGGGGCGCTTAAGGGCTTTTGGAGCCGCATGACGGAAAGTACCGTGCTCATAATGCCCTTAAGAGACGCGCTCGCGGACTGAGATTATTTCTTAAGAAGGTTCGTGATAAGCCCGCCGATCTGCTCAACGGTTTCGCGGCTCACGTTCCCGATATTAACCGTTGGCAGCAGGTTGAGCGTCTTCGATTTGATTTCTTCCGTGAGAAGTTCCTGCGCGAGCGCCACAGCCGTGTTCTGAAGCCCTGTCTTGGGTTCGTTGATCATCAGTTGCGCAAAGGGCTTTGCGCAGGCGCCGGTCGTGAGGTTTGTGACGAGTTTCTTCGCCTTGTCTTCCACGGCCTTGGTTTTGGCGGCCGGTATGGCCTGCACTTTTTTGGCGGCGTCCGTTTTCCCGAGCGTCACGTAGGCCCACTGCGTCAGTGTGTCGCGGTCTGAGGCAGAGGTGTTGGTGAGAATGCACTGCGCCATGGCGTCGGCATGCTGACCGGCCTGAGCGCCTGTGCTGAGGGCCGCGGCGAGGGCGGCCAAAAGAAGGGCTTTCGTACGCATTGTATGTTTGATTATTGTTGTTTTTGAGGGATGGGGATTTTAAGCGGATTCGGGTTTGCCTCGGTCCCGCTTCGTTACAATTCCTGCCGAACGGGCGCTTTCGGGTGCTCATGATTGGTTAGGGATTTTGCAAAAAACAATGACGCAGACGGAACACGCGGCCGCTACCGGCCTCATCCTTGCCGTGGATACGGCAGCCGACAGTGTGTCGGCCGCCCTGATTGACGCCGCGGGCGGGGTGCTTGAGCACGTTGAGCGGGAAAAGAACAAACACACCGAACGGCTGTTGCCTTTGGTGGACGCCGTTTTAAAAGAAAGAAATGTCACGGTCGCTGACTGCGCGGCCGTTGCCTTCGGCGCCGGGCCCGGGGCCTTCACGGGGATCCGGACAGCCTGCGCAGCCGCCCAGGGCCTGGCGTGGGCCGTTGACAGACCTGTCATCTGTGTGCCGACGCTTACTGCCGCTGCTGTTCTTTTTTTCCGTGAACAACCCGACGTCAGGCGCGTTCTGATTGCTCTGGACGCCCGCATGCACGAGTGTTACGTTCAGGCCTTTGAAGCGGGGCATCCGGATGCCCCGGCGGCACTCAGTGAGCCCGCGGCCGTCAAGCCCTCAGAAATCGGAAACCTCGTCCGTGAATTTAACTGCGGCGCAGCGGCTGGTTCTGCCTTTGCCGTCTATCCGGAAGCAACGGAGTCTGCGGGATGCCCCGTTTTTGCCGGACTTGAAGTGACGTCCCGCGGCGTGGCGCTTCTGGCGCGCACCATGTTCATGAAGGGCGAAGCGGTCACGGCGTCGCTTGCCTCTCCGATTTATGTCCGCAACCGCGTGGCGCTCACCATTAAAGAGCGTCAGGCGGGCGAAAAACTCTGAGGAAGGCGGTATGCAGCGCGTCACGATTTCGCTTGATGATGATTTGGCCCAAGCCTTTGACCGGCTCATTGAGGAAAGGGGCTACAGCAACCGCTCCGAAGCCGTGCGGGACCTTGTGCGCAATGAACTCGCGCGCCGGGAAGTCAGTGACGATGCGGGGAGCTGCGTGGCGGTTGTGAGTTACGCCTTTGACCACCATGAGCGGCAGCTTTCCAAACGTATGGCCGAGCATCAGCACGCGCACACGCATCTCGTGATTTCCACCATGCACGTGCATATCGATGAAAAGCGCTGTGCCGAGGCCGTTGTCATGCGCGGCAGACTCTCTGAAGTAAAACCCCTTGCGGAAGCGCTCACCGCGGAAACCGGGGTCGAGCACGGGGCCGTGAATTACATTCCGCTCAGCAAAACCTCTGAGCACGACCACCACCATCATCATGAATGATCTCAGTTTCCGCCCCATGGCAACGGCCGATATCGAAAGCGTTGCGGCGCTCTCCAAGCGCGCTGATCCCTTCGGCTGGACGGTTGCCAACTTTCAGTCGGCTCTCGCCGCAGGCTACGACTGTGTGGTCGCACTTGCCGCAGGCAAGATTGTGGGCTACCGCATCGTCATGCAGGTTTTTGATGAGACAGAACTCCTGGAAATCGCGGTGGATCCCGAGTTTCAGGGCAGGGGTTTCGGCCGGGCGCTGCTCATGAATGCCATGACAGACGCCCGAAAGCGCGCCGGGCGCCTCATGCGGCTTGAGGTGAGAATCGGCAACACCCGGGCACTCCGGCTTTATGAATCAGCCGGTTTTAAGCGTGTGGGTGTGAGACGCGGCTACTATCCGGCCGAAAAGGGCAGGGAAGACGCGGTGCTCATGGACTGCGGACTCACGGAATTTCCCGCGGGAAGCCACGGCCTTTAAGCCGTGGAGGAATGCGGGCTTTCGTTTTTTTAAATTTTGGCTGTACCGCAACTAAACCATGCACATAGTTTTCGCTTAAGGTATATTCAGCCGCTATGAAATCGCGCA
>OIWV01000893.1_pt1 | contig 27791 bp, 20 predicted proteins | sample 1587751 | NCBI WGS metagenome assembly OIWV01 (sample SAMEA3888913, study PRJEB22519) | human gut metagenome | biome: human gut; feature: human-associated habitat; material: faeces | place: Denmark | collected 2010
TGCAAGTAGGAGTTTTTGCGAAAAAGGGTGCGTCATGGACTTATGACACACCCTCATGCTTTTTTTTGTCTTTTATAATTGGATGGTAGCTTGTTGCAAGTCTATGGATTCGGCACGGAGCGTGCCGTGACCTCGCAAGACGATGATGCACTTGCCAAAGAATGCCTTTCTCTTTGGATCGGTGAAACGCTCCAGGGAGGTTTGATTGCCGTTATCCGTGCCCAGGATCTCGGCGGTGGATGAGAAATATATCTCGTTCTCGGCATTCGGGCAGAGATTGCCATCCTTATCTACTACATTTACTTCTACGAAGGTTGTAGGGGATGATGGGGATTGCAAATCCCCAAGAACGCCTGACGCAAGGGTGTTCTGATAGGTCTTCTTCAAGACGAGGTGATGAGGAGGACCGGCAGTCTTGATGGTCTGGGATGAAATCTCCCTGCCCTGCTTTCTCGCTACTACCTTTACTTCACCCGGCTCGAAAGTTACTCGCCACATCACGTGGTACTCTGTGCTGCGATCAAAGACGGCAGCTTCATTCCCCTCTCCATGCACCTTCTTTTTCCGGATGCCCTGGCTCTTGCCATTGATGAACAGCTCTACCTCATCTGCCTGATTGTAATAGCACCACATATCTATCTGCTGACCCGGAAGCCAGTTCCAGTGAGGGAAGAGATGGAGAACAGGCTTCTTCGTCCACTCACTCTGATACATATAATAGCTGTCCTTAGGAAGACCAGCCAGGTCGATAATGCCGAAATAACTGCTGCGGGCTGGATAGGCATACGGAGTCGGTTCGCCGATATAATCGAAACCAGTCCAGATAAACTGTCCGCCCACGAAATCATTGTGCTTCACCACATCCCAGGTCTCCTCGTGCGTACTGCTCCAGGAGGCATGCATATTGTCATACGCCGAACACTTGAAGGATGGATCGGTATATGGCAGCCACCACTCCACCGGAGCCTTATAGATGCTGTCGCTCGGCATCCGGTAATAACCGCGCGTCTGGAGTGCCGAAACACTCTCGGAGAAGATGAACGGCTTGTTCGGGAAGTTTCTAGGAACATCCTTCACCCACTGATGATGATAATTGAATCCGATGACATCGATGGCTCCGCTCTTGAAGAGATGATTCTTAGGATCAGGCTCGTTGCATCCGGCAGTAACCGGACGAGCTCCCACGGATCATACTTCTTCACGATATCAGCCAGATGACGGGTGAGAAGAGAATTCACGCTGAGTTCATCGCCATGCGATAAGGTAGAGGCATCATGACCCGCATTCAGGATGAGATTCGCCTGCTCCAGACTCAAGGTATCGGCAGCGGCATCCGACCACTGTTCGAGTACCTCGTTGCCGATGCTCCACATGATGATGCAAGGATGATTCCTGTCGCGCTTCACCAGATCTGAGAGATCATGCAGGTGCCATTCATCGAAGAAGCGGGCATAATCGCCATTCGACTTCTTGCGGCGCCACATATCAAAGCTCTCGTCCATCACCATGATTCCCATGGAATCACACATGTTCAGGAGTTCGGGAGCCGGAGGATTATGACTGCTTCGGATGGCATTCACGCCCATATCCCTGAGAATGGTGAGCTTGCGATGAAGCGCATCCTCGTTGAGGGCGGCACCGAGACATCCGAAGTCGTGATGCTCGCACACGCCATTGATCTTCATATTCTCGCCATTGAGGAAGAAACCCTTCCGGGCATCAAACCTCACATCACGGAAGGCAGTCTGCGTAGTGGCAGTATCCACCACCTTGCCATTCACTACCAGTTCGCTCTTCACGGTATAGAGATAGCCCTTACCGATAGACCAGAGATGTGGTTTCCTTACCTTGAGCTGCTGGCTCTGGTTGCCCTGGCTCATTGCCACCACCTTGCCAGCCGCATCGTAGATGGTATTGCGGATAGACAGTTTCAGCCTGCTGCCATTGGCGTGGAAATCCACCTTTACCTTGACATCCCCCTTCGGCGTGGTAGCCACATACTGACCCCACTGCGGGATATACGCCTTCTTCAGGGTCTTGGTGAGCCACACGTGGCGGTAGATGCCGCAGCCCGAATACCAGCGGCTGTTGGGCTGGTCGCTGTTATCCACCTTCACGGCGATGACGTTATCACCCTTCTTATATATATAAGGTGTAAGATCATACTCGAAGGTGCTGTAGCCGTAAGGACGGGTGCCGAGCTTGTGGCCGTTGATATAGACGGTGGAGTTCATATACACGCCATCGAAGGTGATGGTGAAGCGGTCGTACTTCTCGTCTGGCGAAAGAGAGAAGTGCTTGCGATACCATCCGATGCCGCCCGGAAGAGCACCACCGCTGGCTCCCGAAGGATTCGATGGAGAGAAATCGCCCTCTATCGCCCAATCGTGAGGGAGATTCAGGCGGCGCCAATGCCCGTCGGCATACTCCGAATTCTGCATACCGGCACTATCAGCCAAAACGAAAAGCCAGTCTTTATCAAAAGACTGATGTTCGCGGGCGCTCAACGGATGAGCGAAAAGCCCACTCATCAAAACTATGCCCAATAATGTTTTCCTGTTCATTCCTATCAATATAAGAAATCCTACAACTACTTCAATTTTACAGTAATTGCCTGGCCGGAATACTTCACAACCTTGCCCTTAGGCGACTTGGCGAGATTCACACCCTGCTGCTTCTTCTGATCCACCAGGATGATGTTGAAGCGGCGCTTCTGGAGCATGCCGTCGAAACTACCCTTGCGGGCACCGATGGTAACCTGCTTCAGGGCATCATCATACTTGAAATCGATCACTGCATACTTGCCCTTCTCGTAGTTATAGTTCGTGCCCTCATCCTCGTACAAGGTATAAGAGCCATCCTTGCCGGCATAGACATAGAGGTCGATCAACTCCGGCTTCTTCTCATCACTCCACTGCATCTCAGGACCTATCGGAAGAATAGCACCCTCTGGGATGAAGACAGGAATCTTATCGTATGGCGCATCAGCCACGATGGTCTGACCACCTGCATGATATTCTCCGGTATAGAAATCGTACCAGCCCTTCTGCTTAGGCAGATAGACTTCACGTGAATATTTCTGATACTCGCCCACCGGACAAGCCATCAGGGCAGAACCGAACATCCACTGGTCCTTGATATCCAAAACCTTCTCATCGCCATTGAAATCCATCACCAGTCCACGCATCATGGTGTAATCCTTGAGATGAACCATACCCGCCATGCTGTAGAGGTAAGGCATCAGGCGATAGCGGAGCTTGTCGTAGGCTACGATGGTCTTGTAGGCAGGATGATCGGCTGGAGCGATGTTCCACACCTCACGCAATGGCCACTGACCGTGGGCACGATAGATCGGAACGAAACAACCGAACTGGTTCCAGCGAGCCTGCAGCTCTCTCCATTCCTTAAGATCGGCATTCTCAGTACCATTCTTGTCGAACTCCTGCTGGGCAGCCACATAGCGGTTTTCCACACAGAAACCACCCTGGTCCATTCCCCAGAAAGGAAGACCCGCCATGGAATAGTTCAATCCGGCAGTCATCTGCGCACGCATATCCTCCCAGCGGGTAGCAATATCGCCCGACCAGGTAGCGGTGCTGTAGCGCTGCTCGCCTGCAAAACCGGAACGGGTCAAGAGGAAGACACGCTGGTTAGGGTTCACGCTACGCTGACCATTATAGATGGCATCGGCATTCACGATGCTGTAGGCATTGAAATACTCGGTAGATGTACCCAGGGCAGTAGGACCCGAAAGTGCCTTACGGTACCACATCGGGGTGCAGTCGCAAACGTTTGGCTCGGATGCATCCATCCACCAGGCATCGACACCGAACTTATACTTGGTATAGAGATTCTCATCCATCTGTCGCCAGAACATCTTTCTGGCTCCGGCATCGTAGGCATCATAGAAGGAGCCGCAGAAACCGAGCCAGTCGTGGATATCATCCTTGATAGCCTGGTGATACATCCAGCCCTTGGCATCCAGTTCCTTGTAATTCTTCACGGTATCATAGAATTTCGGCCAAACCGAAATCATGAATCTTCCATGCAGGGCGTGCACGCTGTCGAGCATCGCCTGAGGGTTCGGATAGCGAGCCGCCTCAAACTCGTGGCTTCCCCATGAATCCAGCTTCCAGTAGTTCCAGTCCTGTACGATGTTATCTACCGGAATCTTCAGGTCACGGAACTTCTTCATATTCTCCTCGATATCCTTGCTGCTCTGATAGCGCTCACGGCTCTGCCAGAAACCGAGCACCCACTTAGGATATACCGGAGCCTTGCCGGTAAGGGTGCGGTAGCCCGAGATCACCTCGTCCATATCCTTGCCGGCGATGAAGTAGTAATCCATATCCGGCGACATCTCGCTCCAGATGCTCAGCTGGTTCTTCTCAGCCTCAGAACGTGGGGCTGCCACACGGAGACCGCAGTAGGAAACATCGCCATCCGGCTGCCATTCGATGCGGATTGGGGTCTTCTTGCCCTTCGGGATGGCTGTCTCAAACTTATAGGAGTTCGGATTCCAGGCGGTACGCCAGCGCTCAGGCACTACCAGCTTGCCATCGATATAGATCTTCATATAGCCGGCATAGTAGAGGATAAACTGATAGAAGCTGCTGGTTGGCGCCTCTACATATCCCTCGTAAACTACCTTGGAGCCATTCAGGGCAAAGCCCTTCGGCAGGTTCTGGATGCCGCCCTTATCAGTCTTGTTGCAGATTTCAGAAGTCTCAGGCATGGCATATTCGAAATAGATGCTGTCCTCGCCACGAACGATCTTCTGTCCGTTCTTATCCACGTAGGTACCGGTGAGCTGACCTTCCTTTCCGTCCTTATCGTAGAGCTTGAAGGCACGGTTCAGCTGGAGATAATCGTCAGGATTACCCCAGCGGCAATAAGAGTAAGAATCCCAGAGGATGCCGTAGTTCTTGTTGGAGATGACGAAAGGCACACTCACCTTGGTGTTATACTGGAAGAGGTCTTCGTTCTTGCCCTTCATGTTGAGCTCTTCGCTCTGGTGCTGACCGAGACCATAGAAAGCTTCATTGTCTGGCGAATCGAAGAGGGCACGCCACGACCATCCGTGCTTCTGAGCTTCAGGCACCTTGGCGATATCCACACCGATTTCACGGTCGGGCACGGTGAATGGCTTGAAGGTCTTTCCGCCCTGTGCCACCTCTTTCAACAGAACCTGATCCTTGAGATCATAGAAGGTAATCTGTCCGGTAGCCTCGTTCAGTACGGCACGCATGGCAGCGGTGGTGATGATGAGGTCATCGCCCTGCTCCTCTACCTTGTACTTCGCCTTGGAGTTCTGAGGCACGATGATGAGACTCTGCTTGCTGCGGAATCCCTGCTCGGCTGTAGCCTGTACACGGATGATGCGGTCGCTTACCACCTGGAGGCGGATTTGCGATGGACCGTAATTCTGATGCTGTTTCAACTGTACGGTAAGATAATTACCATTTTGAACAAAATCAGCTGCCTGGGCACCCATAGTGCCCAGAATCAATGCAGCCGTAACAAATAATGTCTTTGTTGGTTTCATTTAGTTTGTTTTTTTAGAGTTTATAAAATTGTTATAATAGTCTATTTCTTCACGAGATTCTTTTCAGAACTTTCACGTATCTTGAGAATCATCGGCACCACCTCCTTGTAGATTTTCTCATCGCCATTGATGCTCTTCATCAGGAGCTGGCAGGCTTTGGTGCCCTGCACGTGTGCCTGGTCCATGATGGCGGTGAGGCGAGGGGTTACGAAGGCGGCTGTATCCCCATCGGTGAATCCGATGATAGCCACATCTTCCGGAATGCGCAGACCTTTCGACTTGATGGCATCGAAGGCAGCATAGGTGATGATATCATTGAAGGCGAGGAAGGCATCAGGCGGATTCTCACCTTCCAGGAGTCGGAGCGTGGCATTGCGCGCCACATCGAAGTCTATCTTGTCGCATACCACCAGGTCGCGGTCGATAGGGATGCGGTTCTCGCGGAGCGCTTCGAGATAACCGTGCTTGCGGCGGCGCACCATATCTAGGTGGTTAGGACCACCGATGAAAGCCACACGGCGCGAACCGGTTTCTATCATGTGCTGGGTGGCCTCCTGAGCCGCCACATCACCATTTCCCACCACCTGAGAGAACTTATCCTCCAGACAGCAGCGGGCAAAGAATACCAGGGGCACCCCCATCTTGTGGAGCTGCTCGAAGTGAGAATAGTCGGTGGTGTCCTGCGCCAGACAGGCGATGATACCCTCTACATGCATATTGAGGAAGTTATCGAGAGCCTGCGCCTCGCGCTCATGGTCTTCATGACTGTTGGCACTGATGACGGAATAGCCCAGCTTGGAGGCATAGTCTTCGATGCCATCGAGAACAGCGGCATAATAGTGAGTCACGAGATTAGGTACGATGACACCAATCACCCTCGGAGCTTCCTTGCGGAGACTCTGGGCGAAAGGATTCGGGCGATAGTTCAGCTCCTTGGCGAGTTGCTTCACCTTCTGGGTCATCTCCTCTCCTACTTCATGACTGTTTCGCAATGCTCTGGAAACGGTGGCTATACTGACACCGAGCTTATCAGCAAGGTCTTTTAATGAGGTTCTACGCTGCTTCATGTATAATAAGTTAGTTATGTATGGTGCGATATTGCATCAAATTTACTGCAAAGATACTATTTTTATTCTAATTTGCAAACGTTTACGTGTATTTTTTTAGCAAATATAGCACATATTTCTAAAAATACTTGTAATTTTGCAGCACAAAAAGTAATGAATAGTTGATAATAAGTTAGTTAGAAATGAAAAAGCTTCAGACTGTCGGGAGACAATCTGAAGCATTTTTTGTATCTATCTAGATGTAATATTCAGCAGAATCTACCAGTCCGGCACGAAGTGCGTACTTTGTTGCTTCGTGCACGTTGTTCACCCCGAGCTTTCTGAAGATATTCTTTCGGTGGGTATTCACGGTATGGAAACTGGAGAAGCGCTTCTCGGCGATTTCCTTGGTAGTCATACCCAGGGCGATATCCTTGAGGATCTCGGTTTCGGTCTTGGTGAGATTCACCTTTTCTTCTACTTCCTGCCGTGGAGTAAGGAGCACCTCCATCATTCGCTGGCAGACAAATCGCTTGCTATCCACGCAGAAGCGTATCGCCTCCTTGATTTCCATCAGCGGACTCTCCTTCAGGAGCACGCTGAACATACTGCTGCTGGCGATGAGCACACGCACGAAATCGGCACTCAGGTCTTCGCTGAACAGCAACCATCGGGTATAGGGAAAGCGCTGGTTGAGAATGAGCAGTTCGGCGGCATCATTGATATCGAAAAGTGTATAATCGAGTATCACCACCGTATCCTCATTTTCCCGCAAGGCAAGCATCAGCTCTGTCTTGTCTTCCACATATTTGGTTTCCAATCCTTCCATTTTCTCTATCACGAATGTCAGTCCGGCACGCGTGATATCCTGCTTATCTGCCAATAGAATCTTCATAAGCAATCTCCTTCTTTATGTTGTTATATACTCTTTTATGACCAAACTTTATGAAGAGAGAACATAGCAAAAAGGCTATGTTCTCCCTGTTTTATCTTTCCTAGAATGACATGAGGAATCCCATTCGGATGCCCCACTTATCTACATTGGCATGATCCAGGTAGTTGATACGACGCACATAATCGATTCCGAAGAACTTGAAGATGTTGTGCACACCGGCTACCACCTCCCAATATGGCGTATTGCCAAAGGTATAGGAGTTGTTAGGGAACTTGAAGATCACATCATCCGATGCATTCTTCACCGGATTGTTCTTGTCGGTGAGCTGTCCCCAGACTCCCTTCACGGCTACATACTCGCGCCACTTCAGCTTCTTGATGAGCGGAATGCGGTTGAGAAGCTTGCCGTTCATATCCCAGGCTACCGACCAGAAGAGCTGGCGGTCGCTCAGGAACTCCCAGTCTTTCATCATACTGATGGTTGCCTCCTGCTCGAAGATGGAGAGGTTGACTGGTGGCTGGACGAGCATGGTGAATGGAACCTTGTTCCACTGCATCTTGCCCACGATGTTGAAATCCACATATCCGAAGCTGCCCAGCCACTGGCGCTTGTAGATGCCCAGCGTGGTGAGGTTGCTCTGATACTGACCGCCCATGAATCCGTCCAGACCCATAGAATGGCGGAGGGTGAGCTCAGGACTGTCGAGATTGATAGGCAATCGCTGCTGCTTGGTGTTGACATAGGTAACACCCGGGTTGTAGTCGATGCCCACAGATGCCTCGGTGGTTCGGATCTTCTTCACTTCCTCGCCCGTGTTCACCTTGAAATAATGCAGGTTGCCCACGGTGCGGTTGCTCTGCCATCTCATCCCCGCATCGAAGCGGAGTCCCCAGTCGGTCTCATAGACGAAGCTGAACTTCTGTCGCTGGTAGAGATACATCTGATCCTGCGTAGCGGCACGGATGGTCATGAAGAAGTTATCCTTGTTGTGCAGCAGGTTGTCATCGGATGGAGAGGTGATATCGTGACCAATCTCGAAGACGAACTTGCGCATCGGGAATTCGAACGGACTGTTCTTTTTCTTGTTGAGCGAATAGGTGAAGAGATGACCATAGTACCAGTTGTGACTCTTCGTACCATAGGCTCCATATCCATCCCAGAAGAAGTGAGGATTGAGTGCCGCCATGGTGCGGGCTGCCAGACGCAGGCGCACGCCATCCACGTAGTTGTTGGAGAGGAAGGTGTTGATAGGTCCGAGGTCGAAGAGGCTCTTTCTGCCATCCTTTCCTCCGTTTCCTATCTCTACATAGTTCTCCATCAACGCCTTGACGCCGAAGATGATGTACTTGAATCCCTTGGAATTCTCCATGCGGTGGATGAAGCTGTCCATCGACGACTCACTCTTGGTGAGATCCACCTGCCGGTACTTGTTCCAGTAAGCCTCATCTCGGTTCATCGCATCCATATCATGCCTTACCTTCGCCTTGCCCTTGAAGAGCATCTTCGGCAGAGGGTCGAAGGCGTAATCGGTGATTCGGGTGTTGCGCACCACCAGCAGATCCTGCAGCAGCTTGTTCATGTGCATCTCTGCTATCATATCATCCTTGGTGAGCACCCACTCGCCATTGTCGAGCTTGGTATATTCCTGCTCAATCTTCATATCCTTCACCCAGTTGACGGCTGAGTTGTGAGGCATATAGAGATTACATTTCTTGACGTGCAGGGTACTGTCGGCAAGCACATAGAGCTCGCCTCGGAATCCGAAGTCCTGACTGTTGGCTGGGATAAACTGCAGATGATAGCAGAGGTCGCGGTTCACATACACCGTATCTTCTATATAATAATGATAGAAGCTGATGGCTGTTCTGCCGAGCGGAGATGGGAACGGATACTGGAGCAGTCGCACGTAGTCATCGTAGATATCCACATCGGTGAAGACATCCTTGATGGCTGTATTCAGGATTTCTCCGGTCTGGATCACCTGTCCGATACCATTGCTCTGCTGACCCTTGATGATATCCTTTTCGCTCTTCGGGTTCTTGCGGTAAACGTGCTGCGAAACGGTCTCGTCGATGCTTACCGGCAGGGTGAGCTTACCGTTGTAAGGCGAAAGCTCTACCTGGTCGAGGAGATACTGTCGCTTGCTGAAGAACTTGCCCTCCATCTGCTCCTTGGTGATATCATTGAGTGCGAGGGTGATCTTCTGATATTTATCATACTGATAATAATCATAGTTGCTGAGGTCGCTCTTCTTCTTGGCAGCGATGACACGTCGCATAAGTTCCACGGCAGGGTTATCCTTGCGCTTGTATCTTCCCTTCTTCGATTTCACCACGACTTCTCCCAGTTTATGAGAATCGTCCTTGAGCTTGATTTCAAGGAAGCTGGTTTTCTCATCTACCTTCACCGTTGCGGTCTTGTAGCTCAGGGCGCTGACGGTAAGCATCAGTCCCGGCTTCTTTTCGATGGTAAACTTACCTTCTCCATCACTGGAAACGGCAATCTTGTGTCCCTTGTACTGCACGCTTGCATACGAAACGGCAAAGCCGTCATCGTCGATGACACGACCTGTTATCTTCTGCTGCGCCATCATCTGGAGTGTAGAAACCACCAGGAGGACGAGCACCAAATACAATTTTCTTATACCTTTCATTACCTTATTATATATATAGGGGCCTTGCGCCCATTATTAATCATTCTCAACTTTCAGGCTGCAAAGTTATAACATTATTCGTAAATAGCTGCAAAAACCTATTATATATTTCAGTTTTTTATGAGATTTTCAGAAATTCCTCCATCTCAGAGAGTTTCTTGATGATGCCGTCGGGGATGGATTCATCCACCTTCTTCTCTTCCCACTGCAACCCCTTGATCCATAGGGTGTGGCAGCCCAGCTTGTGTGCCGGGATGATATCCTTGCCATAGGTATCGCCCACTACCAGCACCTGAGAGGCTGGAAGATCGAGGGCACAGACTCCGAGGGCGAAAATGGCTGGGTTCGGCTTGCGCACACCCACTACTGCCGATTCTATCACATCCAGGAAATAGCCATCGATTCCTGCATCCTTCAATACCTGATTGATGTTGCCGTAGAAATTGGAAACCAGCACCATCGGATAGCCTGCCTGCTTCAGATGCTCCAGCACCTGCCTGTTCTCATTCAGAAGGGCAAGGGTCTTGGCATTGATATAGCGAGCCATATCCACAGCAATCTGATGGATTTCTGAATCAGAAAGGGAGAGGAAAAGGCTCTCTGATGATGCATCTGAATCATTTCCGAGATTTCCAAGCTTCGCCTGTTTCGCTGCATCATCCTTTCCGGTCTCCAGCAACTCCTTTCCTGCCAGGAAATTCAATTCGAGAATCAGTTTTTCTCTGAGAATATCCTCGAAATGGAAATCGGGAGTAACGATGGGATTCACAGCCAGGGCTCGCTCGCCATACACGTAGGCATCGCGAAACGCCTGCTTGTGGATACTTACTCCCGGCTCTACTCCCTCGTCATCAGCCACACCAATGCCGAAGTGCTCGTAGCCCTGCCACAGCACTTCCGACCAGTGGTCGCCCCTGGTATCGAGCGTGCCACCATAATCAAAGATGATTCCTTTTATATCCAGTACTTTCATTATTTTCCTTTATTAATTGTTTGCTGCTGGCTCTTCTGATCAGCCTCGTATTCCGCCTGAATCTTCTTCAGGTCCTTGTTTCCCACCTTGATGAGCAGGATGCCGATGGCTATCCATACCAGCTCACGGATTCGGGTGATGAGACCGGTATATACGCCCAGGGCACCCGTAAGATGCAGACCATCTACCGCCAGCGCCAATCCGCCCTCTCTAGCTCCCAACTGCATAGGAGAGAAGAAGATGAGATTACTGAAGAGCGATGAGAAGGCAAGAATCAGAACGCTGTCGGCGATGCTGATATCCGCCGCAAAAGCCTTCAGGATGAGATAAATCTCCAGGCTCTGGAGCACTCTCGCCATCACCTCGAAGAAGAGGGAACTGTAGAAGGTGCTCTTGTGCTGACCATGCAGCAGGGCTATCTGAGAATCTATCTGCTCCAGGGTCTCCTGCTTCTCCTGCGCAAACCGCTTAGCCCAGTTCTTTACGAAAGGAATATGGGTGAGCAGACGGATGCCCTTCTGCGCCATTCCCGTCTTGTAACCGCGGGCGAAGAAGTAGATGCCAAGCAGGCAAAAGGCTGCGATGAAACCCAACATGATGCCCATAGGAACCCCTATCGGATACAGGGCGATATAAAGGAATACCGAAAGGAACCAGAACCAGAAATGGGAGAAGATGTGCATCATCACATAGAGAATGACCGATGATGTAGCCTTGCTCACACCCGTGAAAGGCTTCAGCTCCATGATGCGGTAAGGTTCGCCGCCCATCAATCCGCAGGGAGTGGTGTAGTTCAGGGCAAATCCGCTCACGGTGAGCTTATACACGTGCCAGAACGAGAGTCCCTTCACCCTACCCTCGTCGTTGATGATGAGCCACCAGGAAACGGTGTTCACCCAATAAATCACGAGCCACAAACCGAGAATCAGCGGGAAATAGATGCCCGCCTGCTTCAGATAGCGCCAAATATCGGTGTAGTCCATATCCATCGTGCAGAGCATGATGATAATGGCGATGATACCGAACGCCATGAATATATTTCTGAACTTGTTATTCATAAAAGAACTTGTTATTCATAAAAGAACTTGTTATTCATAAAAGAACTTGTTATTCACAAAAGTATTTGTTATTTACAAAAGTATTTATTCACAAAAATATTTGTTATTCCCGAAATAAGACGTTTATGCCCCGTACTCGCCTTTCAGAACCTTCTGGTTGAGCTTCAGGCAAAGGCGCTCATGGGTTCCTCTCATATAGAAGAAAATCAGGCTGAACACGGTGATCTCGATAGCCGGATAAAGCCATGGAAGACCTATCAGGATAGAGACGAAAAGCGTGATGCTGCGCCAGTTGAAGGTAAGGATATTGGCATATTTCATCAGTGGAAGACTGCCCGCACGGAAGTCGGCACGCAACTGCTCCGGCAACTGCTGCGGATATCTTTCGCGCAGATTTCTCTTGAATATCTGGAAGATAGGAGTATCGCGCTCCTGTCCCAAGGTATAGTTCTTGTAGAAGAACTGGAAGAGCTTCTGCACAGGCTCCTTCTTCCATTTCATCTGCTTCCACAGCTCTACCTGCTTGCTGGCATCGTCCAGTTCGCTGCCCTCCTTGCCTTTCAGGAAGAAGAGATGAATCTGACGGTAGTAGTCGGCAAGACGGCTCTGAATGGCATGACATCCGAAGCCTGCCACGATGCAGAGTGCCCAAATCTTCCAGCCCCACTCTGGCATCAGACGGAAGGAGATGGCGAAGTAGATGCTGACAAACCAGAAGTCGCCAGCAGCACCATCAAGGATTCTGCCCAGGGCACTCTTCTGGTTGGTGAGTCGTGCCAGCTGACCGTCGCAGCTATCATATACGTTTGCCCAGATGAGCAAGAAGATGCCCAAGATATTAATTGCCAGATCATCGAAATAGAAGCAGATGCCCGCTCCTACGCCGAGGAAGATGGAAAGAATGGTCACCACGTTTGGGGTGACGTGAAGCATGCGGAAGAATCGCGCCCACTGGTAACCAATAGGGCGATAGAAATAAATATCAATGTGCTCCTCGGTATCCGCTGATTTCAGAGAAGCCTTAAATTCCTGATTCATCTTTTTTATTTTTATTCTTGTATCATTTTTGTTGCTATATAGAAGGCAGCCTCATCACGGCATGGCGCAAAGCTAGGCCAGTCGTTGAAGTCGATGATCCGGATGCTGCCATCCTCGCTGACTACGCAGTCGCCGCCATATACCGGCACATTCAGCATGTCGGCAGCCTTGTCAGCCTCAGCCTTCAGAGCCTCGGCATCGAAGGCGATGCCCTGAGCCTCGCCATTGATTACCTCCAGTCCGAACTTGGAACGATGACCGCATTTCGATGGATAGAACCAATAGAAGAAATCGGTACCAGATACACCATAGAACTTGATGAGGTCGCCCTTCAGATGCTCATTCACCACTACCGATGTGATGCCACGCAACCAGAATTCCTTCAGCAGCGCCTCAGCCTCCTGCTCGTTCTGCACATAGCAGGTATCCTCCTTCTGCTGGGCACAGCCATCGCCACGCTTCAGCCAGCAAGGATAGTGGATATCCTCCACCATCTCCCCGTTTCTGCCGATGATGCGGCTCTCTGGGGTAGCGATGCCTCCGGCGATGAAACGCTCGGTCATGATGCGGCGGATGCAGCGGTTCACACCCAGACTGGAGTTCACCACCAATACGCCCTCCTCCTCTATTCTGCCCAGAATATCGAGTGCCTGCTTGCTGCGCGCCATCGAGAAGAAGCCATCCACGCCCACTGCCACACGGCAGCGAGGCCATCCGTAGGCTCTCTCCAACACGGTTGCCTTGCGGCAGAATTCCTTCTCGCACATCAGCATCACCTGCGCACCGAGTGCCTCCAGTTGCAGCTTCACGGCATTCATGATGGCAGCATCGTTATCCACGCAATTAGGCGAGAACTCGTTGCCACGACATACACCTACCAGGGTCTTTCCCTCCAGGGGATGGATGAAAGCCTCAGCCTTCGCAATATCCTCCTTGTGATCTACATCGAGAATCTTGTTGATAGGATAAGCCTCCAGCTTCAATCCCTCTACCACCAGCTGTCGCTGGAAGTTGCGCATGCGGCTCATGCCCTGCTCCATGCAGCGGTCGAGCACATCGAGCGCCTTGTCGCCCAAACAGTAGATGCCACCCGAAATCAGATGGTCATCGCCCTCCTGCTTATCATGGAAGCCCGTAATTCGGGGCTTCTTGTGAGAACCCTGCTTGTCGAGCAGACTGGCGCCCTCGGCATCCGCCTGCTTCTCCACACCAACCCACAGCGGTTTTTCATCGTCCACGTATGGGGTGACAGCCATGCAGCCGTCAATATCCTTTGCCTCCAGGAAATGGCGGATATACTTCTTGAACTCCTCCTCACGGAAGATGGTATCCACGGTGGTGAGGCAGAAGCGCTCGCCACGGAGATATGGCGAGAGGGCATGCAGACTGTGCATGGAACTAGGAGTGGTCTTCACCACCAGGCACAGAGGCACCGGCAGCTTCATCTGCTCCAGATGCTCACGCACCGCCGTGCTCCATTCGTTGACAATCACTACGATTTCGGTAGCACCGCAATCTACGAAGATGCGTAGAAGGCGCTCTATCATCGGTTCGCCGCATACCGGCACCAGGGGTTTAGGCTGTTCCACGCCCTCCTGTGCCAATCGGCTTCCCTCGCCTGCGGCTATAACTGCAAATCTCATTCTATTTTCTATATTTTTATTTTCTTCAAATTCCTATAATCTTGTAACTTTCGTCTGTAGGAGTAAATCCCTGCAGATTTCATCTGTAGCAGCAAATTCCTACAGTTTTCTTCTGTAGCAGCGGCGGCGACGGTGCTGCACGCTTTCCAGATACTGCCACTGGCTCTGCACTCCCTTGTTGCTCTCCATCTGCGGCATCGCCTCCGCCCACTTGAAACCGTAGCGGCGGTACTGCTCGATGAGGTCGGCGAAGATGAGGGCATTGGCGCCCTTGCTGCGGTATTCCGGCAACACGCCGATGAGCACCAGATCCACGGTATCGGTGGCATGGCACTTCATCACCCGCAGGAGTCGAAGCCATCCCCAAGGGAAGAGCTTGCCGTTGCGGTTCTTCTGCAGCGCCTCGGTCATGGATGGAAAGGATACGCCGAAACCGATCAGACGGTTGTTGTCGTTGCCATCTACCACACCAGTAATGAGGTTCATATCCGCCATCTTGATATACGAATCCACATACCCGTCGATCTGTCGGTCGGTGAGCTGCTGGAAATCGTAGAGATTCTTGTAGGTCTCGTTGACGATGTGGAAAATCTCCTTGCCCATGCCGCCCTGAACCAGTTCGTGCTTGGTAAACTTACGCACGTGCAGATTGTAGCGACTCTCGATGAGCTGGGCTGTCTTGGCAAATTTCGGAGGAGTTACCTCAGGCACCTTGATGCGGTACTCCAGCCAGTCGTTTTCCTTCTGGAAGAGGTCAAGAGCATCCATGTGCTTGGGATAATAAGGGTAATTGTAGTTGACGTACATGGTGGATTTCTCCTGGAATCCTTCGATGAGCATTCCTTCGCGGTCCATATCGGTAAAACCAAGTGGTCCTACCAATTCTTTCATGCCACGCTCTCTGCCCCAGTGGGCTGCGGCATCCAGCAACTTACTGGAAACTTCCAGGTTATCGATGAAGTCGAACCATCCGAAGCGCACCTGCTTCTTGTTCCACTGGTCGTTGGCACAATGGTTGATGATGGCAGCAATGCGGCCTACCACCTTCGGGATGCTGTAATCGATAGCCAGGAAATATTGCGCTTCGCAGAATTCGAAGGCTGGATTCTTGTCTTTTCTCAATGTATTCCACTCGTCAAAACGCAAGTAAGGAACGGCATATTTGCTACCTTCATAAAGGTCGTAATAGAACTGTATGAAAGTTCTCAATCCTTTCTTGGTGGTAACGGGTATGATTCTAATATCACTCATTGATCTGATCTTTTTCTAAAACTTTTTTGCTCTGATTTTTCTTTTTATAATAATGTATCATCAGAAAAACGGTGCAAAAGTACAAGTTTTTTCCGAGATGGCAAACGAAATCACTGTTTTTTTTCCCCTAGAGCGTTAAAAACCCCGAATATTTCCCCCTTTCGGAAATAAAGCAGTAACTTTGCAGGCTGAAAAGATTCAAGAAAACAAGGAAACAAGAAGAAGATAAGAAGAAGAAAGAGTATGAAGAAATCAAGAGATAATTATACATTCCTGACCCATGCACCGGTGCATCGGGTGATTTTTACGATGGCGATTCCTACCATTATCAGCATGTTATCGACGAGTATGTACAACCTCGCCGACACCTACTTCGTGGGCAGCATCAACACCCAGAGCGTGGCGGCAGTAGGCGTCTCCTTCGCTATGATGGCAGTAATCCAGGCTGTTGGTTTCTTCTATGGTCATGGCTCTGGCAACTACATCTCCAGAAAGCTGGGAGCCAAGGAGGTGGAGAAGGCGAAGAAGATGGCATCCACGGGCTTCGTACTGAGCTTTCTGACGGGACTCCTCATCGCCATTCTTGGACAAATTTTCCTCACACAGCTCTGCGTCCTTCTGGGTTCCACCCCTACCATCCAACCTTACACAGAGCGCTATCTCGGCATCATCCTGCTGGGAGCTCCTTTCATGACTACATCGCTGACACTCAATAACCAGATGCGTTTTCAGGGCAACGCGATGTATGCGATGAAGGGAATCATGTCGGGTGTGATTCTCAACCTCATCCTCGCCCCGCTGCTCATCCTTTATTTTGCCATGGGCATCACGGGTGCCGCCATCGCCACCCTCATCAGCCAGTGCTTCGGCTGCGCCATGCTCTTCTGGATGACGCACAAGGGAGAGAACATCCGAATCCATCCGCGCGACTTCACGCCATCCAGAGCTTACTTCAAGGAGATCATCTTTGGCGGCACACCTTCCTTATCAAGACAGGGCTTGGGAAGCATCGCCACGCTGGTGCTGAACGTGGCTGCCGGAGCCTATGGAGATGCAGCCATTGCGGGTATGAGTATCGTGACGAGAATCTCGTTCTTCACCTATGCCGTGGTAATCGGACTGGGTCAGGGTTTCCAGCCACTCTGCGGTTTCTGCTATGGAGCCAAGTTGTACGGCCGCGTGAAGGAGGCGTTCTTTTTCTGCATCAAATGCGGCACGGTATTTCTAGCTGTTTGTGCTGTTATCGGCTTCCTCTTCTCTGAGCCAATCATCGAACTCTTCCGTGATGATACCAGCGTGGTAGCAGTGGGTTCCGTTGCCCTGAAGTGGCAGGTAATCAGCTTCCCTCTGGTTGCCACCATCGTGCTGACGAATATGCTGATGCAGACCATCCGCAAGCCCGTACGTGCGAATATCGTGGCAGCAGCACGTAGCGGACTGTTCTTCATTCCGCTCATTTTCATCCTCCCTCATTTCTTCGGATTACTGGGCGTTGAGATGTGTCAGGCGTGGGCAGACATCTGCTCTTTCCTCGTGGCGGTACCGATAGCCTGGAGTGCGTTCAGAGATATGTCGAGAACCTGCCCAAAAGTGACTCAGTGATTCAGAAACTCTCCCCCCACTTTTCCCACTCCATCTTTCCATTTCTACAAAAAAAATCCAAAAAGCTCCTTTATTTCTTTGCAGTTCAAGAAATTAATCGTATCTTTGCAGTCGAATTTTATTGATACATTAAGAACATGAGTAAAGATACACTAACTCATCAGCTGACAGAGACTATCGACGAGCTTTCAAGCCCGGAATCACTGAAGGGTCTCTTCCATCAGCATAGAGACGGAAATCCACTTCCTTCGGGCAAGGCGCTCGAAGACATCATCAATCTGTCTCGCTCCATCCTCTTTCCGGGATATTTCGGAAACTCATCCGTCAATATCTCTACCATCAAATACCATATCGGAGTAAGAGTTGAGAAACTCTACGAGATGCTCGCAGAACAGATTCTCGCCGGACTCTGTTTCGCCAACGACTGCGAAACGGAAACACAGGCTGAACTGCAGCACCAGCGCGCCAAGGCAGGCGTCATCGCCGCCAAAGTCATCATGGAATATCCCAAGCTCCGCAAGATTCTCGCCACCGACGTAGAGGCAGCCTACAATGGTGACCCGGCAGCGATGAGCCACGGAGAAATCATCTCCTGCTATCCCGTGATCAAGGCGCTCACCAACTACCGTATCGCTCATGTTCTGCATAAGCTCGGTGTACCCCTCATCCCTAGAATGATGACGGAACTGGCACACTCGGAGACAGGTATCGATATCAATCCGGAGGCTACCATCGGGCACCACTTCACCATCGACCACGGCACGGGTGTGGTTATCGGAGCCACCTGCATCATCGGCAACAACGTGAAGCTCTATCAGGGTGTCACCCTCGGAGCCAAGAGTTTCCCTTTGGACAAGGACGGCAATCCTATCAAGGGAATCCCTCGCCACCCTATCCTGGAAGACGATGTCATCGTATATGCCAACGCCACCATCCTGGGCAGAATCACCATCGGCGAAGGCTGCATCGTGGGCGCCAACGTATGGGTGACCAAGGATATGAAGCCGAAAACAAAAAAATATAGAAAAGAAAAACAAAGTTTATTAGATATAGAATTCAATAATGGAACAGGAATTTGAACTCATTGCCAAGACCTTTATGGGTCTGGAGCCAGTCTTGGCTGAGGAGCTCACCCAACTGGGTGCTAACAATGTACAAATAGGTCGCCGCATGGTATCTTTCACTGGCGACAAGGAAATGATGTATCGTGCTAACTTCCAGTTACACACAGCCATCCGCATCTTGAAACCTATCAAGCACTTCAAGGCTCGTTCTGCCGAGGAGGTGTACGACGAGATTCAGAAGATCAAGTGGGATGACATTTTAGAAGTGAAGAAGACTTTCTCGGTAGATTCTGTGGTCTATTCAGAGGAGTTCCGCAACTCACGCTTCGTGACTTACAAGGTAAAGGATGCCATCGTGGACTGGTTCCGCGAGAAGCAGGGCACACGTCCTAACATCAGCGTGTCTAACCCAGACATCCGCCTCAACATCCACATCGCAGAGGATAACGCTACCCTGAGTCTCGACTCAAGTGGTGAGAGTCTGCACCGCCGCGGCTACCGTCAGGAGCAGGTAGAGGCACCTCTGAACGAGGTTCTCGCTGCAGGTATGATCCTGATGACCGGCTGGAAGGGCGAATGCGACTTCATCGACCCAATGTGCGGTTCGGGAACCATCGCCATCGAGGCTGCCCTCATCGCCCGCAACATCTCTCCAGGCGTATTCCGCAAGGAGTTTGCCTTCGAGAAGTGGAGCGATTTCGACCAGGATCTCTTCGACATGATCTATAACGACGACTCTCAGGAGCGCGAGTTCGAGCACCACATCTACGGATATGATGTAGATATGAAGGCGGTGAACACTGCCAACCTCAACGTGCGTGCTGCCGGTCTGAGCAAGGATATCACCATCGCACAGCAGGACTTCAAGGACTTCACACAGCCTGCCGAGAAGAGCATCATCGTGATGAACCCTCCATACGGCGAGCGCATCTCTACCCCTAACCTGCTGAACACCTACAAGATGATTGGCGAGCGATTCAAGAGAGCTTTTGCAGGTAACGAGGCTTGGGTATTGAGCTACCGTGAGGAGTGCTTCGAGCAGATTGGTTTGAAGCCATCTATCAAGATTCCGGTATATAACGGAAGTCTGGAGTGCGAATTCCGCAAGTACGTGATGTTCGACGGCAAGATGAAGGAGTTCCGCTCTGAGGGCGGTATCGTGAAGACTGAGCGTGAGAAGAGCGAGATGGCTCAGAAGCACCGTTTCAAGAAGGAGCGCGAGTTCAAGAAGCGTGTGAGCGAGGAGACTGAGAACGAGGATGCTGATATCCGCAGCTTCCAGTTCCACAGCCATCGCCTGGAGGACTTCGAGAAGCGCCGCAATGAGATTCGCCGTGGCGGACGTCCACGTGTAAGTGCTGCCGGAAGACGCGACGATGATGATGACCGCAAGGGCGGTCGCAGCTTCGGAGGCAAGCGTAACGACCGTAACAACAAGCGCGGTGGTTTCAAGGGCGACCGCAGAGGCGGACGTGACTTCGGAGGAAAGCGTGGCAGCAAGCCTAGCTTCGACACGGACTTTGATGACGAGGATTAAGAATTTCTAGTGACACCGTAAAACGCGGTGTCACTAAGATTTCTAGCAATGCAGCGAAACGCTGCGTTGCTAAAGATAAAACCCTAGTTGTCAGACAGATAAACTACCTAACACCACAAAACATGGTGTTAGGTGTTACAAAAAAACAAGAAAAAAAATCATGAATCTGAAGAAATCAATTTATAAATTATCTTTTGCAGCTATGATTTCCATGATGGCTATGAATGCAACCGAGATGCAGGCACAGGGCGTGGTTCCTGCGCAGAAGGGCGAGAAAGCCTTTACACTGGAAGATCTGAACTTCGGTGGCAACAACTACCGCAACATGGTGGCAAAGAACCGCTGGTGCACCTGGTGGGGAAATGAACTCATCCATCAGGACATCGAGGCATGCTATCTCGTAAACAAGACTACCGGAAAGGAGACAAAACTCTTCGGTCTCAACGATATCAACCAGTGGATTGCTCCTACCAAGGACATCAAGGTAAGAGCCCTCTACAACGCTCAGTTCCCTTTCGCAGGCAAGAGCATCGTGATGGTAAGCAATGGCAGCAAGACCTACACCATCGACTTCAAGAAGCACAAGCTGCTGAGCGAGATGGAGTTTGAAGATGGCGAGAACCTCCTCGAGGCTAACGCACAGCAGAATGCATTCGCCTATCTGAAGGGCAGCAACCTCTATGTACGCACCTTCGACGTAACCAACAATGCCATGACAAGAGAGAAGAAATCGCACGATTTCCAGATCTCTACAGACGGCAGCCGCTCTATCGTATATGGTCAGAGTGTTCACCGCGATGAGTTCGGCATCAGCAAGGGTACCTTCTGGAGCCCTAACGGCGAACTGCTCGCCTTCTACCGCATGGACCAGAGCATGGTGACTGATTATCCACAGGTGGATATCCCGGAGATTGATTACTTCAATCACCCTGAGACAGAGACCTGCTGCGCCAAGCCTGCACCAGACAAGTATCCGATGACTGGCGAAACATCTCACAAGGTAACCGTAGGCGTATTCGACTGCATGACCGGCAAGACCGTCTATCTGAAGGCAGGCGACCCTACAGACCGCTACTTCACCAACATCGCATGGAGTCCGGACAGCAAGACCATCTACATGTTTGAGCTGAACCGCGACCAGAACGACTGTCGCCTGACTGCCTACAGCGCAGAGACCGGCGAGAAGACTGGCGAACTCTATCGCGAGACCGATGAGAAGTATGTAGAGCCTTGCCACCCAATCCAGTTCCTGCCTTGGGACAGCAACAGCTTCATCATGCAGAGCCGCAAGGATGGCTACAACCACCTCTATCTCTGCACCCTGGGCAAGCACGGAAGCCGCATGGCAAGCAATACGGAATCTCTCGAAATCAAGCAGTTGACATCAGGAAAGTGGGAAGTGATGGAAGTACTCGGCTTCAACAGCAAGCACAAGAGCATCATCATCGCATCCAACGAGTGCTCTCCTATCCAGCGAAACATCTTCGTGGTGGAAACCAAGACCGGCAAGCGCACCATGATGGACGATTGCGGCAAGGGATGGCACAACGCTACCCTGAGCGAGAACGGACAGTTTATCTATGATAACTACTCTACTCCAACCGTGCCTCGCAAGATTGCCATCGTAAACACCGAGAACGGCAAGCGCACAGCCTACTTCACAGCCGAGAACCCTTGGAAGGGCTACAACGTGCCAGAATACAGCTGCGGTTCCATCAAGGCTGATGACGGCGAGACCGACCTCTACTGGAGAATGGTGAAGCCAGTAAACTTCGATCCAAACAAGAAGTATCCTACTATTATATATGTATATGGTGGTCCTCACGCCCACAACGTGGATGCCCGCTGGAACTACTCTAGCCGTGGCTGGGAGACCTACATGGCAGAGAAGGGCTATCTGCTCTTCATCCTCGACAACCGTGGAAGCGAGAACCGTGGCAAAGCTTTCGAACAGGCCACCTTCCGTCAACTCGGACAGATAGAGATGCAGGACCAGATGAAGGGTGTGGAATATCTCAAGACCCTTCCCTATGTGGATGCTGACAGAATAGGCGTTCACGGATGGAGTTTCGGAGGATTCATGACCATATCGCTGATGACCAACTATCCTGAGGTCTTCAAGGTAGGTGTGGCAGGAGGACCTGTTATCGACTGGCACTGGTATGAGGTGATGTATGGCGAACGCTATATGGACACACCACAGACCAACCCTGAAGGCTACAAGAAAACCTCCTTGCTCTACCAGGCAAAGAACCTCAAGGGCAAGCTGCAGATCATACAGGGCTTGAACGATGTGACAGTAGTGCCACAGCATTGCCTCACCTTCCTCAAGGCATGCATTGCAGCCGGCACACAGCCCGACTTCTTTGTCTATCCTGGCGAGCCTCACAATATGCGAGGACATCAGAGCACGCATCTGCACGAGCGCATCAGCCAGTATTTCTTCGACTATCTGAAGTAAGAGAAGCTATCTGCTGACACACTATAGCAAAAACATAAAACCAACAGTCAACCTGCAAGGAAAAAGCAGGAAAACATGACTGCAGGTTTTATGTTTTTGCTTTTTTAGTAGCCTCATCGACCAACACCCACAACTCTACAAAAAGCCCGACCAGATAGCCATCAGGGGTTGGCTCAACATCTATTATGACATCTACAAACAATATTTCGGCAAATAACGCTTGCCTTTTCACCCTTTTTTAGTAACTTTGCAGCCGAAAAAGAGTAAAACAGGAGAGGTGTTCCAGGAGTTAATATCTCCTGACAGACATACGAAATAAAAATAATAACAAACAATAACTTACAGCAAATGAAAATTTTATTGTTGGGAGGCGGTGGCCGTGAGCACGCCTTAGCATGGAAGATCGCCCAGAGCGAGAAGTGTGACAAACTCTATATCGCACCAGGCAATGCCGGTACGATGAATGTCGGTGAGAACGTAGACATCAAGGCCGACGACTTCGAGGCACTTAAGAATTTCGCCGCAGAAAAGGGTGTCGACATGGTGATAGTAGGTCCTGAAGACCCATTGGTAAAGGGTGTGTACGATGATTTCAAGGCTGACCCACGTACCAAGAACATCCCTGTCATCGGTCCATCAAAGGCTGGTGCCGTGCTTGAGGGAAGCAAGGATTTCGCCAAGCAGTTCATGAAGCGCCACAACATCCCTACAGCCAAATACGAGACCTTCGACGGCACCACCGTCGAGGAAGGCTTGAAATTCCTCGAGACCCTGAAGGCTCCTTACGTACTGAAGGCTGACGGACTCTGTGCCGGCAAGGGTGTCCTCATCCTTCCTACCCTCGAGGAGGCCAAGAAAGAGTTCCGTGAGATGCTCGGCGGTATGTTCGGCAACGCCTCTGCCCGTGTGGTCATCGAGGAGTTCCTCAGCGGCATCGAGTGCTCGGTATTTGTACTTACCGACGGCAAGAACTACAAGATCCTGCCCGAAGCCAAAGACTACAAGCGTATCGGTGAGCACGACACAGGCCTCAACACAGGCGGTATGGGAAGCGTCACACCTGTACCTTTTGCCACCAAGGAGTGGATGCAGAAGGTTGACGAGCGTATCATCCGTCCTACCGTAGAGGGTCTTGCCGAGGAGAACATCGACTACAAGGGTTTCATCTTCTTCGGTCTGATCAATGTAGAGGGCGAACCCATGGTCATCGAGTACAACTGCCGTATGGGCGATCCTGAGACCGAGAGTGTGATGCTCCGTCTGAAGAGCGACATCGTAGACCTCTTCGAAGGTGTGGCTGAAGGCAATCTCGACGAGCGCAGCATCGAGTTCGACGAGCGTGCGGCAGTCTGCGTGATGCTCGTCAGCGGAGGTTATCCTGAGGCTTACAAGAAGGGTTACCCCATCGAGGGCATCGACCAGGTAGAAGGCTCCGTTGTGTTCCATTCCGGTACTGCTCTCAAAGACGGTCAGGTAGTAACCAATGGCGGACGTGTCATCTGCGTGAGCAGCTATGGCAAGGACAAGGAAGAGGCACTGAAGAAGAGCTTCGCCGAGGCTCAGAAGATTCAGTTCACCGACAAATACTTCCGTTCCGACATCGGACAGGACCTTTAAGACAATGTTTAATTAGTAGTGATTAATGATGAATCAGGCCGATGTCCTGTCGTTTGCCTCACAAGCAAACATGAAACACTAATCACTAAACACTAATATAGATGTTAAGACATAAGACCTTTCAGAACAAGATAGCGGTAAGCCGCTTCTCGTTACCAGTAACAGCAACCCTTATCGCCATGATATGGGTTGCTGTAGGTTTAGTACAGGGTGACATCTGGACTGAGCTGGCGTTTGCACTCGCCTCTACCCTTCTCATGGTAGAGCTCAACAACCGCAATGCCCTGATGCGTACCTACAGCCGCATGGTGTCGTGCAGTTTCCTGACACTCCTGTCGGTCACCTCACTCCCCGAGCCGTCGCTACATGCCAACGTGGTAACCCTCTGTTTCATTGCCTTCACCCTGCTCATCTGGAACGGCTATCAGGACCGGCAATCCACGGGCCGCACCTTCTATGCCTTCGCCTGTTTGGGCATAGCCTCGATGGAGTTTGTACAGATACTCTATTATCTGCCCATACTGTGGGCGATGATGATGTTCTTCACCAACTCCTTCAGTCTCCGCAACTTTGCAGCCTCCATCCTGGGAGTCATCATCCCCTACTGGTTTGCGGCCGGATTCTTTGTCTATACCAACAACATCGACTACCTCATCGCTCATTTTGCCAGTTTCATCGACTTCCACACGCTGTTCGACTATTCCATGATAACCGTGCATCAGTTGGTGAACCTCAGCTTCATCACCTTGCTGGCGGTCATCGGAGCAGTCCACTTCCTGCGCACCAGCTACGCCGACAAGATTCGTACCCGCATGATCTACGAGTCGTTCATCATGCTCGACATCGTCAGCTTCCTCTTCCTCGTACTCCAGCCACAGCATGAATACGAACTCGAGGGCATCATGATAGTCTGTACGGCACCCCTCTTCGCCCATTTCATTACCTTCACCAAGGGCAAGTTGTGCAACATCACCTTCATCACCATCCTTGTGATGGCTGTACTGCTACTGTTGTACAACCTCCTGTTTTCCCCCGTCATGCTGTTATGATAGCCTGGCTTATTTCGTTCCTGGTAGAATGGGGCTACTGGGGCATGCTCGTGGCAGCATTCCTTGCCGGCAGTTTCTTCCCCTTCAGCAGCGAGGCGGTCATGGCAGGACTGCAGGCTGCAGGTCTTGACCCCGTCCCGCTCATCATCTATGGCAGCATCGGCAATGTCCTGGGCTCAATGTTCAACTATGGTGTGGGACGTTTGGGCAAGATGGAATGGATAGAGCAATACCTGCACGTGAAGAAAGAGAGCCTCGACAAGGCAGAGCGCTTCATGGCTGGACGAGGTGCCTGGATGGGATTCTTCGCTTTTCTGCCCCTGTTGGGTAGTGCCATCACCATCGTATTGGGATTGACAAGAGCCAACATTCCTATTTCCATCCTCAGCATCACCATCGGCAAGGTGCTCAGATACATATTGTTAGTCTATGGATTGAGTTTTATTTTTTAAAGTATGAAGAGATTTATATACCTTATTATAATATGCACTCTGTTGGTGGGCTGCAAGGGCAATCAACAGAAGACTGCCCTCGCCGAGAGCGATGGCAAGCCAATGGTAACCGTCACCATACCTCCCTACCAGTATTTCGTCGATAAGATAGCCCAGGACAAGGTGGATGTCAACGTGATGGTTCCTGCAGGCGGCAATCCCGAGACTTACGAGCCCACTGCCCAGCAGATGGTGGAACTCTCTAAGAGTGCCCTCTATCTCAAGGTAGGAAACATCGGTTTCGAGCAGACCTGGATGCAGAAACTTCACGACAATGCTCCTCACATGAAGGTGGTCGACACCTCCGTGGGCATCTCACCTGCCAAGACACCCGGCGGCAATATCGACCCACATGTATGGATGAGTTGCAGCAACGCCCGAATTATCTCCGCCAACATCCTCAAGGCGCTCTGCAATCTCGAACCCAAGCACAAGGCTTTCTTTGAGAAGAACTATCAGTCGCTGCTCCGCATCATCGACCGGAGAGACAGCACCATCAGAATGAGCTTCCAGAAGAACCCTGAGATGGTACGCAAGTTTGTGATTTACCACCCCATCCTCACCTACTTCGCCCGTGATTACAAGTTGGAACAGCTCGCCATCGAGGAGGAAGGCAGGGAACCGAGTGTCGCCCAACTCAAAAGCCTCATCGAGAGAGCTAAGAAAGAGAAGATAAAATACTGCCTCATACAGACAGAGTTTGCCAACCGCAACACCTCGGTCTTCATCAAGGAGACCCACACCCAGGCGATGGAGATCAACCCCTTGCAAGGCGAATGGAACATGGCGATGCAAGAAGCATCATTGGCAATACAAGGCAAGGAACTGATTGTGGCAGGCAAGTAAAAGCCACGCTCAAGACAATAAACACAGAACAACATGAATCCAATCATAAAAATCGAGCACCTCGCAGCAGGCTACGAAGGCAAGGAAGTACTCCACGACGTCAACCTCACCATCTCTCAGGACGACTATCTGGGTATTATCGGACCCAATGGCGGCGGAAAGACAACCCTCATGCGTCTTATTCTCGGACTGATGAACCCCACCGAGGGAAACATCAGCTACTATAAGGACGGCAAGCCGGTGAAGGAAATCACCATGGGATACCTGCCACAATACAACGACCTCGACAAGCAGTTTCCCATCTCTGTATACGAAGTGGTGCTCTCTGGACTCAACAAGTCGAAGAGTCTCTTTGCCCGTTTCAGCAAAGAGCATCACCAGCTCGTAGCCGATACCTTGGATCGTATGCAGCTGTCCGACTTGAAAGACCGTCACATCGGAGCCTTGAGCGGAGGACAACTTCAGCGTGTTCTCTTGGCACGCGCCATCGTGTCAAAACCAGATGTCGTGATACTCGACGAGCCCAACACTTACATCGACCGTCGATTCCAGAAACAGATGTACGAGATGCTGGAGCAAATCAACAAGGAATGCGCCATCATCATCGTAAGCCACGACATTGCCGAAGTGCTGCACAATGTGAAGCACATCGCCTGCGTGAACCACCATCTGCACTATCACGATACTGCCGACATGCCGAAGGAAAAACTCGAGGAACATTTCCTCAAAGTATAAACTTTCAAGAGCTTTAAAGGATATTACCCAGTTCAGTTTGTAACTACTCAACACTCATATAGTCGTGAGTTGTTACTTCAATACTATACAAATTGTTTCTGTTAGTTATGATTTGTTCATTCTCTTACAGATAAATCTCTATTCAAAGGCTTTGAATGTACGTTCAAAGGCTCTGAATGTCCGTTCAAAGGCTTTGAATGTACGTTCAAAGGCTCTGAACGGAACTTTTGTATGTGGTTTAACGATTTTAGTTGACCACTTTAAGTTTTATTGATAATATGAGTTGA
>OIWV01000897.1_pt1 | contig 27728 bp, 27 predicted proteins | sample 1587751 | NCBI WGS metagenome assembly OIWV01 (sample SAMEA3888913, study PRJEB22519) | human gut metagenome | biome: human gut; feature: human-associated habitat; material: faeces | place: Denmark | collected 2010
CAATATATTCATCAGGTCGGGCATATTTGTTATAGCCGGGGAGTATACGAAAAATACCGCTGTACACTTCAGCAAAAATATTTTATCCATCTGATAGAAGATCGTCGGATAGAAGGGAGGATTGCCCGGGTATATCCGGGATATTATTATTATCTGAACGCTGCCCGCCGGATGCAGTTTACACTGGCCTTACTGAGGGCTGAACAGGAATTGAAGTTTACCGATTTGGACGATGTGCGCTATAACTATCTGGCTACCCGGGTCCTTTTTCCTGAATTGCTGGAATATGAAGTGTTTAAAACCCGTTTGCTTCCTCACCGGAGCCGGTTGGGATGGATCGACGGCCTATTGGATACGATTACGGATTATGCTTCCCTGGAACCACGACAAGTGGTGGAGCTGGCACAACAAATCAGTGCCCGTTTTATAACTAAGGACGAAGAGTTTCCGCCGATGTTCAATTATTATTCCAGGGTAATGATGAATCTGCCTCTGGAAGTGGAAGGAGCTCCGGTGGATATCGATGTCAAGATCCTCGACGATCTGTTTTTGGATTTGAGTAAATCGCTGGATTTGGTGCCTTGGGCCGATATCGAAGAGGATACGAAAGGAGCTTTGAAACGGGCCGGAAGTCCTGTTGCAGAACGCTATCGGGAACTGGATGCCTCTTGTGGGGTAGTAGATCCGGTCTTGATGCGGAGAGCAAGGGAATTAGCCGCTAAAATCCGGCTGAACTTTCTGACCTTTCAGGCAAAGATGAATAAAGCTTGTGTTTTTTATGAGCAGGAGAGCGGGGATTTGGATGAAGACGAATTGTATCGGGTGCATTTGAATCCTCATATTTTTATCGAGGAGTTGCCTGCCCCTTCGGCTTTGCTGGAAGTGGTGATTATGCTCGATTTATCGGGATCGATGACCGATGAAAATAAACTGGAATTGCAGTTGGTGTTATCGGTCGCTCTGGCGCTTGCTTTCGAAGCCAATCCGGATATCCGATTTTCTATTTATGGTCACCGGGTAAAGCAGGAAAGGGTTGAAATCGTCCGGTTTCATGAACCCGGGAAACGTCTGGAGATCAAAAAGCTGATCCGGGAGCTGAAAAAAACGAATCCTTTTGTGGAGGGTAATATTTTTAAGAGTGTGGAAAATGTGAATCTCAGCACCGTGATCGCATATAAGAAGGATGGTGTGAAGCATCATTTTCTGGAGAATTATGACAGCATTGGGAAAAATGCCCCGAAAGCGGAGGATGAGGCAAAGGAGTAATCAATTACTGACGGGGAGTTTGATGGGAGACGCGTATGATATATATTTTTACAGCGTTATATCCGGAGGCGAAGCCTTTGATCCGTGCTTTTTCTTTGAAAAAGGCGGTGGCAGGGCTTCCTTTTGATGTGTACGAAAATATGGACGGCGATCTGCGTCTGGTGATCACCGGCGCAGGAATGACTGCGGCGGCATGTGGGGTGTCGGCGGTGTTTGGCAGATACGGAGCAGGCGAAAGGGATCATCTGATCAATATAGGGACATGTGCGGTAGAGAATCCGGCAAGTGAGAAAAAAGATGATACAGAGACGGGATATAGTGGAATATATTTATGTCACAAAATTACTGACCGTAATACGGGACATACTTATTATCCGGATATGTTGTATCATCATTCCTTTGCGGAGGCAGAGATCATAACGGAACCGGTCGTCTGGGAGATGAGTGGGGATAATCGGGATAAACAAGATTTATCGGGAAAGCAGCATATAAATGATTGCCGAGTTCTTCTTCATGATATGGAAAGTGCGGCGGTGTATCAGGCGGGTTCTTTCTGGCTGGGACCACATCAGATGAGTTTTATGAAGACCGTGTCAGATGAGGGAGCAGGGGAGAAAATAACACCACGGATCTTAGAGTATGCTGTGGAGAATAATTTGGAACAGATCAAATCATACGTGTCAGATTTGGGACAGGCACTGGAACCGGATGAGGAGCAGCAAAAAAAAGAACAGCATTGTATGACTGTGGCAGAACAGCTTTGTCAGGAGCTTCATTGTTCTCAGACTATGAGGGCGGCCGTGGTACAGTGTGTCAGATATTGGACACTGGCAGATGTGGATTATCAGAATGTATTAGATAAAATGAGAGCCGACGGTGAATTGCCGTGCCGCGACAGAAGAGAGGGGAAGAAGCGTTTTGAAGAGCTTAAACAGAGATTATTATAATAAAGCGTTTTCCCATATCTATGTAGAGGAAACGGTAAGAGCGCATCCAAGGACAAAGGCGGTTCTGGAGAGGTTTCCGGATGCAGTGCAGATACCCATTCATCATTATAAGGATGTGTTCTGCCGCAAAAAACAGGATGTTGCTTTGCAGGAAAAACGGCCGGCGTTGATCCTTGCGGCAAAGGAAGGAAGGCTGATCTACGAGGGGGCGCCGGTTTGTCAAAGCTTTGGCAATGAGTATTTTTATTATACCTCCTGTGTAATGAACTGCGTTTATAATTGTGAATATTGTTATCTCAAGGGGATGTATCCCTCCGGTAATATTGTGGTTTTTGTGAATCTGGAGGATATTTTTGCAGAATTAGAGGAAATTTTACAGAAACATCCGGTCTATCTATGTGTATCCTATGACACGGATCTTATGGCGCTGGAGGATCTGACCGGATTTGTGGAGAGCTGGCTGGGATTTGTCCGCAGCCATGCCGGGATTCGTATTGAGATACGGACGAAATGTGGCCGGACCGATTTATGGGACAGATTGAAGCCGGATGAGAATGCAATCTTTTCTTTTACCCTTTCGCCGGAACGGATCCGGCGGGAGTGTGAGCACGGAACGGCATCTCTTGAAGGACGGCTCCGGTGTGCTGCAAGGGCAATGGAGCATGGATTTCCGGTGCGTTTATGCTTTGATCCGATCATTTACTGTCCGGATTGGCGGACACAGTATGATGCAATGCTGGATCAGGTGAGGAAACAGATTGATATGGAGAAAGTATGGGATGTCAGCGTGGGGTCTTTCCGGATTTCGCAGGATTATATGAAAAAGCTGAGGCGGAGTCAGAAGGATTCTGCGGTGGTACAGTTTCCGTTTGTAAATGAGAAGGGTGTGTACCATTATTCGGACAGACTAATGAACGAAATGGAACAGCATGTGGTGAGCAGGATTTGTGAGTGGATGCCTGAGGAGAAGATCTTCCGGTGGAGGGAATAGTGTGAAAAATACAGCGATTGTGACAGGAGCATCCTCCGGGATTGGCAGAGAGATCAGCCGTGTACTGGTGGAGATGGGATATGAAGTGTATGGCTTTGGACGGGAGTTTCCGGAGGAGGAAGTTTATTTTCATCCGATTGTATGCGATCTTTTGAATACGCCGGAACTGGAGCGGCAGATTAAGGAAATCCGCCGCCGGAATGATGTGTCATTATTGGTGAATAATGCAGGTGTGGGGTATTATGGATTTCACGAGGAACTAAATGTACAGAAGATACAGAAATTGGTGCGGACCAATCTGGAAGTGCCGATGGTTTTAACGAATTTATTGTTGCGGGATCTGAAAAAATATAGTGGGACAGTTATCAATATTTCTTCTGTGACAGCGCAGCTCAGTAATCCTCATGGCTGTGCTTATGGGGCAACGAAAGCGGGACTCAGCAGTTTTTCCCGGAGTCTTTTTGATGAGGTGCGTAAGTATGGTGTCCGTGTTGTGACGATTCAGCCGGATATGACAAAAACAGATCTGTACCGGAATGCGGACTTTGCTCAGGGAGAAGAGGAGGCGTCCTATTTGCTTCCGGAGGAGATAGCGGAGGCGGTGCGGAATATTCTTCAGATGAGGGAAGGTGCGGTTGTGACAGAGATCACGCTTCGTCCACAGCTTCACCGGATCCGGAGAAAATGATCTGTCATTAACGGGGTGTCAATAACTGGAAAATTTCAGTTATTGAAGCTGGCAGACCGGATATGTTACAATGGGTAAAACGACACATAGAAAAGGAGGAAAATCAATGAACATAAAAAGCTTGAGATTATTGGCAGGAGCCTTTTTGTTGGGAGTGGCATTGCTTGCTGCCGGACAGTTGGGAACGGGACAGACAGTAAAAGCGGCTGAGCCACAGGATGTATATGGTACCGCAAGATATGATTATGCCTTTAAGGTATTGGAGATTGTAAATAAAGAGCGTGCCCTTGAGGGAGCGGCTCCGTTAACGATGGATAAGGATCTGCTTTCGACCGCAATGCTTCGTTCAGCGGAAACGGTTGTTTCCTTTAGTCATACAAGACCCAATGGAGAGGTGTGCTATACTGCCAGCAGCAAAATGTCCGGTGAAAATATTGCTAAGGGAAGTGGATCGTCATGTGCAACTCCAAAGCAGGTAATGGTTCTGTGGATGAATTCTCCGGGACATAAGGCAAATATATTGGAAAAAAGCTATCAGTCTATTGGAATCGGCTGTTTTGCGACATCTTACGGTACATACTGGGTGCAGTGTTTTGGCCGTGGGACGGCACAGACGCTTTCGCAGCCGGAAAATGAAAAGGCAGGATATCGTGTAGCGACGGATACAACATCGCAGACGGTGCTTATTAAAGGCACGGATGTCGGAAGCAGCTCTGCCGGCACGTCTACGGCTTCGCCAATGCCATCGGCTGCACCGGCAGGAACTACAGAGAAACCGGCAGGCACAAAAGCACCGGCGGAGGCAATTACTGCGCCTTCCAGAACAAATACTTCTTTACAGTTCACTGTGAAATGTTATCTGAAGAAGATCACGTTAAAGTGGAACAAGGTGGCAAATGTCAGTAGATATGAGATACAGATTTCTAACAAAAGGAATTTCAAGCAGAAGAAGACGTATTCTTTGAAAAAAAATAAAACACAGAAGGTGATCAAAAAGTATAAGGGAAAGAAACTGGAATTGGGAAAGGCGTATTATGTGCGGATCCGTACTTATAAGAATGACAATGGAACAAAGGTGTATGGTTCGTGGAGCGACAGGATCCGGTGTCAGATGTAATAAGTTATGATCGGGGCAAATATGAGGCCTGATATTTCAGATCCTTTGTGTATATGATATAGCGGTCCTGCATTTTCAACTGATATTTTTCAATCAGATAATCGAAGGATTTATGCGAGGTGTAGCCGGAGGATTTCACTTCGATAGGACAGATTTTCTTCTTTTTGACAGTCATAAAGTCAATTTCGTATTTCTTTTCTCTGGCAGTTCCTTTCGGGTGTGTACATATATTCATGGAAGTAAAGGTCGTGCCCGGCGGCACGCAGCATTTGTGCTACAATAGTCAGTGGTTTATGGTTATTGGTATAGCACAAAATTGGCGGAATTATAACAGGAAATCACGAAAATAAAAGAAAAACTTGATATGTTCAGAAAAGAATGGGGGATCAGGATGAAAGCAATTACAGATCGCAGAAGCATACGAAAATATAAGAATATTCCTTTGGAGGAGGAGAAGATCAAGGACATTCTCCGGGCGGCACTTCTGGCGCCTTCTGCCAAAAACAGACAGCCTTGGAAATTTATTGTATATCAGGGAGACGCAAAGGAGCGGCTGGTGAAAGCTATGGAGAAAGGGATGGAGCGGGAGAAAAAGGGTATCACCGATCTGCCGGGATTTGCCTATGGCTTGCCGGATGCAACTCATACGCTGGAGATCATGAAGGCTGTTCCGGTGCTGGTGGCAGTTTTAAATACCAATGGTGGGACATTCTATGAGGAGATTGGGGCGGAACAGAGGATTGTGGAAAGCTGCGATTCTCTTTCGATCGGGGCAGCAGTGGAAAATATGCTGTTGCGTGCCACGGAGCTGGGAGTCGGCTCTCTGTGGATCGCCAATACCTGCTTTGCCTATAATGAGCTGGTTCAGGAGATCGGAACGAAGGATCAGCTCACCGGTGTTGTGGCACTGGGGTACGGGGATGAGGCTCCGGCACCGCGGCCGCGGAAGGCTTGGGATGACGTGGTGGAGTATCGGTCATAATCTCTAAAAAATCTGTCCGGTATGTGGTATTTTCGTTGACGCTGTTTGTGAAATGGAGTAAAATATTTAAGGATATTTAGGCGAAAACGCAACAGAAAGATATAAACCAACACAGGAGGAGTAAAACATCATGATGAGTCAGGAAATCCCTTACAAAATTTACCTGAGTGAGGAGGAAATGCCGAAGCAGTGGTATAATGTTCGTGCGGACATGAAGAATAAACCGGCACCACTTTTAAATCCGTCAACACACGAGCCAATGACACTGGCAGAGCTGGAGCATGTATTCTGTACAGAGCTTGCAAAGCAGGAGCTTGACGATACGACACCGTATTTTGATATTCCGGATGAGATTCTGGGATTCTATCGTATGTATCGTCCGTCACCACTGGTACGTGCGTATTGTCTGGAGAAAAAGCTTGATACACCGGCAAAGATTTATTATAAATTCGAGGGAAATAATACAAGCGGAAGCCATAAGTTAAACTCTGCCATTGCACAGGCATATTATGCGAAGCAACAGGGCTTAAAGGGTGTTACCACAGAGACCGGTGCAGGTCAGTGGGGTACAGCACTTTCTATGGCATGCTCATATTTTGATCTGGATTGTAAGGTATATATGGTAAAATGCTCTTACGAGCAGAAACCATTCCGTCGTGAGGTAATGCGTACATATGGTGCCAGCGTGACACCGTCTCCTTCTATGGATACAGAGGTAGGACGCAAGATCCTTTCAGAGCATCCGGGAACCACCGGCAGCCTTGGATGTGCCATTTCTGAGGCAGTAGAGGCAGCAACAAGCACCGAGGGTTATCGTTATGTATTGGGAAGTGTACTTTCTCAGGTACTTCTCCATCAGACGGTGATCGGCCTGGAGACGAAGGCTGCTCTTGATAAATATGACATTATTCCGGACATCATCATTGGATGCGCCGGTGGTGGCTCCAACCTTGGTGGGCTGGTATCTCCGTTTATCGGAGAGATGCTCCGTGGCGAGAAGAAGTATCAGGTGATCGCAGTTGAGCCTGCTTCCTGTCCAAGTCTCACCAGAGGTAAATACGCATATGACTTCTGTGATACCGGAAAGGTTTGTCCTCTGGCAAAGATGTACACGCTGGGCAGTGGCTTTATTCCTTCACCGAACCATGCCGGCGGTCTTCGTTATCATGGTATGAGCTCTGTACTTTCACAGCTTTATGATGATGGCCTGATGGAAGCACGTTCCGTAGAGCAGACAGCAGTATTTAAGGCAGCAGAGCAGTTTGCAAGAGTAGAGGGAATTCTTCCGGCACCGGAGAGCAGTCATGCGATCAAGGTAGCCATTGATGAGGCGATGAAGTGCAAGGAGACCGGCGAGGAGAAGACGATCGTATTTGGTCTCACCGGTACAGGATACTTTGATATGTATGCGTATGAGAGTTTCCATGACGGTACTATGAAGGATTATATTCCTACCGATGAAGATCTGCAGCCTGGTTTTGACAGCCTGCCAAAGATGTAATTTAAAATAGTTATTTTATAACTCCCGCAGAGAAGTAGTGTATCTGCGGGAGTTTTTTTGTGGATAAGCGTGCTTATATGATTTTATATGAAATTTATCTGACCCGTTTTGGATACATACAGTGTTTTTCTAACATTTGCCAGCATACCATGATGAAAACCCCACACAATAAAAGTGGGGGTGATCAAATGCTGTTGGATGTGGCGAGCGGCGGATTTGCTTTAAGTCTTGCGCTGACCAACCGGACGGATCTGGTATCGGAGGATATGAATCCGGAGGAACGGCGGGAGATGCTGGAAAAGCTTCGAAGTGAACAGCTTGAAAAAGAGGTAGGACTGTTAGTGAACCAGATTGGCAAGATCGATCAGCCGCCGGGTTAATAACCGTAGTAAAGTTTTGTATAATAGGGTGGCTTTGTATATACAAAAGCAGGGGCGTCATGGTAAAATAGATGTAATGGCAAAGTACAGGAGGGAAATGAATGAAAAAAAAGAAAAAGAACAATGGTCAATTATTGAAGTACAGTGATTTATTTACGAAGATCATCAACCGAAATATCTGTATTATTCTGGTGATTGTGCTTGGGATCGCATTTGTCGGCGTTACCCTTATGTCTGTATACAGAGGTAATGTGGCAATCAATTCTGAGGCGCAGGAATACCGGACAGAGATTGAAAAATGGGTATTAAAGCAGCAGAGCATATTAAATATGTTTGTTAATAATATAGAGGCGCAGGGAGATCTCTATAAGGATTATGACGCTGCTGTGCAGTATCTGGATCACATAACGCAGAAATATGAGGAGATTTCCTGTACATATTTATCAGATCCGTCACTGCCGACGGTTGTAATTATGAATAATGGCTGGAAGCCGGATGCTGATTTTGATGTGACACAGCGATCCTAGTATTCTGATGCCATTGACAATGATGACATTGCAGTCAGTGATCCATATCTTGATGAACAGACGGGGAACTACTGTATGACTATGAGCAAGCGTGTTGTGATTGACGGAAAGACGATCGGTGTATTTGGCATTGACTTCTATATGGATCAGTTGACGGCGATTCTTTCGGACAGCTACAATGGGCGCAATTATGCATTTTTGGCATCAAAGGATGGAATGATCGTGACACATCCGTCGGAGCAGCTGCAGCTTGGGGAGGGTGTCTCGGTAAAGGTCAGCGACAGCGTTTATGCAAAGTGCAAAAAGGACGCTTCCGTAAAAACGATCATTGATTATCAGAAAAAGGCCAAAACGGTTACGGCAATGACAACGGAGGATGGCAATTTCCGTGTCTTTATGGTAGAGGATTGGCTGCAGGTATATGCTTTTCTGGCAGAGACTACGATATTTTACATATTTATGTTTATAGCCTGTGTCTGGTGCAGCATCTGGTATAACCGCAGGATTATCGGTAAATGGTTCCAGCCTCTGGAGGAGTTTGCCAGAAAGATCCCAGCAGTGGCGCAGGGACAGCTGGATATTGTTTTTGATGAGGATGAGATCTGCCTGGAGATTAAAGTGTTGCAGGACTCATTAAACCGGATGGTTACGTCATTAAATACATATATAAATGATATTGTTCGTATATTGGAGGATATTGCAGAAGGAAATCTGGCTGTTACTTCTGACATTGAGTATCGGGGAGATTTTGAAAGGTTACAGCAGGCAATTCAGGAGATTACAGGCAATCTGAATGGACTGGTTCGTGATATTGAGCAGAGTGCAAAGCAGTTTCAGGGTATTTCTATGCAGGTTTCCGATATGTCCGGTCAGGTTGAGCAGGGAGCCAGACAGCAGGCGGACAGTATAGATGATCTTGCACAAAATATGACTCATCTGCAGAAAGGCATGGTACAGGCGACCGGCAGTGTGCAGGAAGTGATTGTGGCGGTAAATGCCAACAACGAAAATCTTCGTGATATTACTCACAATCAGATCAATCTTCTCAGTGATAAAATGCATGAGATTTCAGAAAGCTCCGCAAAGATCGGGGAATGTCTGGAGCTGATAAACAGTATCAACAGTCAGACTAATCTTCTTGCACTGAATGCTTCTATTGAGGCGGCAAGGGCAGGAGAGGCAGGAAAGGGATTTGCCGTTGTGGCAGATGAGATCCGGAAACTGTCGGAGAATACAGCGGATGCCAGCGGTGAGATCCGTGGAATGATCCAGAAAAATAACGAGTCCGTTCGGGAAGGAATTGACATCACAGAGCATACGGTTCAGATTCTTGAGGATAATCTGAAGAGCTTTGAAGAAGCCCGTGACGAGATTACGAAAGCAGCGCAAATCATAGAAAATCAGGAAGAATACATGAATAATATTTCTCAGTCGATGGGAACCATTGGCAGCATTGTAGACAACAATACCAGTGTTTCCAAAGAGAATACGGCGGCGGCAGAAGAAATGACACAGCAGACAGACCAGCTCTCCAGTCAGATCGGGAAATTCCATCTGGCAGAGTGACGGAATCCATCCTGTTTTCAGGAGAAAACGACTGGGGCGAAAACTGCCGAAAACTGGCAGAATCATTGACTTTTTGCGCCTGATATGATAAATTTAATCTATGTATTTATGTGTATTGGAGAGTTATGCCTGTGGGTCAGAGATGATTGTCTTTTGGAAGGGCATAGTGGTAAAAGTGCAAATAATATTTGCAGAAATGGAGATGGGGCATGGATTATACAAAATTAACAAATCAGGATCTGGAGCAGCTGATTGAGCAGAAGGATGTAGAGGCTACCTGTGAGATGGCGGACAGATGTCTGAATGGTACATATGGGGTTGAGCAGAATTTAAACAGAGCGTATCAGCTTTATCACAGAGCGGAGAGTAAGGGAAGCAGGCGTGCATACGTTGGATTAGCGTATATGTACGAAAATGGCATTCTCTTTGGACAGAATATAGAGCTGGCCAAGAAGTATTATGCGATGGCCGGTGTAGAAAAGACAGAATTTGCAGAGGTACAGGAACGGAAAAAGCATTATGTTGAGATGGAGTCAGGACCACGGGAGCCGGTTCGTGTCGGAGCCGATGGTCAGGTGATCGACCGGATTGTCAACGAAGCAATGGGAATCAGTGATGAACCTGTTGATGAGTCCAGACAGCATTTGATGGAGATGGCTGTGAGCCGCGCCCAGGAGGCGGCCGAAGCAGCACGGATGGCGGCGGTTAAGGCACAGGAGGCAGCCGCAGCAGCAGATAAGGCAGCAGAATATGCAAAAAAAGCCTGTCTGTAGACATGGAGGATTAAATGAAAAAGTATCGGGGAGCATCGGGAAAAATATATAATATTGATCCGGAGCCAATCGCCAAGGGCGGTGAAGGGACGATATGTGCCGTAGAAGGGGCAGATGATATCGTAGCAAAAATATACAAACAGGAAAAAAGAACAAAGCGTCGTTTGGAAAAGCTCTCTCTGATGATTCGCTATCAGTTAACGGATATTCAGCGCCGGCAGGTTACATGGCCATTGGACGTGATCTATGAGGAGTCCGGCTTTGCAGGTTATATTATGCCGAGACTTCATAGTGCTGAGGACTTTACTGTGGTATGTGGTGCCGGGATTGAGGAGATCAATCTGGAGGATCGATTATTTATCGGATATAATATTTGCGCAGCGGTAGATACGGTACATAGTTTTGGCCAGGTTTGTGGCGATCTGAATCCACAGAATATCTGTGTCAACCTGGATATGGATGATCCGGGAGCTTTGATGGTTACCTTGGTAGACACTGATTCGTATCATATTGTAAATGGTCAGATGATGTATCGCTGTGAGGTGGGACAGGCGAATTATATACCACCGGAGCTGCAGAAACGTTTATATGGCGGGCAGAGCTTATCGTCTATGCCACTTCCGACATATAGTAAGGAGACGGATCGTTTTGCGCTGGCAGTTAATTTATTTTCATTATTTATGAATGGCTGTCATCCTTTTGCGTGCGCGATCGACCCGGAGGAGGCAGAGCAAATGGATGAATCCTTGGATATACCACAGCCTTCCGACAATATCCGTAAAGGATTTTCACCATTCTTTTATAAGAAAAAGGGAATCACATATCCGACTTATGCGCCGGACTTTACATTCCTTCCGGAGAGCTTTCAGAGATTGTTTTATCGTACCTTTGTGGATGGCTATAAGGATCCAACGGCGCGTGCCAGTGCCAGTGAGTGGATGCAGGTGATCATGGAAGTCTTACAAAATAAAGACTATATTAAATGTCCGCATGGCCATATCTACTTTATCCACAAAATGGAATGTCCTTATTGCGAGATGATCAAAAAGCATCAGGAGAGACAGCGAAAAGCGGAGGCAGAGGCGGCCGCAGAGAAAAGAAGAATTGCAGCCAGTCAGCCGATTCATCCGAAGGAGCATATGGCAGACAATTATATGGATGTACGCCCGAAGGAGCCGACATTCCTGGAGTCGCATTTTGTATTTATCATCTATGGAGTAATTGCACTTTTTATCATTTTATTTATTGTATGGTATTTTAACAGCTGATAGAGGTAACACCAAGGGGTAGCAATGAAAAGGAAACAGGAGGAAGGAAAATGAGTGAACAGATCACGAAGGAGCAGTTGTTTGGGGGGATTGCAGCACCAAGCGAACCGCATATGGCATGTGTGCTTCTGCTGGATATTTCCAGTTCAATGAAAGGAGCACCGATTCAGAGTCTGAATGAAGCGATCGCAAAATTCAAGCAGCAGGTATGTCAGGATCCGCTTGCGAGGAAACGTGTAGAGGTAGCGATTGTTACATTTGAGACACATGTAGAGATTGTCAGTGATTTTATGCCGATCGATCAGATGCCGGCTATCACATTGGAGCCGGGTGGACAGACACATATGGCAGAGGCGATACAGGTAGCCATTGATCTGGTTAAGAAACGTACCAGAGAATATCAGGGAGTTGGGGTTCCTTGTTTTAAGCCGTGGATCTTTATGATCACGGATGGCGTTTCTATGTCTACACCGGAGGCGATGCAGGAGGCAGCCGCCAGAATTCACGAGGAGGAGTCCAAGGGAAGTAATGGACGTCTCAAATTCTGGGCTTTAGGTGTCGATGATTATGATAAAGAAGAGCTTTTTAAGCTGACAGACCGTGTGATCGAATTGCAGCAGCATGAGTTCACAGGTATTTTTGACTGGCTGGTAGACAGCATGAGTGCAATCTCCAAGAGCCAGGTAGGAGACAGGATTGAGCTGGATAATCTGCCGGAGGGTGCAGGTATGGCAGCGGATATCGAGGAGAGGGATGTCAGCGAGTGGTAGGAGACCATTTCTGACATTTGAGAAGGGGCGTATGACATGTTAAGCTATGGATTTTCTATCAAAGGAAAAGCACATATAAAAGCAGGGGTTGTATGTCAGGATGCCAATATGCATGGGGAGATCGCACCGGGATTATATATCGGCGTAGCTGCAGATGGGGTTGGCAGTGCGCGTCATTCGGATATTGCATCCGGTCTTGCGACAGAGAAGCTGGTAGAATATTTAGAACGTCATATACGGGCCGACTATGGAATTGATGAAAAAAAGGTCTGTCTCAAAGCAGGATTTCAGTATGCAGAGAAAGCCATTGAAGAATATGTGCAAGACTGCGATGATATGCTGAATGAATATGACACAACTCTTCATGTGGTGCTCTATGATGGCAGGACAGTGGTTTATGGTCATGCCGGTGATGGAGGGATTCTGGTCCGGACCGTGTCCGGGGAGACAAAGGTGGCGACATTTCCGCAGAAAGGATCTGACGGGGTCTCGGTAATGCCTCTACGGGCAGGGGAGCAATCGTGGGAGTTTGGCTATTTTCCGGAAAGAGTAGCAGCAGTTATGCTTGTTACGGATGGGATCCTCGAAAGAGTGATTCAGCCACAGTTATTAAATCTTCCGGCGACCAGAGAGGAAATTCAAAATTCTGACAGACATAAAAAAAATGTATATCTAAGTGCAACGGAGTTCTTTATGAATCCGTATTGTGTGCTTGGTAATAAAAATCTTCAGGACCCGATTGATCTGTACCATTATTATATTAATGGAGAGTTTTTGGATGCAGCACAGGACTGGCAGTTATATCTGGACTGTATGCGCCGGGGCTATCAGAGTATGTATGATGCCACGACGGCGGAAAAGATCTGCAGTACTATGACAGCAAGTGTGCCGTTGTGGAATATTGAGGACACGACAGATGATAAGACAATCGTATGTCTGATCAATGAAAATGCACAGATCAAGGTGCCAAAGCCGGAGTATTTCTATGAACCGGATTGGGCAAAGCTTCGTCAGCATTATGAGCATTTGCTGTATCCGGCAGGATTTAGTGGAGAGGATCCGCTGGCACAACCGCAGACGCCGGGCGGAGAGGAAGAAGAAAGCAGTAAAAACAGAAAAAAAGGCGGTTTTTTTAAATCAGTATTTCGAAATAAATAAAAAGAAGTGCGGCGAATAAGTAAGGAAATCCCGGATGATCACGGTCATCCGGGATATTTTGATGCGGAAAAGTTTAGTAGAGCTCTTGCAAAAGTTTTAAACTTTTGCAAGAGCTTTTTTGGTTTTTAAGGTTGATTTAAGGTACATCACTTATCATAGCCATATCATCAAAACAGATCAAAGTATTCAGGCGTTTCGAGAAACGCTTTTGGAAAAAAGAGATAAGCCTATGAGAAAGAGATGGATCAAACGATTTGCAGTGGTTGCACTGGCAACAGCAGTATCTGTATACACGGTACCGAAAACAGGTCTTTTGGCAGCGCTGGGTCTCAGTCAGACCACGGAGGCGGAGGAAGCTTCCTCTGATCAGAAGGGACCGGGCGGAATATCCTCCGGTGTTTCTGATTATTCGGCTGTGAATAAGCTGACTTCGGATGCAGTTTTGGATGGACAGACCATTACTTCAACGGGAACAGATGAAAATGCCGTGAATGTATCGGAAGGAGCCAATGTAACGGTGAAAAATTCTACGGTATCCCGTGAATCCTCTGATAGCACCGGCGGCGATCACCACAAGCCGGGATACCTCCGGTGGCATTCATGTAGCCGGTGGCGGCACACTTCACGCATGGAATGTAACCGCAGAAACCAGCGGTCAGTCCTCTGCGGCAATCAGGAGCGATCGTGGAGGCGGCACAATGGTAGTGGATGGTGGAACATATACTTCTAACGGTAAGGCAGCAATGCCTCCAGAAATTCGGCGACAGGTGGAAGCGGTATTGGACTTTCTGTTGCAAAGGCAGTGGCAGAGGCGCATCATAGCAAACTGACAGCAGAGAGTAAGGATGGCAAAAGCCTTACGATCATGTTGACGGTAGGATCCGCTGTATAGGGGATTGTTTTTTTGAGAAATGGGAGTATAATAGGAGCCGAAAAAGGAAATACGGATATCGTAGAAAGATATCTTCAATAATAAAAAGAAAAGAGTGATAATATGTCTGCTACACTGAAAAGAATTCCAAGGGAAACAGAGGTTGAGGAAGTGTTTGGTAAAATACTTCAGTCACCGGAGGCTTGTGGACGGTTGGAAGAAATCTTTTATGACCGTTTTTCGGAGGAGAATATATCTCCGGACACGAGATCACAGCATTTTGCAAAAGCTCTTTTTTCGGCATATGAAAATCAGGATATCAGCGCTCTTTTGTTGGAAATCTGCCAGCGGAGTATGTTCGACCTGCTTCGGGAGGCATATCTGATCCCGAAACGATTTCATGGTAAAGCGGGGGACAATCCGGTGTTGCTTACAGATGTGAACGGGAATAAGCTGGAAACAGGGAATCGCACGATTTCTTCTCATGAATGGAACAAATATCAGGAGATACTAAAAAATCATGTCTGTGCACCGAGATCAAAGATCTATCTTGCAGATGGATATGATATTGTGCGCCGTTATACGGATGATCTGGACATTAAAGAGGACTATGTAAATCCAAAGCGGGGAATTTTTATTCTGTATGCGCTTCCGGACACGGCAGCTCTTGGAATGAGTGAAGCACAGGCGTATGCGATCATATGGGATGCCTTTCAGCAGATTCAGAAATGCGCTCTTTCGGCAATGGTGTATTATGGTCAGGAAACTGGCTTGAAGAATGAACGCAAATTTGATGAGATCGGTGTGCTTCTTCCCATCAGCCAGTTTGAAAAAAAGATATTACATCATCTTACGGAAATTGACGGCATTGTGCTGGCAAGCAGAGAAGAGCTGATGAAAAAAGCAGGAAAAGATAGTTTGGAGCTATGATTGCAGAATCAGATCCTTCAGTTTTTTTGCTGCACTACTCAAAGGTCTCTGAAAGTCCGAAACCATGCAAACGTGACGGTATGGAATCGTTTCCTGTAATTGTATGGGAATCACTTCATGGCTTTGAATAGCAGGAGTTGCCATGAATTCCGGAATAAAAGCAAGCCCCAGCTCAGATTTTACAAGGGGCAGGATCTGATCTGTTGTTGCGGCTTCTGTGTCCGGTTCTAATTCCAAACCATGAGTAAGAAAAATTTGATGATAAAATTCATAGGTCATGGTTTCTTTTCCAAGACAGATCAGAGGATAATTTTGCAATTCTGATAAAGAAAGAATTTGGCTGCTTAGAGCAGTAAAGGTTTTTCCACCAATCAGAACCTCCCGGAAGGATTGAAGCTTTACTTCCTTCAAGGGAGGTTTTGCCGTTGTAGGAGTAGTAACGACTGCGAAATCGATTTCTCCGTTTTTGACCGCATCAACTGCCTGAGGAGTAGAATGATTGTAAATTTTAAGACGGATACCGGGGTATGTCATATGAAAAATTTTCAGCCGCTCCAACAGGTAAATGCTGAGTGCGGTTTCGCTGGCGCCGATGGAAATGCTGCCGTGCTCCAGACCGGTGCTTTCGGTAAGTTCTTCCTCTGCCCGTTGTAATTGTGCCATGGCAGCAGATACTCTTGCGTAAAGACGTTCACCCTCCGGTGTGAGCCGGACACCGCGGTTTGTCCGGATAAAGAGGGTACAGTGGATTTCGTTTTCCAGACAATTCATGGCACGGGTAATATTTGGCTGGCTGTTTCCAAGAACCCTTGCGGCTTTCGTGAGACTGCCGTATTTGGCCACATAATAAAATATCTTATAGTATTCAAAATTTATATTCATAAAAAGCCTCATTTCTGAGCGTTTATCGCACGTATTTCTTGCTGATATATCAAAATGTTATATCAGTCATATCAATAATAGCTTTTACATATTTCCACAGGGTCAGTATAATAAATCTTGAAGAAAAAAACAAGATGTTTTGAGACTTGTAAAGTCCATAAACACAGAGGAGGAAGAATTATGCTGACAGCTGTAACAGGAATAAACTGGGGCGATGAGGGAAAAGGCAGAGTGATCGATCTGCTTGCCGGACAGGCAGATGTGGTTGTGCGTTATCAGGGAGGAAATAATGCCGGGCACACCGTAGTGACAGAGCAGGGAAAATTTATTTTGAATCTGATTCCCTCCGGTATTTTACATTCAGGTGTGACCTGTGTTCTGGGAGATGGAATGGTCGTTGATCTGGAGCATCTGGAGAATGAGATCCAAAAGCTGTGGGAAAAGGATGTGGCAGTATCACCGAAAAATCTGAAAATTTCCACCAGAGCCACAATTTCTATGCCCTGGCACCGGATACAGGATGAATTGGAGGAGGATCGTCTGGCCAGAAGCGGGGCGGCATTTGGTTCCACCAGAAGGGGGATTGCCTATGCTTACAGTGATAAATACCGCAAAAAAACATTGCGTATGGGAGATCTGCTCCGGTTAGATGAAGAGAATATGAAGGCGCGTCTGAAAATGATGCTGGATGCCAAAAATATGGAGCTTGCAGGCTGCTACCACCAGGAACCCATGTCGTTTCCGGCACTTTATAAATGGTGTGAGGAGCAGGCAGAAAAATTCAAGGCTTATATTTGCGACACCGGGGAATTTCTGGATGAATCATTGAAGAAAGGCAAAAAAGTCATTTTGGAGGCACAGCTTGGAGCGATGAGAGATATTGATTATGGAATCTTTCCGTATACTTCCAGTTCATCTACAATCGCTGCATATGCTCCGATCGGGGCAGGGATTCCGGCACACGTTCCCGATCACATCGTCGGCGTGCTGAAAGCATATTCTACATGTGTAGGAGCAGGGCCTTTTGTGGCTGAAACGGCAATGCCGCAATCCTGGCTGGATATGCTGAGAAGGCTGGGAGGAGAATATGGTGCAGCCACAGGAAGACCACGGCGGGTAGGCCCTGTGGATATACCGGCCAGCTGTTACGGTTTAAAGTGTCAGAATGCAGATAAAATTGCGCTTACAAAGCTGGATGTGCTGAGTGCGTTTACAGAAATTCCGGTAATTACCGGATATCGATACGGAGATCAGGTGACAGACAGATTTGATCCGGACTGTGATCTGGAAAAATACGAGCCGGTAGTGGAAACCATACCGGGGTGGCAGCAGAGTATTTCCAAGTGCCGAACCTGGGAAGAGCTTCCCGACAATGCAAAGGCATATATTGCATTGCTGGAGAAGCTGCTGGATCACGAAATCCAATTTATTTCCGTAGGAGCTAAGAGAGACGAATATCTCCTGAAGGGATCGTGGATCTGATTCAGGTGCAGTAACGGAATGACTTATCCGTGATAATGCGGGCGAATATCAAACCAAGAGGCAGGGCCATAATGATCAGCATTGCAGATGCAAACCAGGAAGCTGAGGTGGTCAGAGACATAATGCCCAGATTATAAACTGCCTTGTAAAGATACAGACCGGGAACCATGATCACGATGGCGGGAACTGTGATGGAGATTCGTGGATAGCCAAGTTTATTTTTGAGCAGAGATGCTAAAATACCGGCAGTCAATGCCCCGATGAAAGCAGCGGCAGCAGGCGGGATTGTCACGAAATCTACCAGTTCCAGACGAAGTGTATTTGCAATGGCGCCAATAAAAGCAGCGGCGGCAGCAATGGACCGGGGGCTGTTAAACATAATAGAGAAACCGAATACACCACCAAAGCTTGTGATCAGCCGGAATAATAAAAGTGTTCCGGCTGATAACTTTAATGGCGGAAAGTCCATTGGCTTTAAATGGAACAGCAATGCCATGATCCAGGCGGTAATGGTTGCCACCACAATGATCACGATGGCATATGCCAGACGTTCCAGACCGGAACGCATATCCAGCTTGGCGAGATCAATACCACTGGTGATAAATGGAAAGCCCGGAATAATAAACAGCATTGAACAGATATATCCTGCTTCATGCTGCAGCGACACGGAGAAAAAGGTTTCGGCTAGCTTGAGAGCCCCCACATAAATCAGGCAGGCGGCAGCAACGGAGGACACAATGCACAGAAATAATGTAAAATGATGCTTTGTCAATTTACACCGCAGAAAATTACCGATACCGGCACCGAGAAAAGCGAGGATCATTTCATTCAGATCGCCTCCCAGCAGAAATGTAAAGCATCCACATGCCAGAGCAGCAGCGAATCCCAAAGCCACAGGAGAATAAAGTCCGTGGAGCTGTTCGATCTCGTCCAATTGGGCATGAAGTTGTTCTCCGGATAAAGTATCACATTTTTTGGAAAATTCCTGAACAAAATGCTCCAGCCGATTCAGTTTGGAGGTATTTACACCGGTGTTGGTCAGGCAGAGAGATTGGGAAAAGCAATGATCGCCGTCAAAACAGGTGTAATCAATAGACATAAGTCCGATATTGGCGGTGCATGTGATATTCAGCTGTTCTGCTAATGAATTCATAGAGCTACGAACTCTCCAGGCTCCTGTTCCGCAGGATAAAAGCATAAGACCGGTTCGTCCGATAATGGAAGCCTTTTCGGTGAGGCTTGCGCTGCGGATGTTAATATTTTCCATCTGGCTGGCATAATCATGCCAGTATATTTCCATATGATTCTGAGGTAATGTGTTCGTCTGCATTTTATCACTTCCTTGACAGCAGGTTTCTTATTTATATTAATAAATAGATTGATTTGTATTCAGTATAAAACGAACCGGAGAAAAGTCAAGTCGGGAAGTCCACATACAAAATAAATTGCCGGAAAATTTAAATAGCGATGTTTGGTGTTTTCAGCTATTGTGTAATGGTGGTGTGAAAAGGATTGACATATGGGTTATTTATGATAAAATAACAGTAACAATTACTATTATTTAATTGAAAGGAGAATGAGATGGCTGCAATACGTTATAGTAAACAGCGGGAGGCGATCCGGATGTATCTGCTCTCGACAAAATCTCATCCTACAGCGGAGGCTGTGTATAATAATATCAAAAATGAGCATCCTCGTATTAGTCTGGGAACCGTTTACCGCAATCTGAATCTGCTGGTGGAGCAGGGCGAGGCGTTGCGTCTGGACTGTGGTGACGGGGTCGATCATTTTGATGGTGATACAAGACCTCACTATCATTTCGCATGTCGTGGGTGCGGCTGTGTGATGGATCTGGAGATGGATCCTATAGATCATATTGATCAGATCGCAGGGGCTGGCTTTGATGGAGAGATCCAGGGACATAGGGTGTTGTTTTATGGGCTGTGTCCGGATTGCAGGAAGTAAATTGAATGAATTTGATCAAAAAGATGAGTTTTTTGAAAAAATGTGTTGACAATAAGAGAAAGATTTGTTATATTCTTATCAGAAACAGTAATCATTACTGTTAAGGAGACAAGGCAAACAAATGTTATAAAATTTATAAAAGAAAAGGAGATTACGATTATGGCAAAGTATGTATGTTCTGTATGTGGTTATGTTCATGAAGGAGATCAGCCACCGGAGAAGTGTCCACAGTGTGGAGTTGGCGCAGAGAAGTTCATCCGACAGGGAGATGACAAGACTTGGGCTGCTGAGCACGTTGTAGGTGTTGCACAGGGTGCACCGGAGGATATTATGGCAGATCTTCGTGCAAACTTTAACGGAGAGTGCTCCGAGGTTGGTATGTATCTGGCAATGGCTCGTGTGGCTCATCGTGAGGGATATCCGGAGATCGGACTTTACTGGGAGAAGGCAGCATATGAGGAGGCCGAGCATGCAGCGAAGTTCGCAGAGCTTCTTGGCGAGGTCGTTACAGACAGCACGAAGAAGAACCTGGAAATGCGTGTAGAGGCTGAGCATGGTGCGACAGCAGGTAAGTTTGATCTTGCAAAGAGAGCAAAGGCACTGGATCTGGATGCGATCCATGATACGGTTCACGAGATGGCTAGGGACGAGGCAAGACACGGTAAAGCATTCGAGGGTCTTCTGAAGAGATATTTTGGTTAAAAAATGCACAAAAAATAAAAATGGATCGGCAAAAGATTGTCTAAAATGAAATTGGACAGATCAAAAATAAGGTACTATAATAAACTTATGGTGCATAAAACGAAAAACCGATTCGATTTGGACTTCTACTACACTAAGAAACCTGTGTGGTGGAAGTCTTTTTGCTTTGCAGGGTCGTGTCATTTCCGATAAAGCAAAATATTTCGCAAGGAAGCAATCGGATTAAGCTTTGCTTTACGCATGTGAAGATCAGCAAAAAGAAGGAGGAATCATTATGATGACATTAAACGCTGAGAAAAGAGACATGAGTGTAAAGGCGAAAAAGCTGCGGAGAGAGGGATATGTCCCGGGCAGTTTATGTGGAAAAGATCTGAAGGAGCCGGTAGCTTTGAAGATTTCCGAATTTGAGGCAGAGCGTTTCATGAGAAAGAACATGAAGGGCAGCAGAACGGTACTGCAGGTTGGAGATCAGAAGTACAACGCAATCGTAAAGGATGTGGATTACAATCCATTGTTGAAGCGGATCATGTTTATTGATTTCCAGCTGCTGGTTGCCGGAGAGAAAATTTCTACGACAGCACAGGTTGTACTGCTGAATGAGGAGCTGGCCAATGGGTCCGTTGACGAGGAGATTTCCGAGATCCATTATAAAGCAGATCCGGCAGATATCGTGGAAAAGGTTTATATTGACTTTGAGAAGCTGGGAGATAAGAAATGCGTCAAGGTAAAGGATATCAAGGAATTGATGAATGACAAGATCGAGCTGATCACTTCAGAAGATGCAACGATCGTAGACATTACGGAAGGCTCCCAGTATGTGGAGGAAGATGAGACTGCTGAGGGAGAAGCTGAGGCAGTTGCTGCATCATAGTTGAGATATGAATTTATGCTAAGATAAAAGGGAAGCTTTTTCGAACCTTTTGTTAAATTGATGTGTGTTTGCGATACAATTCATGGATAAATACAATTAAAAAGGAACTATTACATCAATGGACAATAAATGATCTGTTTGTGTAATAGTTCCTTTTTTGCTGAACTCCGATTTCCTTTGTTGCTGTGGATTATGGCAGATTCAAAATCTGTGTGGCAAGCTTCTCACGAAAACGGATGTCATATTCTACGATCAGCATCGTGGGATCTGTTGTGTTACAAAAAAGAATATCCTGTTGACATAACAGATTGTTTGGTATAACTTATGTTTGTTGATAAAAATTATCATTAGACAATGCGAACTGTGGGTGGTGGAGGAAAGACAAAAATTCATCGAAGAATTGTATCACATTAGATAAAGAGGGCATATGTTATGACATTAAAGGAACTGGAGATTGGAAAGAGTGCCGTGATCCGGACGGTAGGAGGACAAGGGGCATTGCGCCAGCATTTTCTGGATATGGGAATGATTCCGGGGGCAGAAGTGACCGTAGTGAAGCTGGCACCGATGGGAGATCCTATGGAGCTGCAGGTTCACGGATATGAGTTGACACTCCGGCTGGCAGAAGCGGATCAGATCGAGATCGCGCCGATCGATCAGAGAACCAGGAACCATGCCGGCATGGAACGGTTGCAGGCAACGGAACATCCGGGTCTTGGCGAGGAAGGAAAGTATCATTCGAAAAAGGATGAAAATCCACTGCCGGAGGGAACGTTGCTGACATATGCGTTGGTGGGCAATCAGAACTGCGGAAAGACGACGCTTTTTAATCAGTTGACGGGATCGAATCAGCATGTAGGAAATTTTCCCGGTGTGACGGTGGACCGGAAGGACGGCATTATTAAGGAACATGCGGATACGGATATTACGGATCTGCCGGGTATTTATTCCATGTCTCCCTACAGCAGTGAGGAGATCGTATCCAGAAATTTTGTATTGGAGGAGAGACCGCGGGCATTGATCAATATAGTAGATGCAACAAATATTGAGCGGAATCTCTATCTGACCATGCAGCTTCTGGAGATGGATATTCCTATGGTGGTTGCGCTGAATATGATGGATGAGGTGACAGGCAATCAGGGGGCAGTGGATGTCAATGGAATGGAAGCATTGCTCGGAGTGCCGGTGATTCCAATCTCAGCAGCCAGAAACGAGGGTGTGGACGAGCTGGTTCGCCATGCACTTCATATTGCAAAATATCAGGAGAAACCGCTTCGTCAGGATTTTTGTGATAAAAATGATCACGACGGTGCAGTGCACCGGTGTATTCATGCAGTTATTCATCTGATCGAGGATCATGCAGAGCATGCAGAGATTCCGGTGCGTTTTGCTGCGACGAAGGCGATCGAAGGCGATCCGTTGATACTGGAAAAGCTGGCATTGGATCAGAACGAAACGGAAATGTTAGAGCATATTGTACAGCAGATGGAAGCGGAACGAGGACTGGATCGCAGCGCGGCGATCGCAGATATGCGGTTTGATTTTATTGAACGTTTGTGTGAGCAGACTGTCGTGAAGCCGAAGGAGAGCCGGGAACGGATCCGCAGCGAGCGTATTGATCGTGTATTGACGGGGAAATATACAGCAATTCCGTGCTTTGTTGGAATTATGGTACTTGTTTTTTATCTGACGTTTAATGTGATCGGTGCCTGGCTGCAAAAGATTTTGCAGATGGGGATTGATGCTGTGTCCGATATGGTGGACACAGGACTTACTGCACTTCAGGTGAATGAAGCAATACACAGCCTGATTATTGATGGCATTTTTACCGGTGTGGGAAGTGTGCTGAGTTTTCTGCCGATTATTGTAACGCTGTTTTTCTTTCTGTCGCTGATGGAGGACAGCGGCTATATTGCCCGCGTAGCATTTGTGATGGATAAACTGCTGCGCAAGATTGGTCTGTCCGGCCGCAGTATTGTACCGATGCTGATTGGTTTTGGGTGTACTGTGCCGGCTGTGATGGCAACCCGCACGCTGACCAGTGAACGGGACCGCAAGATGACGATATTATTAACACCGTTTATGAGCTGTACGGCAAAACTGCCGATTTATTCTTTTTTTGTCAGCGTATTTTTTCCGGGACATGGGGCACTTATCATGGCGGGACTTTATCTATTTGGTATTGTTATGGGGATTCTTGTTGCATTTTTATACAGGAGTACCCTTTTTCAGGGAGAGCCGGTGCCGTTTGTTATGGAACTGCCAAACTACCGTCTGCCGGGGGCAAAGAATGTGGCACAGCTTCTGTGGGAGAAGGCAAAGGATTTCTTGCAGAAGGCGTTTTCGGTCATTCTGATCGCAACGATTGTTGTATGGTTCCTGCAAAGCTTTAATCTGCGTCTGAACATGGTAGAAGATTCGGCAGACAGTATTCTTGCGGTTGTCTCCTCTCTGCTGGTGCCGTTGTTTGCACCGCTTGGTCTTGGGGACTGGAGAATCTGTACGGCACTTCTAAGCGGCTTTATGGCAAAGGAAAGCGTGGTATCTACGTTGGGAATTCTGTTTGGCGGCAGCATTGGTTCCGTACTGTCTCCGGTGTCTGCTGTTTCCCTGCTGATATTCAGCCTGCTCTATACGCCTTGCGTGGCAGCAGTTGCCTCTATTAAAAGAGAGCTTGGCGGCAAATGGGCCGTGGGTGTTGTGCTATGGCAATGTGCAGTAGCATGGATTGCGGCATTTCTGGTGAGATTGGTGTGTATGGGCGTGATGGTGTGATATGCGCAGACACGATCGCCGTGAAATAGAGGGCATATTGCAAAATTAACGCCTAATACTGCAAAATTAGCATCTACCATGAGAAAGGATTGGAGTTATGTGTAAATATATGCTACAATATTCTCATCATATCAAAGGAGAGGAATGTATGGACGCACATCAGAAAAAGAAGATAGCACCGATTGTTATTACTGTATTGATCGTTCTGTATTATCTGCTTTATTTCTGCCTGGTCATCAGCCTTGTACCGGTAGTGCTCAAGGTGGTGCTGGCAGTAATCCCGGCGGTGTTAGGCGGAGCGATGATATATGTCTGCATGGAAAGAATCAAAGAAATCGATGGAGGAGAAGAAGATGATCTTAGTAAATACTGATTACATTACCGGAAAGGAACTGGAGATGCTGGGGCTGGTGAAGGGAAGCACAATTCAGTCCAAGAATGTTGGAAGAGATATTACACAGAGCCTGAAGACTCTGGTGGGCGGCGAGTTGAAGGCGTACAATGAAATGATGACGGAGGCGCGGGCACTTGCCACCAAGAGAATGGTGATGGAGGCGGAGAGCATGGGTGCAGATGCCGTTGTGAATGTGCGCTATGCGTCCTCGGCAGTGATGCAGGGAGCAGCAGAGGTGATCGCGTACGGCACGGCAGTAAAGTTTAAGTAGACAAGGGGAAATTATGCGCCAGATAAAAATGATCCGATTTTATATGGGAAGAATAAAGCAACAAAAAAGAGTTGTCTTTTTAGAAAGCAACGTATATACGTTGCGAAAAGGAAAAGCAACAAAAAAGAGTTGCACAATTTTGGATCATAAGACAAAGTATATGGTATGAGGTGAATTACATGAAATATGCAGCGATAATGTTTGATGTAGTAGAGTCCCGGAAATATTATGATCGATATGATGTACAAAATGTATTAATGGGATGCGTGGATTATCTAAATACTATATATGAACAAGGAATAAAGAAAAAGGTATCTAGTGCAGGGGATGAATTTCAGGGGTTGTTTTTTGATTTACAAGCCGCATTTTTATATATTAAAAAATTACAGCTTTTAATATATCCTATTAAGATAAGGTGTGGTATAGGATATGGCAAAATAAAGTATGACGTGGAAGAATGGACGTCGTCTGCTTTTGATGGAGAAGTATATTATTTGGCAAGGGATGCGATCAATGCGGTTAAACGAAAAAAAAGTAATGTCATATGCTTTAATACAAATTCAAAATATGACAGATATTTAAATGAATTTTGTTTATCAACTCAGCAGATCAGGTTAAGACAACCGCAGGTTGCAAATATAATTATATCAGATATTATGCTGCCCCTTAAGGATAGCTGGGAGGAGATTTCGTTTTATAGCTGGTTATTGGACAATAGATACAAATTGTTAGAACAAGAATATTGGAGCATGGGGTATAGAAGACAGGAGAGTCAGGAAATGCCTGTCATAAATTATGAAATGCTGTATGAAAATAGAAAGTTATATAATGCAAAGAAAGATGACAAGCTGTCATTTTATATGGATGAATTTTGGGTTCGTGGTATGTCAACAGAAATTGCTCGAATTATGAATACTTCTCGGCAAAATATCGACAGATATATAATATCAGCAAGAATAAAGGAAAGGAGAACAAGGGATAAAGCGATATTTGATTTACTAGGGGAGGATATATGGAAAACTATTTGATTTTATTGATATTCCATATGATTGGTGATTTTTACTTGCAGACAACAAAGGTCGCAAGATGTAAAAATGCAGCAAAGGGAGAATTGTGCGGAGAATGTCAGAAGTGTAAAAATAATATATGGTTTAATGGAGAATATTTACGAATGCATTCCGTGCTGTATATTGTGCCGTTTTTGGTGTTGTATTTTGTGGCGGGATGGAAATCTGCAACTGGTGCTATAGCAATATTATTGGCAACACATATATTGATAGATGCAACGGCTTGTTATTTTAACAAGAAAATGAAACAAACAGTTGTCTTTATTATTGATCAGATGCTGCATATGGGAGTTTTGTGCGTAATATTACACATTTTTGGGTTCAACTGTGATGCCGGCCGTTATTATGAAGCATTGAAAATTGTTTTTTTGAGTCTTGCGCTGATAATGCCATGCTCAATAATGATTAATAAATTGATTCAGGATATTTATCCTAATTCAAATGAGACGGGTATGTTTGATGTTGGTTCTATGATAGGAGTTATGGAACGGATCTTGACAGTTGTTTTTGCCTGTTTAGGAAATTTTTCTGCTATTGCGATAATAATTACGATAAAAACTTGGGCGAGAACAAACGATTTAAAAGAGACAGAGTTTAGAAATAAGTATCTGCTGGGAACATTAACAAGCTTGGTTTTGGCATTGCTGATTTTTATTATTTATAACGAGTTGTAGGAAAGCATTGCAGATGGAAGAGGGAAATTATGCGTCAGATAAAAATGATCCGGTTTTATATAGGAAGAATAATGAGAAATCTCGCAGTTTTTATACGCTGGGGGATTTTCTCTGCGTGGAACGTGCTGCCATGTCGGTGGAGCTTTCCAAGCTGCAAAAGGAAGGGCTGCTGATCACCAAGCGGAATCATTTTCAGTTGTTGACCCGCTGACAGCCTGGCACATTGCCTGCAAGCACCGGCTCCCTTGCGAAAACCGGTGCTTTTTGCAGTTGCACTTTCCCCGGGAGATTATTATACTTATAAAAAAGGCCGAGTGCTGCAAGGACAGGAGGGAAAGCGTATGGCACGGAACAAAACCGCGCAGGGCGGTATATCCCTGCGCCGCAAGGTCACGGCATGGCTTGCTGCGATTTTGCTGGTCACCATGCTTTCCACCGGCATTGCTACCATGGCAGGTCAGTGGACGGTACATTCCTTTGATACGCTGCTGGCCGACAACGCCGTCTGCTACACGGTGCAGAACGCCCTCAAGGACGAAGCACAGGCCTTTGCACGCTATGTGCGTCAGCCTACTTCTGAAACGGAGCAGGCCTATGCCGCTGCCTGCGCTGCTGCCGAGCAGAGCCTTGCGGCCCTGCCCTTCGATTATGCCCGCATCGGTGAAGAACGCTATGCCCGCACATGGAACCTTTTGCAAGGGTATGCGGGCTATCGGCAGGAGCGGGATGCCTTTTTGCAGCTTTCCCCCTCGGCAGATACCTACATTGAACAGATGTACCATGTGATGGCACTGCAGGACTACCTTGCCGAGTATGCGCTGCGTCTGACACAGGCCACGCTGGAACAGGAAAACACCCTTTACAGCAGCACGGCGGCTCACATCCGGCATCTGCCGTGGCTGTATCTGGG
>OIWV01000916.1_pt1 | contig 27307 bp, 28 predicted proteins | sample 1587751 | NCBI WGS metagenome assembly OIWV01 (sample SAMEA3888913, study PRJEB22519) | human gut metagenome | biome: human gut; feature: human-associated habitat; material: faeces | place: Denmark | collected 2010
GCAGCTATTAGCCTGCTGCCCTCTGCCGCAGGCTCGCCATGCCTGCTACACAATGTGCCGTGTGGGATTTGAACCCACGACTTGCCGCTTATGAGGCGGCTGCTCTAACCACTGAACTAACGGCACTCGTGGCGGCTGCTGCCGCCTACATTTCCTCTAAACTGTCGGTTTCTTCCAGATAGCCTATAAATTCCTCTAAACTATCTACGTTTTCCTGCATCTGCTCGCCACGTTCTCCATATTGCAAACTCTCCGGCAGATTTTCGTAGCTTTCCTGCTCCTCGTCTTTTACCTCTTCCAAAATGCCCCTTGCTTGGCTTATCAGTTCTAATGCCTCTGCAATTCTGTTGCGCCTCTGCTTATTCATTCTTTACCGCTCCTTTCCTTATAGTGCCTGCTGCCCCGCTGCTGCTGTGTATGTTTTCAGTGTGGCGTTGCAGCGTTTGAACTCCCTATAAATAGTGTCCCTGTGTGTTCCCAGCGCCTCTGCAATATCGCTTACGCTGCTGCCCTGCTTACTCATAGCCTCTATGGTCTGCCTGTCCTCATAATGCAGACGCTTATATTTTCGTTTTCCCATGCTCTATGCTCCTTTCCTTTGGGCGACGTTGCCGCCGCCCCTTTCCTCATTTTTCTGCTACAGCCTCTGGCTTACAAAGAATGTGCATACACAAAAGCCCTTTTATAGCTGTCGGTAAATCATACGGTATAATTCTTTCTTCATTGCACTGGTCGAACATTGCGTTTATTCCTGCTATTTGCCATTCTTCTACGTCGTTCTCTCCACTTTTCAAAAATTCCGCTGCGTCCCGTGCCTCTCTTATGCAATCTTTCATAACTCTTGCGTTATTATCGTGTGCGCTTACTCTAATTTGCAGTTTATCCGGCTCTTTCTTTCGCTGCTCTTCAAACTCTGCCGCCTCTCTCTTCTCTGCGTCCTCTTCGTTAAGCATCTCGTCAGCGAACCAATAAACCAGTTTATATAGCCTTTTTATTGCTTTCTTGCGGTTTTCGCTTAATTCTACTTTTTCGTCTGCCTTGTCTGCATAGATACGGCTTTTGCTGTACTCTGTACTCCAAAACTCTGTTACTCCGTTCTCTGTTCTTTCGTAAAATATCCCGCTACCGTCCTTGCATACATACTGCTTATGAATGACGTTATTTTCCATGCTTGATGTTTCTTCGTATTCTTTCCCGTACAATACTGCCGCTTTTGCTGCCTCATACTCTTCAAATGTCACTCTTTCCATTCTCCGTACCTCTCTTTCGTTGTAAAAAAATAAGCGTGTCAGAGTTTTTACGCTCTGCACGCTCTTCTTTTCTGCTGTTTCCTATAAAAAAAGAAAATCGGCAGAGGCTTTATAACCTCTTGTCGATTTTCATTCTAAAACTTATCGGATTCTTATCTACTCCCTCCACTCCCGGAAAAGTGCAATCTCTCTGCGGTATCCCTCATCGTCATTCGGAGTCTCCAGAATAAACGGCTTGTCCGAAAGCAGCGGATGCGTCGCCACACGCCGCATCGCATCCAGCCCGATCTTTCCCTCGCCGATGCAGGCATGGCGGTCTTTGTGCGAACCGCGGTCGTTCATGCTGTCGTTAAAATGTACCGCGCACAGGCGGTTCAGACCGATCACATGGTCAAATTCCTCCAGGACACCATCCAGATCTCCCGCAATATCATATCCAGCATCCCAGACATGACAGGTATCCAGACAGATGCCAAGCTTATCGGACAGCTCTACACGGTCAATAATCGCGCGCAGTTCCTCAAAGCTTCTGCCCACCTCACTGCCTTTTCCCGCCATCGTCTCAAGGAGAACCGTCGTCGTCTGCTCCGGCGTGAGCACCTCGTTAAGTGCCTCCGCAATCCATTCGATTCCGGCATCCGCCCCCTGTCCGACATGGGAACCCGGGTGAAAATTGTAGTAATTCCCCGGCGTGTACTCCATCCGGCGCAGATCGTCCGCGATCATCTCCTTGGAGAACTTGCGGATATCCTCCTTCGCCGCGCACAGATTCATCGTGTAAGGTGCATGCGCCACCAGTTTTCCAAATTGCTGCTCCCGCATCAGTTCCAGCAGCTTTTCCACATCCGCCGGATCAATCGCTTTTGCCGCACCGCCTCTCGGATTTCTTGTAAAAAATGCAAATGTATTTGCTCCCAGCTTCACTGCCATCCGCCCCATCGCCGCATAGCCCTTTGACGCCGAGAGATGATTTCCGATATACATATTCTTTTCCTGCTTCCTTCTATCTTTCTATTTAAATCTTCTCCACCAGGATGCCGTCCCGGTATGCCTGCAGCAGCGCCTCCAGATCACGGATCGAAGCGCGCAGCTCCCTTCCAATGTCCGTATCCGCCACCAGCTTGCGTCGCACGACATGCTGCACCAGAATCGTATGCGACGCGATATCGCTTCCGTCCTGCACCGCCTTTTCGACCGACTCAAACGGTTCGTGCGCCGCAAGCACCAGACCGTAGGAATTATAGATCAGCGTATATCCCGCAATCCCCGTCTTCGGCTGGTAGGCCTTGGAGAATCCGCCGTCAATAATGAGCAGCTTCCCGCCGCATTTTACCGGGGACTCTCCCCGCTTCGCCTCCACCGGAATATGGCCGTTGATGATATGTGCCTCCGCGCCCTCAAGCCCGAATTCCGAGAGGATGCGGTTGACCACCTCTTCCTCCTCCAGCAGGCGGTAGTACGGGTTCTTCGGCTCCTGGTGCGTCGCTGTGTCTGCGATAAAATAGCGCTCAAACGTCGTCATTTTTGCTTTTCCAAACACCGGGGAATTCTGGTTTTCCCAGATAAACCACAAGATATCCAGCCCCTTTTTCTTCTCCCCGGGATCAATCGCGTAGTACCCTTTTCTCGCGTAATTCTCCAGCACATCGTAGAGCGCCTTGCCGGAATATTCTTTTCCGTACACATTTACTCTGGTAAAGGTTCCGTCCTCGTTCATCGGCACACAGCCGTGGTAGAGCAGGTTCCCGTTGTAGACCTTGTACAGGCTGCCCTGTGTGAACAGAAAACGGACGTGACGCTGTAATTTTTCACAGTTCAAGAACGCCTGCGTGATCCGCTCCATGACGTCCTCCTCCTCCGATGACAGTTCATACGGATGCTTCCAGTCGATCGTCGGGAAGTTCAGATCCTTCATCGGGTATTCCTTCCCCTCCACACACACCGTTCCTTTTTCGATATTGATCTTGTCCAGCAAAAGCCGCTCATCCATCCCGAACTCCGGGTGACGCATGATCATCTGTCCCTCCAGCTTGAACTGGATCACCGTAATCGCCTTGTGCATTTTCTCATCCAGCATGGCGTCACGCACATCGTACTCATCCTCCCGGTAATCCAGCTTAAAGCAGGTGCAGGGATCCTTGTCGTATCTGCTCATGGCAAGTCTGGCGAGCGGCACCAGATTGATGCCGTATCCGTCCTCTAAAAGGTTCAGATTGCCGTACTTGGCAGAGATACGGATCGCGTTGCAGATGCAGGGTCTGCTTCCCGCCGCCGCTCCCATCCAGTATATATCGTGGTTCCCCCACTGAATATCCACGGAATGATGCTGCATCAAGGTATCCATAATCAGATTCGGGTACGGTCCCCTGTCGAAAATATCTCCCACCACATGCAGATGATCCACCACAAGCCTGCGGATCAGATTGCAGAACGCAATCACAAGCTCCGGCGCCCTGCCTGTGCGGATCACAGACCGGATGATCTCATTATAATAAGCTTCCTGATCGGAGACATCCGGTCTGCCGGTCAGCAGTTCCTCGATCACATACGCAAAATCTTTCGGCAGCGCTTTTCGCACCTTGGATCTGGTATATTTTGACGAAGCGCTCTTGCAGATGCGGATCAGCCGGTACAGGGAGACCTTATACCAGTCCTCCATATTTTCTTCTGTCTTTAACACCTGCTCTAGCTTCTGCTCCGGATAATAGATCAGGGTCGCAATCGCTTTCTTCTCTCCCGCACTGATCGCATTCCCGAATTCTTCCTCGATCTTGCGCTTAATCGCTCCGGAACCGTTCCGGATCACGTGCTGGAACTGATCGTACTCGCCGTGAATATCTGTAATGAAATGTTCTGTTCCCTTTGGCAGGCTTAAAATCGCCTGCAGGTTAATGATCTCCGTCGCTGCCGCAGCCACGGTCGGATACTGATTTGCCAGACTTTTTAAATACCGCAGATCTGTTTCCATATATTTTTCCATATGTTCCCCCTCAGAATATCAAAATCGAAGATACCTCTCAAATAGTAACATATCCGCGCACTGCTGACCAGATTTTGTTCGTTTTCTGCCCTGTATAAAAATGGGAACAGAAAACGTTTCCACGCTCCTGTTCCCATTCGATCCATCTGTATCTGCTTTCAATCTGCCTTATCCGTCTGCCTGTCCAATCAGTCTGCCTGTTCCATCGTTGCCCGGATCACATCCTGCATATCATAAAATCCTGCCTCTTTCCCGGCGAGGAACTTTGCCGCCTCCACAGCCCCTTTTCCAAAGACGCTGCGGGAATATGCGGTATGCTTGAACTCAATGACCTCGTCGAGTCCCGCGAAGATGACCTCATGCTCCCCGACGATGCTGCCTCCGCGCACTGCCGAGATTCCGATCTCGTGCGGATCTCTCTTTTTGCGCTCGCTGCTTCTGTCATATTTGTATTCATAGACATGTCCCAGCGCATCATTCATGGAGTCCGCCAGCGCCAGCGCTGTGCCGCTCGGTGCATCCAGCTTCTGGTTGTGATGCTTCTCCACGATCTCCATGTCAAATCCTGCCGGCGCAAGAATCGTTGCCGCCTGCGCTAAAAGCTGCATCAGCAGATTGATTCCCAGCGACATATTCGCGGACTTTAATACTGCTACCTGCCCCGATGCCGCCTTTACCTGCTCCATCTGTTCCTCCGACAATCCCGTCGTGCACAGAACCACTGGAATCTTTTTATCCACACTATAGACCAGAAGATCGTCCACGGCCTTCGCATTGGAAAAATCGATGATGACATCCGCCTTCACATCGCAGACGGAAATATTCGGGAATACCGGATAGTCATTTTTGATCCCGTCATAGAGATCCACTCCCGCCACGATCTCAATCTGCGGATCCTCCTTGCAGATTGCGGAGATGACCTGTCCCATTTTACCATTGCATCCATTCATGATTGCCTTAATCATCGTACGTTATCCTCTCTTCTCTGTACTGCCCGCTCCGCGTGCCGCATGCAGCCGGCGGTGCAGACACATACTCCGGCGGATGGCCTTACGACTCCCTTCCGCCGGAGTCATCTGTTCTTTTATGCTAACTTTATTCCGTAATTTTTCATCGCTTCTGCAAGCTTCGCGGCATTCTCCGGTGTCATCTCCGTGAGCGGGGAACGAAGCGGTCCCACTTCCAGTCCCATCAGATTCAATGCTTTCTTCACCGGAATCGGGTTTACCTCGGAAAACAGCGCATCCACAAGCGGCTGTGCCTTTAACTGCAGTTCTCTCGCGCGCAAAAGATCCCCCGCGGAGAAAGCCGCGCACATATCGTGCACATCCGCCGGCGCCACATTCGACCACACGGAAATCACACCGATCGCACCGATTGCCATCAGAGGCACCACGATGCCGTCCTCGCCGGAATACAAATCAATCTTGCCGTCCGTTAAGTACATCAGCCTGGATGCCTGAGCCAGACTACCGGTCGCCTCCTTGATACCCACAATGTTCTCCACGTTCTTAAAGAGTGTGGCTGCGGTCTCCGGCATAATATTGCAGCCGGTACGTCCAGGAACGTTGTACATGATAATCGGAAGCTTTACCGCCTCGGCAATCTCTGTATAGTAACGGATCAATCCGCCCTGTGTCGCTTTGTTGTAGTACGGGGTCACAGCCAAAAGTCCGTCTGCTCCTGCCTTTTCCGCCTCTTCGGAAAGGTGAATCGCCTCTCTGGTGCAGTTGGAACCGGTGCCGGCAATGACCGGAACACGATGCTTTGCAAAACGCACTGCTGCCCGGATCACATCGGAATGCTCCTCCGTAGTGAGCGTCGAACTCTCTCCGGTCGTTCCCACAATCACAATCGCATCCGTTCCCTGCTCAATCTGCCATTCGACCAGTTCCTCCAGCTTGTCGTAATTTACCTCTTCATTTTCCTTCATGGGTGTAACAATCGCTACACCAGCGCCCTTGAATATCGCCATGTCAATCCTCCGTTTCTCCTATGTTAATATATGCCCATGGTACAATTTTGCCCCTGTCAGATCAGAGTCAGAATAAAAAAGTAAAAAAAAGCCGGCTCGATGAGCCGGTCTGATTCTTCTGCCGCATATCTGCATGCCATTATACAGAACCGATAGCGCCCCATCTGCAAAGATGACAGTCATAAAGTTCTTAGCTTTATGCCCAAGAACCAGGGCAGCAGGTGCCTTGCTCTTTCGGCATGCTCTCCTTTTGCTTCCCTTCCCCTGTGCCTGTCACATCCGGAAAACTACTCTTAAAGCACGCAACCTCTATCAAAATATGTATCATATAGTTAAAATTAACATAGCACTATCAACAACGGTTGTCAATAACGGAACTTTCGATTATTCCTCCAAAAAATCCACCTTGCTGACGGACACCTCGTAAGCCACCCGTTTTTCCGTCTCAAGCTCCGAGATCTTTTTGACGTATTCCCGGCTCTGGATTCTGCCCCATACCTGCACATGTCCTCCCACCTCAAAGCCGGAGGCAAACCGGGCGTTTCTACCCCAGCAGATGCATGGAATATAGTCTGATTTTCCGTAGGAACGGTTGACGGCGATCAGAAGATCCGCAATCTCCCGTCCCAGCGGCGTCTTCCGGTAAATCGGTTCCTTGCAGATATATCCGTCCAGAAAAATCTGGTTGCTCTTCATATCCTCCTGCAGCTCCTCCAGAAACTCCAGTTCCCGCACGAACACCGATAAGACAAGGCGGTTCTTTTTCTCCTCATGCCGGTTAAACGAACGGAACTGCCCGTTCACATAAATGATCTGTCCTATGTAATCTGCATTTACGTCAATCAACCGTTCGGATATCATTAGCGGAATGTAATCCAGATAATTGCTCAGGCGGTTCACTGCCACATCCACCATATAAAATCCCTCTCCGTACACTTCGTGACTGAACCGGAAATCGGATACAATCTCCCCCATAATTGACACCTGGTTGTTTTCAAAAATTTTATCTGCCATGAATCTTTCTCCCTTCTTACGACCATACTCTTTTTTGCGTTGTTCTTCTTTTTCGTTCCGTTCTGCTGGTATGATCTGCCTGACACATTATTTTTATCACGTCCGGTGCCAGAATTTTCATGCAACATGTCGATAACAAAGGGAATGAAATGGCGGATTTTGTCGCATGTACCACTTGCGCATCTCCGAAAATATGATAAAATAGATTGGTTACTTTTTTAGACTAGGTTTCACACAGGAAAGAGAGATTTTGTATATGAAAATGAAACGTGAAGATGTCCGTAACATTGCAATCATCGCCCATGTCGATCACGGCAAGACCACTCTGGTCGATGAATTGTTAAAACAGAGCGGCGTGTTCCGTGAGAACCAGGAGGTTCAGGAGCGTGTCATGGACTCTAATGATATTGAGAGAGAGCGTGGTATCACGATTCTTTCCAAAAATACAGCGATTACTTATAAAGGAACTAAGATTAACGTCATCGACACCCCTGGCCACGCTGATTTCGGCGGCGAGGTTGAGCGTGTCCTTAAGATGGTAAACGGCGTTGTGCTGGTCGTTGACGCTTTCGAGGGCGTTATGCCGCAGACCAAGTTCGTTCTGATGAAAGCGCTCGAGCTTTCTCTTCCGGTTATCGTGTGTCTCAACAAAGTCGACCGTCCGGAGGCACGTCCGAACGAGGTTGTGGACGAAGTGCTTGAGCTTTTCATGGATCTGGACGCTTCCGAGGAGCAGCTTGACTGCCCGTTCCTTTTTGCTTCTGCAAGAGACGGCTACGCAGTCCGCGAGCTTGACGATCTGGTGAACAACAAAAAGGATATGACTCCGCTGTTCGACACGATCCTTGACTATATCCCTGCACCGGAGGGCGATCCGGACGCCAACACCCAGGTATTGATCAGCACCATCGATTACAACGAATATGTCGGACGTATCGGTATCGGAAAAGTCGATAACGGCTGCTTAAAGGTCAATCAGGAGGCGGTTGTTGTCAACCACCACGAGCCGGACAAGCAGAAACGTGTCCGCATCAGCAAGCTTTACGAATTTGACGGTCTGAACAAGGTGGACGTCACAGAGGCAAAGATCGGTTCCATCGTAGCTATTTCCGGTATTGCAGATATCCATATCGGTGATACCATCTGCGCACCTGAGAATCCGGTTGCCATTCCGTTCCAGAAAATTTCCGAGCCGACACTGTCCATGAATTTCATCGTAAACGACAGCCCGCTCGCCGGACAGGAGGGTAAATTCGTTACCTCCCGTCATTTAAGAGACCGTCTGTTCCGCGAATTAAACACCGATGTCTCTCTGCGTGTCGAGGAAACGGACAGCCCGGATTCCTACAAAGTATCCGGCCGCGGTGAGCTTCATCTGTCCGTACTGATTGAGAACATGCGCCGCGAGGGTTATGAGTTTGCCGTCAGCAAAGCTGAAGTTCTCTACCACACGGATGAGAACGGCAAGAAGTTAGAGCCGATGGAGCTTGCTTATGTCGATGTACCGGATGAATTTACCGGTGCCGTCATCGAAAAGTTAAGCCAGCGCAAGGGCGAAATGCTGAACATGAAACCGATTACCGGCGGTTACACACGTCTGGAGTTCAACATCCCGTCCCGCGGCCTGATCGGTTACCGTGGTGAATTTATGACGGATACCAAGGGTAACGGTATCATCAACACCATTTTCAACGGCTATGCACCGTACAAGGGCGAGATCGCTTACCGCAAACTCGGTTCCCTGATCGCATTTGAGACCGGCGAGTCCGTAACCTACGGTCTGTTCTCCGCACAGGATCGCGGTACGCTCTTTATCGGACCTGGCGAAAAGGTATACGCCGGCATGGTCATCGGTTCATCTTCCAGAGCCGAGGATATCGAATTGAATGTCTGCAAGAAAAAGCACCTGACCAACACGCGTTCCTCTTCTGCGGACGAGGCACTGACTCTGGTTCCGCCTAAGATTTTAAGTCTGGAGCAGGCACTCGATTTCATCGATGTCGACGAGCTCCTGGAGGTTACACCGGAGAGTCTTCGTATCCGCAAGCGTATTCTTGATCCAACCTTAAGAAAACGCGCCGGCATGAAAAAATAAGTCGTATTTCTACTCTTAAAAAGGAGCCATGTGCACCGTTTCCTATGGTGCACATGGCTTCTTATAAAATGCATATCCATTTTTTCCGTTTTTCTTCACCGTATACATCGCAGCATCCGCCGCTGCCAGAAGTTCCGTTGCATCCGCTCCGTGCTCCGGCCACACCGCGATTCCAAGACTGACTCCCAGTGCCTCGTCCACCGCTCCCATTCTGCACGGCTTTTGCAGACGTTCCATCAAACCGGATGCATATCGCTCTATGACCCTGTAATCGCCGCAGTCGATCAGTGCTACAAACTCATCTCCTGCCAGGCGGTACGGTGTGAAATGGCCATCCTCCACCGCCAGCGACCGAAGTGCCACTTCGCGCAGCACCTCGTCCCCTGTATTGTGTCCGTAGGTGTCGTTCACCCGCTTAAAATTATCCAGATCATACATAAAAACCGTAAATTCTTCCCCGGAGACAATCCGCTGCCTGATATCTTCCATAAAGACACTACGGTTCTTAAGGTGTGTCAGTACATCATAATGTGCACTGTAGGACAGCTTTTCGTTTGCCCTGGTAATCACTTCGTTCATTTTGCGTCGGCGCATATTGTCCACCGCCAGCCATGCCACCATTGCCAACGCCACGGCAGCAATCACCAGCGTTGCCCTGATCGTATCCCGGTTCTTTTCCCAGAAGGTCTCCCTGTGATTGATGATGACTGCATCCCCGGGAAGCTTTGATGCACTGATTCCAAACCTGCGCATCACATTTTCATCAAAGCAATATACCTTCGGCGGCTCCATCACAATGGAGATCCCTGCACAATCCGTGCCCTCCAGTATCTGCACCGCCATTTCTCCTGCCCTTTTTCCCATCTGTTCCTGCGAGACAATCTCGCCGCCTAAAAATCCTTTTCCCATACCGTGCGAGACAATCGAAAACATCGGAATCTGCGCCACATCACTCAGCATCTGGATCGCTTCCGCCGCCGCGTACACATTCCCGTCGCCATCCCTGCTGCACATAATATAGACCAGAATGCTCTCCTCCCCCAGCGCAGCAACCTGTCTTTTTAATTCTTCCTGGGAGAGCTTTGAAGCGTCGATCTCTACAAAGTCCAACTCTGGAAAAACAGTATCGTAATACTGGAATTCCTTGCGTTCGCCCTCTCCGGTCACCGTATCATCCAGTATTCCTACCACCTGTCTTGCATCCGGATACAGCTTCTTTGCCAGCGTGATCGTATTCTCATAAGAGAGCGTCTCAACCACGCCCGTCACAAGCGGATCTGCTGCCGCCTTCTTCGCCAGTTCCCTATCATTAACTCCCTCAAAAACAACCGGTGTCTGCGCAAACAACTCGTCGCGGTACGTCATTGCAAACTGAAACGCCGCATCATCCCCTACAATCACAACATCATACGCCGGAACCATCTTCAGATAGTATGTTAGCATCTGGTAAAATAGCTGTTCACTCTCCGCTGTCTCGACATTTTTGGTATCCATAAACTGATAATCCAGCTGTACACCAGCGCCCAACGCTTCTTTTATACCGCGAATCTGTTCCGGAACCGTCTCCCATGCATAGGAATAGGAACTGATAAATAATACCCTGCCGGTGATTTCCCCAGCGTCCGGCACCAGTTCTTCTGCATATGCCGGAATGCCTCCCACACAGATAAGAAGTGCAATAGCAAAAAAAATCCGATACCCTTTTTGAATCCATCGACGTTCTATCACAGACACTCCTCCTCCCTATCCGTATATCAAAATTTTCCACCCTCCCGCTTCTATTGTCAATATTTTTTCACTGTTTTTTTACGGTTTTCTGATATTTTACAACCGCCGGATCCGTCATCTGCAGCGTCCTCTTCCACTCCCTGCTTTCCCCCACTTTCTGCACCGCGGAACGGTTCTTATACAAAAAGCGCGTCAGATTATAACAGTCCACCCAGATCTCGTTGTTTCCCTCTTTCTGCGACTCGTCAAAGATCAGCTGCAGCCCGAAATGCAGATGAACCGTGTCTATGTTGTTGACATTTTCCTTCGTGCTGTACCCGGTATGCCCCATATAGCCGATCACATCCCCTGCCGTCACGACATCGCCCTCCTTCAACTGTTCCCGGTACGGATAGTTCTGGCGCAGATGCGCATAATAATAGTAGCGCTTCCCGTCAAAGCTGCGGATGCCGATGCGCCATCCGCCGTACTGGTTCCAACCGATCGCTTCTACGTAGCCGGATTCTACGGCGATGATTGGGGTTCCGCTAGGAATATAAAGTACCCCCCGGAGAGTCAAGAAAACTTGATTCACCGGGGGTGGGGGAGAAAACGCCCAGCCAGATGGCTGGGCGAAGCTTATTCCGAAGAAAAAGTATCTTTTTCATATTCTTCTTGCTGAAACTTACTTATGTTGTCTTCCTGTCTTTTTGCAATGCTTTTAAACTTATTAGCTTTTTCCTTTCCCCGTTTTATATCTTCTGCAAACACTTGTCGCATAATAACAACCATTCTTTTTACAGAAACTGTAAATAAAATAATTCCATAAATCAAATACCCCATACCCATTACATATAATACGTTTATAACATTCTCATGTAAATTAAATGACGTCACTTTCGTACAAATACTTGTTATAAACTCGCTATAAGCTATAAAGATTAAAAAAAGCGAAATAAATGCAGATATAACGAACATTATTATACTATCTACGACTATATTGCACTGCGTTACCAAAATACTCGTTTCCTTAATCCCTTCTATTGTTTTCGTTGATGAAAACGACAATAAAATCCCAAGTACCGTGAATGAAAAACCTGCAAAAACCGTACTTACAGTAATAATATTGAATTGATAATCTTTCATATTGCTTTCCCTCTGTGGGATACTTAATAATCCCCAATAGTTATTAGCAACATATACTATAAAAAAAATTATAAATGCTATAAACACTTTTACAATGCGTTTATTCAAACACTCATCTCCTTATCAAAGGCAATATAAAATCTCTCGACTCATTATATGAAAAAACCATATTCTCATAATTAATCTGTGCAAGCTCCGCCTGGTTGTAATACACTCTTTTTTGGTTTTCCATTCTATAAGCAGGAATATCTACCGGATAAAAATAATTTTCTTCGTAAAAATTGTATTCTCGAGCTTTTATATTCTGCGCCTTACCCTTTATGCTTGCCTTCTTAAATCTGGTTGTTCCAAATCGGGCAATAATATCCTGAATTGCATCAATAATTCCATTCGACTCTTCCGTATCCGTTGTTAATAAGTGTCTTGAAATACTAGATTTAATATCCAACGATACGGATATATGGTCATTTGTTGCTGACCTAAGAATATTATTACCATTTTCCCCTAAAACATTTTCCAAAATTGCAGGATCTGGATTGGGAAGTTCTAATGTTATTGAACTAATTGACGCCCCTTCTTTTCCATAAAATTTCTGCACACCATTAGCATTAGGTATTGCGATCAGTTTTATATTGTATTCATCACTATACATTTTAAAAAGGTCAACTACAATATTTTCATTTGGTGCCCCTTGTGCAGAAATAATTTGTAACACACACGCTTCATAATTTACATAAATATATGTGTATAATTCAATACCTTTTTCGTCCTCACTATATCCCGGTAATACCGACTCTGCAACTTTCGTATCATAATCTCTCCCAATAACAGTTCCGGTTGGTCTTTGTTTGGATGCTCTAGCAAAAAAATAGTTATCTTTATATCGATATACATCTAACATAGTATGCAAAGATTCAGCCACACCCGTCAAATCAAGCGTTGTAATTCCATCATTTACTATTCCATTTGTGTCAATAATTTCTTTTAACAAATCAGGAATCTTTTTGAAATTACACACTACATTCTGTTCTTTGTAATACAATTCTACGGAAAAGAAAAAAGCTTTTTTATTCATAATTTGCTCCTCCAACGTTTTTCTTTTATTATACTACATCAGTACTGAACTACAAGAAAAACTTGAGAAAAGTGTCGAAATATGTTATACTACATACAACTTAATTAAGCCAAGTAGCTCGGTTTCGTCCCAACGTTCCGGGCTATTTTTATGTGATTATAATATCACTTCATCGAACAGATGTTCAATGCGCATTTTTTACAAATTTTCTACCCTCCAAATGCTAAAAGTTTCTGAATATCCCGTATATTCTTTATTTCAGATGTCAAAAAGCCGGCAGGATTTCTCCCGCCGGTCATACTCTTACAGTGCTTCCAGTCCTGCTTTCCAGCTCATCTTACCGACAATTCCATCCGCCGCCAGCCCGTGCTTGCTCTGCCAGGTCTTGGTTGCCGATTCCGTGCCGCTGCCGAAATTGCCATCTGCTGTCACACCGATGATGATCTGCCATACCTTAACTGATTTTCCCTTGCTGCCTTTTTTGATTGTCTGCATATTGTAATCCTCCGTATTCTGATTCTGTGCCGATGCCGCCGCGCTCACCGACTTGTTAAATAATGCCTGCTCCGCCGCCCGGCGCCGCTTTAATCCTGCCAGCACCTTGCCGTTGGCTTTGCAATACTGTGTCATTGCCTGTGCGATCTGCGCCGCTGTTCTGCCCTTGCAAAGCTTCCGGAGATTTCCGGCGCCCAAGTTAAAGGCAAAACTGACCAGCGCATCAAACTGATTCTGGTTGAGCTGCTCCGTGATCGGAACATATGCGGGATTGTTGACGTATCCCTCAAACTTTGCAATGTCCTGCTGCAGATATGCGTCCGCCTGCGCCTGTGTGATCATCATGCCACTATGTACGCCAGCCGTGTGACCGTACCCGATGGTCCATACACCGGCGGCGCACCGGTATGCTGCCAGTCTGCATCCCTCGTACTGCTTGACAAGGGCAAGTCCTGCCTGTCCAATTCTTTTGTTCGCCATAAATTATCCCTCCACTTCCGGAATTCCTGCAACAGACGTGAGCAGCGACACAACCCCCGCCACAATCGCGGATGATACTACCATCTTCCAATCTACTGCCGAGATTACTGCTCCGGTACCGATTACTGCAACCGCAGTCTGCGCCATCGTCTTAAGCGCTCTGATACCCGCAGCTTTCGCCCATTTCTGCGTGTCTACTGATACTCTGAGTACACAATTTTTCAACATACTACTTTTCCTCCTCTAAGTCCGCAATGCGGTGATTGATAACTTTTACCTGTTCCTCAATGACCGGCACACGCTGTGCGAAGTTGTTGTGCATCCTTACCTCTCTGGTAAGCTCGTCCAACTTGCAGTCCGTAACCGCCTGCGCCATCTCAAGTTTGTGGTCCGTCTTTTTCTGACCACTGCTGACCGTCATTACAGTGCCGATCAGCGTCAGTCCGCCTGTAATAAGTGCTGTGATGATTGATTCCATATCCTTTTCCTCTCTTTCTTTATAATAAGTATAAACCCTGTCTTATCAGTGTTTGTGCCAAGGTTGCCGAATATCTGTTCCGTGCGTCAAACCAATCTTTCGCACTCCTATATCGTCTTTAGACAGTCCGGTTGATGCCACACATAGCATACAAGAAATACCATGACGGCAATTGGGTTGACTTGTGGGTAAAATAGCTTAAGCATATTTTGCACCATAGATATCAACTCGCATTATATTTCCTTGGTGCATCATAACACTATGGGTTCCAGCCTGTGCTTCCGCTGCAGATTGGCATACATAAATATTGCCCCACTCTATATTGCCATTGTTATAATATTTACGTGTGACACGTCCATCTTGTGTAAACCGTAACCCAGAAAAATTTTCATTTCCGGCATAATGATTTTGTGCGAGTAATAATTCTTTTGTATCGTAAGCGTTAATGGTATTCGCGGAAAGAATCAATTCAACGGATGTTTGGTTGGAATCAAATGTCAACTTTGACATATTGAGTGCTGACCTGAAGCTGTCCATATTAAACATATGTGTGTGGGGATTACACCCGGCATAAATACCAAAGTTATCACGTAGCATAATGTCTAAATGAATATCACACGTAGTGTTACTTGTAAGTATGCAGCATCCGTTTACCAATGTTACAAATTTAACACCATTTTCGGTGACTATATTCCAGTAGTCTTCTTGCAAACCAATAAAGTATGCACCATACTGTGATGCAGTTATTTTTTTGGCAAGCAAATTATTTATCTCTGTTTCGGTATAATACCGGCCATCATGATCGCTGGAACTTTTGTGTTTCGCGAAAGCATCGTTTTGCGACGAGATCGCTCCTGTTACAGTCCCGCCACCAATAGTGGATATGTCGGTAGCCCCGAGCATCTTATACAAGTAACGCACGTTTTTAAACATCTGCGATACCTTTGCAAAAAGAGATGTATGCTTTTCACCGCTTGTCAGTGTGGCAACGCTTGTCCACGATGACGCTGATCCATCTGCCACATCACTGCTCGTAAATGATGCGACATTGCTCGCTGTATCTCCACCTGTCGCTACCGCGCCAATATTTGCCGGGGTGAGATTGACATTCCCCCGGCGGTAGGCTGTCTCCTTTGCGCCCTTGACCCCCGTCACCGGGGTACCCGCAAGCACATCCCACTTCCCGTCTGACGTTTTGTAGATGTTCGCACCGGCAGGGATGATGCCACCGGCGCCCTCTTTAAAATCCTCTGTGGTCGTAAATTCGTCAGAAATATTGTACATATCCCCGGCGGTCACCGCAGTTAATGCGGGTAAGCTGGCAAACGCGACGGTACCCATCGGACGCAATGCTCCTGCAAAAGATTCGGAGATACTTTTCGCCTGCCGGTAGTAATACGCTGCGTTATCTGTATCCTCTCCCTCCCGGCTGCCGGTACCTCCGACGGCGTAACTCTCCGCCTTGGTTGCACTCGCCGCCGCATCTGCCCGGCTTGTTTCTGCCTTTGCCGCTTCCACCTTAATCTTGGCAAGATAATTTGGCTCTAAGTGTTTTTCCTCGATGCTTCCTTCTTTCACGATTGCCGACACCTTACCATCCGTGCCAATGGTAAAAGCCACGGTATCCGTATCAAGAAATTCGTACTGCGTAATCAGCGCCGACAAATCTATGTACTGCTTCGTGCCATCGATCAGAGTAAGTATGATCTGCTCCGTAACCGGGTCATAGTCAAAGTTGACAGCAATTTTCCCCATCTGCGTGTCAATGGTAATCTTTGATCCATTCTTTTTTGTGACAGTAATAGTACCTGTCGATTCCTCGAACGCCACATCCATCACAAGCGTTGCTACCTCTGTTTTCGTGGCTTTTGTGGTATCCAGAGTAATCACACGGTCATCAAGTATGTCTGTCGCACTGTCCAGTCTGTTAAGATTTACCTTATTTATAGGTGTTGCATCGCTCGGGTAATTTTCCCAGTTAATACGGCTATACGCTTTGTTCATACTTTTTCATCCTCTCTTTCAGGTTTTCTATTTCTTCATGTTGCAACTGCACCGCAGCGATCAGATCAGCAATCAGTTCCGTCTTATCCAGAGCATAGTACATGTTCCCGTCCGGATCCGGATTCTCGGAGCAGATCGCCCAGTCTTCATCTCCAATCGCCGCCAGCACTTCCTGCGCAATCAGACCATGCCGGTAATGCCCTCCCCGATCATAGTTATAAACAAATCTGCAAGGGCGCAAGGACTGTATAAGCACTGCGCTCTTCTCCCGGTCAAGGGATTCTATACCGTGTTTTAGACGCTTGTCCGAATAGGATTCCCAGCCGTAGGACGAGATTCCTTTTCCACTTGAGAGCATTTGTGCTATGGTGTTTGCCGACGTGTCACGCACCACCACAGCAGAGTAACTTGCCGTGAGTTCTCTCGTATCTGCTGCTGACTTCAAACCATCCGTTCCTATCTGCACGAGTGTTCCTTCCCGTTTCAGTTCAACCAAGTTGTCCGTACTCTCTGTCGCGTCAATATGCACATACCCACCGGTCATCTCCACAGATCCCCTGAGTTCCAACAAATCAGCTCTAATCTTTAATCCCTCTGCTGACTGGTTAATTTCCGAAACGACACTGTCCCGGGAAACTTTGCTTGTGATCCCCTCTGCATTGACCTGTATTGCCGCCGCAAGCTGTCCTTCTTTTTCCGTTGCCCGGCTGACCTCTGCAGTAATGCTCTCTGCCGTCTGGGTGATCTTACTGGATAGTGTGCCCTCGGCGCTCGTTGCCCGGTTGACCTCGGCTGTGATGCTACTCGCATTCTGGGTAATCCGTGATGATAACCCATCTGTGGTATTTTTTACCTCTGCCCGGATTTCTGATGCTGTCTGTGTAATCTGTGACTGCAAGCCTTTTTCCACATCAACAATCGTTGACTTCGTTTCCTCAATCGACCGTTCGAGAGTATTGCTCTTCCCCTTAAGCTGCAGGATACTTCTCTGCACGCCGTTGACTTTGCTTGTCCGGTACTCTTCCCCGTCAGCTTCCAGACTGTCCCTCATTGCCTGTATGCCTTTCAGCGTGCGCTTTAAGATGTACGATTCAATCAATTTATACCGGGTCTGCAGCCGCACCGCATCGCCAACCTCTAAGCAAGGATTTCCCAGGCAATCCGCCGTAAACGGTCGATATGTAACGCCAGTAATTTTTGCAAGGACATTATTTGCTATACTGGTCAGTTCGTCTGTTCCCTTGCCATATAGCAAAAAGTTCCCCTCGATCACATATGCATTGTTCCCATTGCCAACGATAACTCCAATGTCGTTTTCTTTCTCCCGGATCTGAAGCTTGTCTATCGGGCAAACGGTATAGTCCTCATACTTTGCAGACACGTAGATGCCTTTCCCTATACCGTATGATTTCGGATCCCGCGGAAAAAGATCATCTGCCGGATAGAGGTCGTCCGCGGGGTAAAGCCCATCAATATTCTGCTCAAGATACACATAATGGAACTTCCCATAGCGTCCCATGTGACCCATGCAGCCGTTTGCTTCAAGAACGCAGGATAAGGTTTCTTTTCCACCTATGGATTCGCCCACCGTGCTTGTCTTCGCCGTACCGGTACTTGTATCTGTCGACACCGTGACTTCCACCGTCTTTTCGACGGTCATGCTGTCATTCACGAGTTCCACATCGTCCTGCTCCACATCGAAATGCGAAAAGAATGCATCCCGGAAAGATTTTAAGGTCATCGGAAACTTAAGCGTGTTGTACCACGCCGTCACATCCGCATTGACCACATCGTACAAAGCATCGTAAGCCACCACATCACGGTATTTTCTGTCTGCCGTAGGCGTATCGGAATAAACCTTATATCGTCCGATTTGAAGCGAATTCGCCGCATTCCCGCCGATCGTCATTTTTACAGTCAGCCACTTTCCTTTCATCGGTAAAAATACATTGGACACCTTGAACTTAATCATTCCGGCTTCACAGCAACCGAACGTCAACTCACTCTCGGAGCAGAGGCTTTCTGTCAGTTCAAATTCTTCCTGATGAAGTTCATTGTTCGTGATATTCACAAGCCCATCATCCGATGTAATTGTGATCTGCTTATCCACACTATTCTGTTTGAACAAATCCGCATACTCATAATCAATCAATTTACACTACCTCCATACCCAACAAACGCCAGCCGGAAAGAAGAATACTCCACGGTCGTCTCATCCGCATAATCAATGGTATATTCTATATCCGGCAGATAGCAGTCCATCGTTACATAATCGCCAAGTTCCGGCATCCACGCCGTGACAAGCGCTTTTTTCTCTGTCGCAGTTGAATACTGTGCCTTGATGCTGTCCATCAGCGGGCGCAACGCCACTTCATCAATATCGTTTGGCGTTTCCCACTCAACTTTAATTGCAACATTCTGTAAGGCCTCTCGATGTAAGATGCCGTTTGCATCCCGGTAAGAATCCAGATCTTGCCCTTTGATGCCGCACTTGAATTTCTTAGCTTCAATGTATCGGAAAGGAACGGTATAATCGCCTACCTTTATCAAAAATCCACCGTATGCCATTTTCTCCGCTCCTCTCTCTAAAAATCAAATGCCGGTCTGCCGGTTCTCCGGAAATAATCATTTGCACCCTCGCGTACAACTTTGAATATGCCGCTTTCCTCTGCTACGATCCGCACCGTCTGAACACCTTCCATTTTGCTTGCAATCATTTCTGCAAGCGGCTCCAGATAGGACAGGTTGTTTTCCAGCGGAAGTACCGCTTCCCGCCCGGCTTCTCCAATGTTTGCAAGGGTGCTGCCGGTTGTGATGCCGCCGTTGGCCAGACGGGGAATGTGGACTGCCGGCAATGTCTGTAGATTTGGGTGAAATGTTCCGCCACCCAGCCAATCCGGCATATCAAATCCAACACTGTTCAACGCCTCCAGCACCTTATTAACGCCGATAATTATGCTATTTGACATATTCTCGACAAACGATATGATAGAATTGATCTTCCCTTTGATTCCCGATTTGATTGCATCAAAGATGCCTAATACCGTCGTTTTCATACTTGTCCAGGATTCACGCCAACCACCCTTGATATTGTGCAAGGAATCCGAAATATGCCCTTTTATAGCGCTAATCGCTGCTTTCACACCATCTTTCATGTTGTTCCAAATTGTACTCAAGATCAGCTTCATCGAATTCCAGATTGATGAAAACATTTCCCGAATTCCAGCCCACGCCTGTTCCCAGTCTCCGGCAAAAATGCCGACGATAAAATCAATGAGACCAGACAGGAAATCCATGATATTTGCCACCATATCAGACACAAAGCCGATAAAATTCAACACACCCTCAATAAGGCTCTGGATGATTGGCATCAGCACCGGCAGGATATTTTCGATGATCCACTCGATAACCGGCACCAGCACCTCTTCCCAGAGTTTTTTCACATTGTCTATGACCGTCCCCAGCAAACCAAGAAAGCTGTCAAGCATCGGCTGAATGTGCTGCTCCATGACTTCGTGGAATTTGGTTGAAATATTTTCAAGCACCGGTTGTACGTATGTATTCCAGAATTCCAGAAACTTCGCCGAAATCTCGTCCAGTCCGTCCGTCAAGCTCTGTATCAGCGGATGGATATGTTCGTCATACAAAGTTACTACTCCATCCGTAAAATGCTGCACCGTGTCCGAAATCGTCCCAGTAACATCCGACACAACTTCAAGAATTCCTTCCAGCGCCGTCTTAATGCCGGCGCTGTTATTCACGAATGGATCGACAAACAAATGCATCAGATCATCTCGGAACTGCGCCACCAGAAGCGTTACCGTGCCAAATATATCCGAAAACATCTGAATCAGATTTGCCGTAATCTGCTGCCCGTCCTCATTGCCGAATGCCTGGAACACAAAAGCAAATGCTTCCGCCGCTTCGCCCGCAAGCTGTGCCACGTCAGCGCCAATATCGAACATCCGAATAAGGTACTCGGTGATTCTGCCGCTATTCTGCTGCAAATACAGGTCGATGCCGCCAATGATATTCTGTGCGATCGTAGCCCCAATACTGACCACGGATGCGCCAATCTGACCAACACTGTACGCCAGCGTCATAACAAAGTTGTCTGCCGCCGCCTGCAAATCTGCATTCCCGAAAATATCCGACAGAGAGCCACGGATTGATTCGATACTGCCGCGAATATCTGCGATCTGACTGTCAATATCCAGCGCCGCCCACGTCTCATCCCATCCGCGGATCACTTCTGCCTTGATCTGCTTAAGATAATCAAGGAACGGCTGCAATTTACCAATCAGCGCATCGCTTGTTGGCACTTCCTCATACATCGTAGAGGCATCTGTTCCACCGCCGCCGGAACTGTTTGAGTTAATCACATTCAGTTCATCAAACCCCTGCAACGCTCCCGCCGCTTTCTTTGCCGCTCCCGCAGTGCCATTCAACGACTTCGCGTAATCCACCTGCTGTTGCTTCGCCCGTGTCCATGTGCTCTTCCCAGACAGCGCCGCCACAAGTTCATTCATCTTATTGACCGCCGTCGTGATCCAGTTGCAGAGTGTCACAATCGCCGGAATGACAGCAGATACAATCGGTGCCGCCAGCGTCCCCAGTGATGCTTTGAGTGTAGATGTGGCAGTTTTCAGCTCGGACATCCGCGAATTAAAGTCCGCGGAATACTTTGCCATATTCTGAATGCCCTCTTTGAAGGCGGCAACCATAGCATTAAAACCTTTAGTAATCCAGTTGAAAATGAACAGGGACAGCGTAATTCCCTTTAATCTTGACAGGAATGTTGTCATCAGCCCTGCAGATTTCTTTGCAGCCTTTCCAACCTTTTCAATCTGTTTTGAACCGGAGCCGACTTCGCCTTCCTTGGCAGCAACCTCCTCCATTTTTTTCTTCGTAACGTCAAGCTGGCTATTGACATATCGAAGCTTCTCGGATAATTTTTGGTACTGTGCCTCCGTTTTAGGATCCCTAGTTGTCAAAAATGCCTTCCCAGATTTATCTAATTCCAGCATTTCAGCTTCCAACTTTTTAACACTAATTGTGGCTTTCTCGGCTTCCTGCCTATACATGCTCAGAGTCGGATCTTCTCCAGAAAGGACAGATTCTTCCATCATCTTAAATATTTCCAGCCTTTTCTTAGCATCATTAAGTTGCTGATACAATCCCTCTGGTCTAAGATAAATCGGCTGTTTTAATGCCTCTTTTATTTTAACAATCTCATTGTATGCTTTCTCCTCTTTGTCTACTAACTCGTTCCATCTCTGTTCTTTATTTTCGGCAGGCATGTTTTTTAAAGCATCATTGTACTGCTCAAGAATATACTTAGCATCCTTAAGCTTATTCTCTAAATTTGCATACTCTTCCGTCGGAATCTTCTGCTGTTCCAGCTTGCGCATTTCATCTTCAAGTCTTGCGGCTTCCTTGGCGGTTTTCTGAAACCGAGCTTCCAACTGCAACAGCTGGCTAGATGCTTTCCCGTTTTCAATTAACGTCCGTATTCTGATTTCTCCATCATATCCACCAGCCATATGCAATCCTCACTTTCTAACCTAATCCCAGTTTCTTTTCTGCTTTCTTCTTGGCTCTGATCTCCGCCATCATCCGGTCATACTCGTCGATGGCACCTTTTTCATTCTCTGTATACTCTTTTTTAACTTCCGGTTGATCCAGTGCATAGATCTGCTGCGCTTCCTGCACAGCTTTCTTTTCTTCTCTCCCCATCTTGGATGTGATCTTCTTACGCCGGATCTCAATGACCTGCATAAAAGCCGACCGTTCGTGCGGCATATTCCAGAGCAGACCGTTGAACATCCACCAGTGCATATCATCCAGGGAAAGGTCTATCCCGTATATCTGCCGGAAATCTGCATAGATGCGCCACTGGTCGACATCATAGTCAATCAGCCGGCGCTTATCCTGCGAAGAACCCGACTTATCATGAAACCAGCCGTTCAAAAACCACTCGACACATTCCTGCAGTTCTTCCCCGTCCGGATGCTCCCGGTCATCGAACAGCAGCCAGATCAGTGCGTCACTCTTTTCGTACTCATTCAGTTCTTTGTCATACTGCACAAGGAATACCTGTATGCCGATCCGAAATGAAGTATTGACCTCGTACCCGCGCCATTCAGTAGGCAGCGGATCGAGCATGACGTTTATCATGCCCGCGCCCCTTTTCTGCCGGAGTTGTACCGTTTTCTGGTCATCTCATAACGCTTGTCGAAGAGTTTATTCATTACCGGGATAACGCCCTCGACAAACTCCACCAGTGCCGTTTCATCCGGCGTAATATCGCCGTAGATGCTCTGAACCGTTCCCTCGCCGAACAGTCTGTCAATCTCCTCGGCGATCTGTTTCAGGTATCTCACGCGGATACGGTTGATCTGTAGCACTCTCTCCACATCAACCTCTCCAGAAGCCGTTTCTTCCTGCTCTTGTTCTTTTTTCCACGCTGTCGCTTCTTTCTCACAATTCGCAGAGATTTCCTGCAAATTATTGATGATCTTGGCAAAACGCTCCGCCGTGTCCGCATCTGCCACGTTCACGCGCAGAACCGTAACCAGATCTCCATCTTCATCCTTAATCGCAATCTTTTTCAGACCACTGTTTAATTTCAATTCTTCCACGAAAATTACCATCCTTTCAGAAATGGGGCAGGACTGAAAGGAACCCACCCCATTATGCTAATTTTTGATTAACACCTATTTTGCCGCCCAGGAATATGAGCCGTCCTCGCTGCTGATCGTGATCGTTCCCTGCTCCACATCGCCGTTACCATTGATCTGGAGTGTCGATTTCAGCGTGTCGCCACCCGCTCCGCCGGTACTTGAAGGGCATACGGTAACCGGAACGCGAATGCAATCACCCACACCAGCTGTCAAATCCGTCTTGTAGAAACGGTAATAATATGTCTCGCAGGCTTTACCGGTCGGAAACGTCTTAAACATATCGTCGATCGTTTTCTGCATATCATCCGAAAGATACTCTCTCTCCGGAGACATGCTAAGCGCATACCCTTTCACGGTATTGCTTGCGCTTTTCATATTGACGTACTGCTTGGAATCTGTACTGGGTCCCCAGTCCTCTGTAATCTCTGTATAACCATCGCCCATCTCTGCCAGTTTTCCAGCGTTGCCACCCATGAGCAGCCCAATGTCAAGCAGAGATACCATGTTTGTTCTGTCCTGCGCGAAGAACTGTAAATTAAATTTCATCTTCCATCCTCCTTATTTCTTGTAAAAATATTTCAGCTGCATATTTACAGCGTAAGTTACTGTTTTCTCATTCTGATTACCGCCGAACACCGGAGATGTCCTTGCGATCGCTTCCAATGTCAGATGCGGATCTTTAAATTCAATCCCACTCTCTTCCATCCACGCTGCAAGATTATTAAGCATCTCCTGTGCATCCATGCTCGCCTTATTGGTAGTTGGCGAACATTTATAAATGATCTGGAACGGCATCTGCGCCACATAGCTTCCACTGACATACTTTTTCAGATATACCGCTCCCTGTATCGGAAACACACCAATGGATCTATCCTCATTAATGGAGTTCCACTTCACGGTTGAATTGTCCGCCTTAAATCCCCGCGGATAATCCGGATATGCCATCACCAATGCAAGAAGCCCTTTTCCCGCGTTCTCCGCATCCCGGATAGTAAGTTTTTCTGGTTCTGCCATTTATACACCTCCTATTTCAAAGTGCGGCAAGATATCCTCATACTTGTCTATGGTCGTGACCTTATAAACATCATCGAAGTTCTCATGCATCCACTCGTATGCGCTTTCTTCCGGCAGTTCCACGTCGGTGCGATCGCCCTTAACAAAGAAATCCTCCATAGAACGGAATGTGATATAATTCTGCTTTTCCTCTTCCGGCAGCACATCCCATGCTTTCGGGGGAAGGTACGGCTTTAACGTTTTGCCAAGGTTGGCAAAATCTATGTAGAGTTTGACTGCATCGGCGCTGTCCATGCCGCTCTTGGAGACATTCGCTCCCTTGGTTTCCACAAGGTCGACACCATCGAGCAATGTCGGATAATACTTCTCTTCCTCGGTTTCCGGATTAAAGGAGCGGTTGAAAAGGGTAACTGTCTTGTTATCAAAGAATCCCATCTCATACCCCCGCATACAGCAATCCGGTGCCGGACAAGTATTCGCACACCGTGTCATAACAAAGCCGGTTCTGCGCCGTCTTGTCGTTCAGCACCTTATCAACAAGTGTCTCATTGGTCCCGAAGCTGATCGACCGACCACCGGAAGACATCGACTTGACATTGCCGCCCTTTTCATCACTGGCATGGCTGGTCTTAAAATCTATCTGGTAAAGCAGATCTGCCAGCGCACAGGTAGCCTTCTGGATACGCTCGTCAAATTCTTTCAAGGTATCTTCGTTGATATGCCCGTAGGTCAGCTGATCTAACTTTTCCGATGCTCGATCATTCCACTTAGGGAAAGGGGATTCCTCGATAGAATCCCCGTAGTATTTACTCTCGTAAAACTCAAATGTGGTATATCCCATCTCGGAATCCCCCTTTCTTATGAGAAATCAACAAGCAAATTCTCGTTGAGTTCCTTGATGCCGTAAATCATATCAAAGGAAATCTTGTCCTGCTTATGATCGGAATCATAAGAGAATACGACGCGAACACCGAGACCATCTGCGGAAGCAATGTAAGCGTTCTTATTACCCATAGGCAACTCAAGATTGCGGGTAACGAGTGCCAGACCGTTTCTGTGGAAGCCAAGAGCATGTGCCTTATTCACAACAAAAGCATCTGTTGCCGCAACCGTCTCCGGGATATTCTGATCTACTTTCACAGTTCCAGCGCCGGATGCAAGTGTTACATCTTCAGTCACGGTGTAAAGATATCCGTCAACGATTAACTGATCGCCCTTCTTAATGGTGGCTGCTGCAGTCTTGCCATCAGATACAGTAAACTCTGTCGCGCCCTTAGTGCCTGCAACCTTGTAAGATGCCACTGTTCCCGGTGTATCGTTCTGATTCTCCGGGCAGTTCTGGGACATAAAGGTCTCACAGGTGTAAACCTTTCCGATCTCGGATTCTTTCAGTGCGATAGAATCTCCCTTGTAGCACTGCTTTGCGAAGTTATCCAGCGTGTTGTACTTGTACAGGGTCGTCGGCGGCAGAATCAGCCGTCTGTCTGTACGCGGTGCCTTTGCCTGATCCAGTGCCTTTCCTACGCCTGCAATATCAGAAATTACCGGCGTGCCGGACACTGTAGCTTTCTTCCCAGCTTTGGAGATGCCGACAGCGAGAAGATCCGCGTCAATCTGCTGTGCCATAGCCTGCATAGCCGGTGTGATGACCTGCTCGGAAAAGTTTTTAATGTCCAATGTCATTTCCCTGGAACCGACATTAACTGTAATATCCCGGAAACGATCCATCTTGACGGTAGTAGAACCCTCGGTGATGTCCTGCGCTTCTGTCTGCCCTGTGAAGTTCTTTGCTACGAAAGTAGCCGGTTTTCTTACGGTGATGGTGTCGCCCACCTTTACAAACTCGCTGGAATAATCTCTGTGTACGAGATTCGCCATAGTAAGGTTGCTCTGCAATACCATCAGCGCTTCATTCGCAATAATCTGCGGTGTTAAAATTGTGTTTGGCATAAATGTTCCTCCTTAATTACTGATTCTGTTCGCGCCACTTCTTATAGGTGGCAAAGTCCATTTTGTTCGGATCTCCGGTGATCGGCTCGGTCTGCGCCCCGGCTCCCATCGGAGTCGTAAATGTTGCCTGGTTCTGTTCCTGCTGCTGTGCCTGCTCGTCAACAAATGCGCTCGCATCATTCTTCTTGGCATCTTCTAAAAGGTCATTGAATCCAATCAGCTTACCATCCTTGACAGACACATTAGCGGCGATGTCGCTCATGATAGCTTTCTTTGCGGATGCCGAGGAAAACTTGACACTCTCAAATGCCTTTTCCAGCAAGTCACTTTTCTCACGCTCTGCAATCTTGGCATCATAATCTTTCTTTGCTGTCTCGGCTTTCTCTTTCCACTCGTCACGCTCTTTTGTGATGGTCTCAAGGTCTTTGCCGTCAAATCCCTTCAACGTCTCTTCTGCGGTCTCTGCGCGCTCCTTGCACTGATCCCGCTCTTCCTCCGCCTTTTTGACTTTCTTATCAAGTTCGCCTTTGGAATAAACTTCCTCGCCGATGCTCTTCTTGATGGATTCCTTCATCTCGTCTGTCAGTTCCAAACCAAGTTTTTCAAGTTCCGTGATAACTTTTACCATGTTCTAATACCTCTTTCTTTCACTGTTTTTACTCCGGTCAGCCCGGCACGATAGAGTTGCTATTTTATCCATAGCTGGCAAAATACAAGAAAAAGCACGCCCCAAACAGGACGTGCCATCACATCCTATAGTTTTTCTAGGGTAGCGGGCGGATTCCTACGCTCCGTCCGGTGCTTTTCACTTGTCAAGTATATTTTATCATGGGAATATAAAAGATTTGTGCCAATTTTTAGGCACGCAAAAAGCGCCTATATTTCAAGGCGCTCTTGCTATAGTACACGAAAGCCTGCTAATAAAAAGTCAAGTGTTTTTTGAAGAAAATTTCAAAAATCC
>OIWV01000928.1_pt1 | contig 27128 bp, 17 predicted proteins | sample 1587751 | NCBI WGS metagenome assembly OIWV01 (sample SAMEA3888913, study PRJEB22519) | human gut metagenome | biome: human gut; feature: human-associated habitat; material: faeces | place: Denmark | collected 2010
AAATAACACCATTTTTTATACCGGATTTTTGATTCGAATTTTGAACACCCTACCTTACAGGGCGCCTTGCTGATTGCGACTACACCCAGGGCGTTGCCCTGGGCTAAGAGCTTCTGCCCCTTCAGGGCGTGCTGCTTAATATGGGCTCCAGCTCCTTCAGGGCGTATTTGAACCACTTTGCGGAATTAGAGTTACTTAGTGATGGTGAAAAAATAAATTAATATGATTTGAGACCATGACCTTATTGAGATGGTGCATTTTTCACCCAATTCGTACCAAGTTATTTTTTCCCGTCCACTAAAGTACCTAAAGATGTACCTAAGGCAAATATCATGCAAACGTTTGCACAACAAGAATGCTGTTTTTAACTCTAAAAAAAGTACAAGTAAGCGCAAAAGGAGTTACATTTGCATACAGAAAGTTAAAATGGTACAAAAAATACCATTCCTACCTTATAATAATGTAGAGACCTAACGACCGACTGGATATAGAAAGTTAATAGCTAACAACACTAACTAAAAGCCAAAACTTATCCAGAACGCCACAAAAGGTTATAACTTTATTTTAAGTGCAGGATATAACTGAGCAAGATTATTCATATAAACTTAAAGATCAAACAAAATGATGAGATGAGCTATACCACCTTATAATATTTTTTAACCGCGCAGACTAATAACTAACGGCTAAAGGGAAATAAGCGTGGAATAAAAACCGACTAACAACAACATGCATATATTAACTAAAAATTAAACAGAATGATGAAGCAGGTAAAAATTAAATTGCCTCTTAGGATGTTGACCCTCGCAAGTGGTCTTCTCCTGACAGCAAGTTCCTTTGCGCAGTCAAATGCCATTAAGGGACAAGTGAAAGATGCTTCTGGTGAGCCTGTCATGGGTGCTACCATTACAGTCAACGGTAAGGCAGTAGGCATTACCGACATGGATGGTAACTTCTCTGTTGATGCAGCTCCCGGTACTAAGCTAACCTTTACTTATTTGGGTATGACCCCAAAGACAGTACAAGCAAGCAAGAACATGATCATCACGATGATCGACGACTCCAAGTCGTTGAACGAGGTCGTTGTCATCGGTTATGGTCGTGCTAAGAAAAACGACTTGACCGGTTCTGTCACAGCCATCAAGCCAGACGAGATGTCAAAGGGTATCACAAGCAGTGCCTCAGATATGTTGGTAGGTAAGATTGCCGGTGTTGACGTACAGACTGGTGGCGGTCAGCCTGGTTCTGGCGCACAGATTCGTATCCGTGGCGGTGCTTCTCTGAGTGCTTCTAATGACCCTCTCTACGTAATCGATGGTTTGGCTATTGATAACAATACCAATAAGGGTATGAGTAACGTCTTGGCGATGATTAATCCTAACGATATCGAGAGCTTCACTGTATTGAAAGACGCTTCCGCTACCGCTATCTATGGTTCTCGTGCTTCTAATGGTGTCATCATCATCACCACCAAGAAGGGACGTGCAGGCCAGAGACCTACGGTTACCTACAACGGCGATATCACAATATCTACCATCCAGAAGAAATATGAGGTGATGAATGCCAGCGAGTACAAGCAGGCTCTTACCTCTCTTGGTATCGACACAAGCACATTAGGCAGTTACGATACAGACTGGCAGGATGAGATTTTCCGCACCTCTGTTTCTACTAATCACAACATTAGTATTCAGGGTGGTCTGAAGGATATGCCTTATCGCGTCAGCTTAGGTTTCGAAGACAACAATGGTATTGTCAAGACAACATGGATGAAGCGTTTCAATACATCTGTCAATGTTGCTCCTTCTTTCCTCGATAAGCACTTGAACTTCAACTTCACAGCAAAGTATATGTTCGAGAAGGACCGCTATGCAAAAGTTGGTGATGCTATCGGTAATGCATTGTCAATGGATCCTACACAGCCTGTATATGGAAATGGTGAAGACTACAAATACGTTGGTGGATATTTCCAGTACTTGCAGAACAAGAGCGACCTGATTAGCGATCCTGATTGGAAGAAGATGGCTGCCTCTCAAGTTACACAGAACCCAGTTGCAGCTCTCGACAACTACAAGTGTATAGCAAAGTCTCACGACATTTCTTCAAATCTTGAGGTTGACTACAAGATTCATGGTTTCGAAGACTTGCATTTGCATGCTGCCATAGGTGCTCAGTACACAGACGGTAAACAAACAGAAGATATCTCCAAGTATTCCTTCTCTAACAACTATTTTGGATATTATGGCACTGACCATCAATACAAATATAGCATCGAAGGAAAAGCTTTTGCTGAATATGCACACAAGTTCGGTGTTCATGATATCGACATCATGGCAGGTGCAGAGCAGAGCCACTACCACAGAACAGGCTATAACTTCGGAAGTGGTATTGATGAGTACTTGAGAGACAACAATCCTCAGTTCGTTGAAGCAGATGGTAAAATGAACTATATATATAGTCCAACCTATCAGAAGGACACCATGTGGAAGGCTCACAACTCATTGGTGTCTTACTTCGGACGTTTTAATTACAACTTGTTAGATCGCTATTTGCTTACAGCAACATTCCGTGCCGATGGTTCTTCACGCTTCAGAAAAGGCAAGAAGTGGGGTTACTTCCCTGCTGCAGCCTTTGCTTGGAAGATTAACAACGAACCTTTCTTGAAGGACGCAAAATGGCTTGATGAGTTGAAGCTCCGCTTGGGTTGGGGTATGACTGGTCAGCAGAATGGTATTCCAGACTTCTACTATACTCCTGTATATACAGTCAGCGATACTTATGCACAGTATCCATTTGGTGACAAATATTATATAACCATGCGTCCATCAGCATACAATCCTGAATTGACTTGGGAAAAGACAACAACCTACAATGCTGGTTTAGACTTCACCGCTCTCAATGGTCGTTTCGGTATGAATGTGGATGGTTACTATCGTAAGACTACCGACCTTCTGTCAACAGTTGCCATCGCCGGTGGTACTAACTTTGGCGACCAGCTTCTGAAGAATATTGGTTCTTTGGAAAACTATGGTGTTGAATTGGCATTCGATGTCAAGCCTATTGTTACAAAGGACTTCGTATGGGATGTAACCTACAACGTAGGATGGAACCACAACGAAATCACACAATTGGATGCAGGTTTGCAAGACTGGGTATGGACTGGAGATAAAGTATCTCGTGGTAACAACACCAAGATTCAGGTAAACAAGGTAGGTCAGCCTATCAATTCATTCTATGTTTTCCAGCAGGTTTATGATGAAAACGGCAAACCTATTGAGGGTCTGTATGTTGACCGCGATGGAAATGGTACAATCGATGATGACGACCGCTATTGCTACAAGAACCCAGCTCCTGACGTAATCATGGGTCTCACCACCAAGTTCATCTATAAGAACTGGGACTTCAGTGCAGCATTCCATGCCTCAATCGGCAACTATGTTTACTACGATTTCTTGAACGAGAAGGCAGTTTTAGCCGACCTCAGTAAAGACAACATCTTCAGAAATACTACAGCAGAAGCTGTTGATCTTGGTTTCTGGGGTAAAACCTCAAAAGCAACCAACACCAGTGACTACTTCGTACGCAATGCTTCTTACGTGAAGTGTACAAACATGACATTGGGATATAGCTTCCCTGCATTGATTAAGGCTGGTGCTGAGAAGATTTGCAGTGGTCGAATCTATTTCACCGTTCAGAACCCATTCATCATTTCCAAGTATAAGGGTATTGACCCTGAGGTAAGCAGTGGTATCGACAGTAATCCTTATCCACGTCCAATTAGCTTCCAGCTTGGTTTGAATCTTAACTTCTAAAAATAAAAAAGGAGACAATTATGAAAAAAATATTTATAACGACTGCAATGGCAAGTATGTTGTGCATGGGCTTTGTCTCATGCGCAGACGAACTGAATATCAAGTCCATTGATCCACAGTCTTCCCCAACATATACTGCGGAGGGCCTCTTGGCTAAACAGTATGCAACCCTCGGTCTTACAGGTCAGAAAGGTGCTGCTGGTTCAGCAGACTTGAGTGGAGACGAGGGTGAGAGCGGATTTATCCGTACCGTCTTCAACTTGCAAGAATTAATGACAGACGAAATTTTGTGGGCATGGCAAGACAATGAAGGTATTGCCGCTATTACCCACATGAACTGGGATAAGAGTAATGCACGAGTAAACTGGGCATACCAGCGATTAATTTTCGACATCACCCTGTACAACCAGTTTATTTCCGAGCAGACAGGTAAGATGAGCGAAGATAAGATTGCAGAAGTCCGCTTCCTCCGTGCACTGAACTACTATTATTTCCTCGACCTGTATCGCAAGGCTCCTTTCAAGGATACTTTCGACAACAATCTCCCTACCGAGAAAAGTGGCAAGGATCTCTACGAATGGTTGGATAAAGAGCTGACCACCATTGAGCCTCTGATGGCTGAGGTGGGCGCTTATAATAACAGTCAGAATTTCGGACGTGCCGACCGTGGTGCAGCATACGCACTCCATGCTCGCTTGGCTCTTAACTCTGAAGTTTATACCGATGGTCAGGTAAAGGACTACCAGAAGGCTATTCATTATTGCGACAAGATTATCAACAGCGGTAAATACGATCTTTGTCGTGCAGAAAAGAATGGTTACAGCGGTTACCAGCAGTTGTTCATGGGCGACAATGACTGCAACCCAGAGGCTATGAATGAAATCATCTTTGCTGTTCGTCAGGATGGTTTGAAGACTCGCCAGTATGGCGGTTCTACTTATCTCGTAGCAGCCTGCACCAAAGCTGGCATGCCATCAGCAAGTACCGCTGACCCTTGGAAATGTATCTTTGCACGCGAAGACTTGGTTAAGAAGTTCTTCCCTAACGGGGATATTCCTATGGCAACTACAGATGATGTTTTACCTAATGCAACAAAGGATCAGATTATCGCAAAAGATAATGAGAAAGGCATCGGCACAGACGCTGTTATAGCAAAGGCAAAAGACGACCGAGCTTTGTTATACATGGGTGTAGGTGGCTGCGAAAGTGGAAAAGTTCGTACACTCAATCCAGGTGAAGCTATCACAGGCCCTCTGAATGGTGCGGCTATCGTAAAGTGGAGCAATTTCCACGCAGATGGTACAGCACAGCATGACCAGAACTTTTCAGACATCGACATTCCATTGTTCCGCCTGGCAGAAATCTATCTGACCCGCGCAGAGGCAAAGTTCCGTCTCAACGGCAGTCAGGACGGTTTGGCTGACATCAAGTTAGTTCAGGACCGTGCTAACCGTGCTCCTGATTTACAAGCTACATCAGTAGATAATCAGACCCTTATAGATGAATGGTGCCGTGAGTTCTTCATGGAAGGTCGCCGTCGTTCAGACTTGGTTCGCTTTGGCTTGTTCACAGGTTCTAAGTACCTCTGGAGTTTCAAGGGTGGTGTACCTAATGGTGCAGGTATTGAATCACATTTCGATATCTACCCTATTCCAGGCAATGAGACAAAGAATAACCCTAACATGACACAGAACCCCAAATACTAATTGTTAGGTTAACAGATTAAATTTAAAAAAATCAATTATGAAAAAGATATTCAAATTCATGTTGTTGCCAGCATTGGTACTCCCTTTGCTCTTTACATCATGCGATGATGACAGAGACAGCAACCCTACATTGGACTTGAGTCATGTTGCAGATGGATTTGTATTGAACACTCCTGCCGTAGCAGAAAACAATACTTACGATCTCATCAGTGCAAAAAGTTTAAGATTGACATGTTCTCAGCCAAACTATGGTGGAGTACCTTACTCTATGAGATATTACGTACAGGTATCTATCGATCCAGCATTCGTCAGCGATGGTACTGCTACTCACACAGAGTTAGCGACATTCTATAGAACTGCCGATATGCAAGTTAATGCAACTGAAATAAACAACGCTATAGTAGCTCTCTTCCAGGCTGCAAATCCAGATACAAGTGTTCCTGAAGAAATGCCTGTTTACATTCGCTTGCGTGCTGTGATTGGAGACGCTACTGATACAAGTTTGGGCGAGACATTCTCAAATACCATCACCTTGCGTTCTGTGAAGGCTACTTATGAGGCTCCTGATGCTAAGTTCACTGACAACCTCTACTTGATTGGTAGTTCTATCCAGACTCCATGGAAGAGTTGGAAACCAATTCCTAAGGTCTTTGGTTTGGAAGGTAACTACTATGGTATAATCTACTTGCCAGCTGGTGGTGAGTTCAAGTGGGGTACAGAAAACAATGACTATCGCGGTATTAACCGTCTTAAGGAAATCAACGATGTAGCTGGTGCAGGTATCTCTGCAGGTGAGGAACAAAACATCAAGGTAACCAACGCTGGTTGGTACACTCTCTTGTTCAAAGGCAAGATTACAGAAGACAAGAAGAACATCGAGTGGACACTATCTGTTTACCCAACAAAGGTTTACATCTTAGGTGGTAGTGTCGAGATGTCTGGTACTTGGGCATTTGATGACGCTTATGCTCTGACAGCTCCAACAGATAAGAATGGCAAATGGGTTTCTCCAGCATTCACTGCCAGCGCAGAACTTCGCGCAGCTGTCAAGGTGGGCGATTTGGACTGGTATAGAACAGAATTCACCGTTTACAAAGGCAACTTATTCTGGCGTAGATATGATATCGTAAACAACTGGGCTGAGACTGAGGGCCCAGATTACTCTGTAACTACCCAAGTTGGACAGAAGTTGTATATCGACTTTGATAATTACACAGCAGAAGTTAAATAATTAAGACCAAAGCACAATGAAAAAAACATTATTATATAGCTTAGCAGTCTTGGCAAGTGTTACACTTGCCAGCTGCAACGGCGACTACGATGATTGGGCTAATCCTCAGACCAATCCACAGGAGGCCTCAGCTGCCACATACGGAATTACTTTCGCAGCAGGTACTGAAGCTGAAAGTAGCTTGCCAGACAATGACGGTATTATCAATCTCGTCACAGTCAATTCATCAGATGCAGATGTTACAGGTTTCACACTCAAAGACTTGAAAGTAAATGGCGAAGCCATTAAAGGCAAGATCAACGGTAACAGCATTCAGGTAAATGCAACTGAATTGGAGAAGATTCTTTGCAGCCAGAACAAATCACGCGCAAGCGTTGCTCGTGACATCAACGTTGAGTCTAAGGTTTCTGTCAACTTGGCATCAGGTGATGCCGTTGCCATCAATACCGTAGGTACGACTACAGCCAAACTTAAGCCATCCCCAACTCCTGCTATCGATGCGAATGGCTACTACATGCTTGGCGAAGTTAATGGCAATAACTGGGATCCAAAAAATCCTGTATGGATGAACAATGTGTCTGATGGTGTTTACCAGCTCAAGGTCACCACAGAGAAAGATAAGAACTATTTTAAGTTCTACGAAGGCAGCAAGTTCGAAAGCAACAACTGGGATGTTATCAACACAGGTGTCATGGGTTGCGAGAAAGACGGTAGCGAAGATGCTTCAGGTACAATCTATTATACTGGCGACAGCTGGGGTACTCCACAGTCAATGGTTATCGTAGGTAAGGGCACATGGATTGTAACTCTCGACATGAACAACCTGTCTTACTCTGTAGGCAAGCCTATCCTCTATATGGCAGGTGATGCTAATGGATGGGACCATAGTGACGTCCTCAATAGTGATGATGGTGTTCACTTTACAGGTTATATGTACCTGAACCAGAAAGGCTTCAAGTTCAGTACTCAGCCAAACTGGGATGGCACAAGCTATGGTGCTGACTTTGATACAGCTCCTGATGCAGGAAACATCGTGATAACAGAAGATGCAGGTTTCTATCAGGTAGATGTTAACTTGTCTGAGAAGACTTACACACTGACTCCATTTACTATTGGTATCATTGGTAACGCAACTCCTAAAGGTTGGGATGGCGATACGGACATGACATACAATCCTGAAGAGCGCTGCTGGGAACTTAAGGACGTCACATTGACTGATGGCGAAATGAAGTTCCGTCACACAAACGATTGGTCTCTCAGTTGGGGTGGAGAATTAGATAACCTCACTACACAGAATGGTCCAAACATCGCTGTAGCAGCTGGTACTTACGACATTAAACTTAAGGTTAATTGGGCAGAAGGAACAGCAAAGTGTGTGATGACAAAGAAGTAATATCTCTCTAAAAATAACAATTAAAGGCGGTTTCTATTCAGAGACCGCCTTTTTGTATGCCCTTCATTCCTACATTTTTCCCTAAAACTTTGGAAGTTACGAGGGAAAAACGTATCTTTGCGGCAAATTAGAAATAACATTAAAGTTAAGCAATATGGATGTAGCTATAAATAAAATAACAACAACTATAACTGTTCCGCAAGTTGATTTCAAGTTATTAAAGGAACTGGCAAAGAAGTTTGGATGGGTTATTCAAGCCGAAAAGAAAAGTGGCATTGAAGAAGCCATGGAAGATGTTAAAGCAGGCAGAGTATTTCATGCAAAAGATGCTCACGATTTAATCAAACAGTGCTTGGAATGAAATACTCTATTGACTTTACAAACAGATTTAAAAAGTCTCTGCGAAAAGGAGTGAAACGTGGGTTAGATCCTACTTTAATAGAAAAAGCTGTAGAGAAATTAGCTAATGATGGTAAACTACCTCCATCATATAAATCGCATAAACTTCATGGAAACCTGGAGGGCATTTGGGAATGCCACATAACTCCAGATTGGTTGATGCTATGGGAACAAAACGATGAAAAACTAACTTTGCTGTTTCTCAACAATGGAACTCATAGCGATTTGTTTTGACTATGATATACTGAACTTTCGCAAATGTGGAAGTTAAGGGAAGTTGATTTCCTTATAATCATTTGGTTGTTTAGAGATTTTGTTGTACTTTTGCTTTTATTGTGCAAACGTTTGCATGTGATTTTCTTGATTTAAGTCAAGCAAAAGGCGCAACTTTGGCAAGATTTGCATAATTTTGCACACAACACTAACAACCTATGAATGAGAAAACAATCATAACAATGAAAGATATTGCTCGCGAGCTGGGCGTTTCTATCGCAACGGTGAGCAGAGCTTTGAAGGACAGCCCTCGTATCAGTGCTGCCCAGAAGGAACGTATACAGACGTTTGCCAGGGCGCATAACTTCTGTCCCAATGTAATTGGTGAGGCTCTCAGATACAGTAGGACACAGCCCATGAAGGTCATCGGTGTTATCATTCCTGAGTTTGCCCATTATTTCTTTTCTTCTGTGCTTTCGGGTATTGAGGAGGAGGCAAGTGCGCGTGGCTATCGAGTGATGGTGGCGCAGAGCAATGAGCGATATGACAAGGAAGTGGCAATCTGCGAGGACTTCTATAAGAATAAAGTGTGCGGCATTATCGTTTCACAGGCGAAGGATACCATGCGCTATGCGCATTTCCAAAGATTGATGGACAATGGCGTGCCATTGGTGTTCTATGACAGAATCTGTACTGGTGTGAACTGTTCGCGCGTAGTGGTGGACGACTACATGGGTGCCTTTACGGCTGTAACCCATCTCATCGACTCTGGCTGCAAGAGGATAGCTTTCTATGGCTCGCCCATGAACCTTGAAATATCCAAGAACAGATATAATGGTTATCATGATGCCTTGGTGAAGCATGGCTTGGAAGAAATACCCCCCCACGTACAAATCTGTGACAACAGGGGACAGGCTGAGGCGATTACGCCTGCACTCTTGGAGATGGAAAACCGGCCGGATGCTTTCTTTGCAGTGAATGATGATACTGCCATCGGTATTCTCTATACCGCGAAACGTATGGGATTCCGAGTGCCTGAGGAAGTCAGCGTCTGTGGATTCACCAACGGCCAGCGAGCCGTGGCTTGCGATCCTATGTTGACCACTGTCGACCAGCGAGGAGTGGCAGTAGGAGAGGAGGCTGTCAACATCCTTATCGGACAGGTGGAAGGTTCTATCCCGATGAATGAGGTGGAGAAGAGAGTGATAAGAACCAAACTCGTGGTTCGTGGTACGACAAGATAAAAGAAATCAATAAAACAATAAAAAATATGATGACAAAACCTAATCTGAGTTTCTGGAAACTCTGGAACTTGAGTTTCGGATTCTTCGGGGTACAGATAGCCTACGCTCTTCAGAGCGCCAACATCTCCCGAATCTTTGCAACGTTGGGTGCTGACCCACACAATCTGAGTTATTTCTGGATTCTCCCTCCACTGATGGGAATCCTGGTGCAACCCATCGTCGGAACCTTGAGCGACAAGACATGGTGCCGTTTCGGCCGACGAATTCCTTATCTCTTTGTGGGAGCTACCCTGGCAGTCTTGGTGATGTGTCTTTTGCCTAATGCCGGTTCGTTTGGCCTGACGGTTGGCGGTGCGATGATTTTTGGATTGATAGCCCTGATGTTTCTTGATACGAGCATCAATATGGCGATGCAGCCTTTCAAGATGTTGGTGGGCGACATGGTGAATGAGGAACAGAAGACGAAGGCTTACTCCATTCAGAGCTTCCTCTGCAATGCGGGTTCGATAGCCGGTTATATATTCCCCTTCCTTTTTGCCTTCTTGGGCATCAAAAACTATGCCGAGAAAGGTGTTGTGCCCGACTCTGTAATCTGGTCGTTCTATGTGGGCGCAGCCATCCTTATCCTCTGTGTCATCTATACCACGATGAAGGTGAAGGAGTGGAATCCGCAGGAATACGCCAAGTATAATGGAGTTACCGAAGATGCCGAGAAGAAGGAAGAAGGCAAGGCCGACTGGATAAGCCTTCTGAAGAACGCTCCCTCTACCTTCTGGAAGGTGGGACTGGTGCAGTTCTTCTGCTGGGCAGGCTTCCTCTATTTGTGGAACTATTCTACGGGTGCCATTGCCGAGACCGTATGGAATACTACCGATGCCAGCACCAAGGCATTCCAGGATGCCGGCGACTGGGTGGGCATTCTCTTTGCCGTTCAGGCTGTGGGCAGTGTGCTGTGGGTGGTAGTGCTTCCCCAGTTCAAGAGTTCCAAGATGGCTTATGCGGTCAGCCTGATTATCGGTGGTGTGGGTTTTGCCCTTATCCCATTCCTGCACGACAAGTACCTGCAGTTCATTCCGTTCCTGATGATTGGTGCTGGCTGGGCAGCTATGTTGGCGATGCCTTTCACCTTTGTCACCAATGCTTTGCAGGGTTATGGACACATGGGTGCTTACCTCGGACTCTTCAACGGCACTATCTGTATTCCTCAGATTGTGGCAGCCCTCTGTGGCGGACACGTATTGTGGGTGGTAGGCTCTCACCAGAGTGACATGATGATAGTGGCAGGTGTGCTGCTGATATGTGGAGCTTTGGCTGTTTCCCTCATCAAGGAAAAGCATGTGACGCAAAAAGCATAATAAGCGCAACCGATTGCGCAACATTTTGGCATCTTTTGTGCAAGAAATTAATTGTATGTAGTAAAGAAATGACTAATTTTGTACCATAAACAACAATCTTATAATATCTTATGGTGTTTCGTTTTAATATAGAATACAAAACGGTTTATGGCGAGAATCTTGTCTTGAACCTGAACATGGACAACGAAGAGGTTCATAACAGCTTGGGAACTACAGACGGGCTTCACTGGTCGTGCGATCTGGATGTGACTCCCAAGACTAAGAACATTACCTATTATTATAGTGTAGAACGTGATGGCGTTTGTATCAAGAAGGAATGGCAGGTGGTGAAGCATCAGCTGAATGTGACAGCCGAGCGTGCCAATGATTATACCATCTATGATCACTGGCGTGACATTCCTGAGGATTCTTACCTCTACAGCAGCGCCTTCACCGACTGTATCAACCATCAGCAGCTTGCAGAGGTGAAGGATAATACCTTTGCCAAGACCATCAGACTGATAGTCCGTGCTCCACAGTTGAGAGAAGGTGAGCGCCTGGTACTGATAGGTTCTGATCCTCTTGTAGGAGCCTGGGACGTAAAGCGTGCTGTGCCTATGGTGGAACAGGCGTACAATGAATGGACGGTGGATATCAATGCCGAGACTTTGGCTGTCAATTACTTGGAGTTTAAGTTTGTAGCACTGAACGACAAGAATAGCACCGAAGCATGGGAAACAGGTTACAACCGTAGTGTGGAAATCCCTGAGATGAAGGCCGGTTCGGTTGTATCTTACGAGTTGAGCCAGTCGTTCTTGGAGCGCTGGAACCGTAAGTTTGCCGGAACATTGGTTCCTGTTTTCTCACTTCGCAGCAAGAAGAGTGCGGGTATAGGCGACTTCGGAGACCTGAAGAGTATGATCGACCTGGTGGCAAAGACTGGACAGAAGGTGCTTCAGTTGTTGCCTATCAACGATACGACCATCACTCACACCTGGACAGACTCTTATCCCTACAGCTGTATCAGCGTGTTTGCCATTCATCCACAGTATGCCGACCTGCAGGCTCTGCCTGAGCTTGAGGATGCCAAGGCTCGTGCTGAGGCTGAGAAGACAAGAGCAGAGCTCAATGCCCTGCCCCAGATAGATTATGAGAAGGTAAATGATTTCAAGATAACGTACCTGCACCAAATCTTCAATCAGGAAGGTGAAAAGATGATGAAGAGTGCCGAATATCTGGCATTCTTCCAGGAAACAGAACAGTGGCTGGTGCCTTATGCACAATATTCTTGTCTGCGCGACAAGTATGGTACTGCTGATTTCTCGAAGTGGCCCGACCACAATGCTTGGGACGAGAAAGACCGCAAGGCACTGGCCAACCCAAGAACAAAGGCCTACAAGGAGGTGGAGTTCTTCTACTTCGTACAGTTTGTGCTGAACACACAGATGAAGGCTGCTCACGAGCATGCCATGGCCAAGGGAGTCATCCTGAAGGGTGATATTCCTATCGGTGTGAACCGTTTTGGATGTGATGTATGGACAGAGCCTAAGTACTTCAACCTCGACGGACAGGCTGGAGCTCCGCCTGACGATTTCTCTGTGAATGGTCAGAACTGGGGATTCCCTACCTACAACTGGTATGAGATGCTGAAAGACGACTGTCAGTGGTGGACACGTCGATTCCAGAATATGTCGAAGTTCTTTGATGCTTATCGTATCGACCACGTGCTGGGCTTCTTCCGTATATGGGAGATTCCTATCGACTCTGTTCATGGTCTGCTCGGACAGTTTGCTCCTGCACTCGGCATGACAGCTGACGAGATTCGCTCGTATGGTCTTAACTTCCAGCAGGACAGATTCACCCGTCCATTTATCACCGACTGGGTGCTCGACCGTATGTTCCATGAGCGTGCTGACGAGGTGAAGCAAAAGTATCTGGACCGTTTGGATGATGAGCGTTATCAGTTGAAGGCAGAGGTGGATACCCAGATAAAGGTGGAGGCTCTCTTTGAGGGAGTGACCGATGAGAAGGAAATATGGCTTCGCGACGGACTCTATGCTCTGATCAGCGATGTACTCTTTGTTCGCGACCATCGTAATCCGGGATTGTATCACCCACGTATCTCTGCTCAGTTCGACTTTATCTTCGAATCTCTTTATGACAATGACAAGGCTGCGTTCAATCGTCTTTATAACGATTACTTCTATCGTCGCAACAACCAGTTCTGGTACGAGGAGGCGATGAAGAAGTTGCCTAAGTTGGTTCAGGCTACTCGTATGTTGGTTTGTGCCGAAGACCTTGGTATGGTGCCAGATTGTGTGCCATGGGTGATGAACGAATTGAAGATGTTGGGACTTGAGTTGCAGAGTATGCCTAAGGATCCAAGTGTGAAGTTTGGGCATCTGAGCCGCAATCCTTATCGTTCGGTTTGTACCATCTCAAGTCACGATATGCCTACGCTTCGCCAGTGGTGGGACGAGGACATTCAGCGCACGCAAGAGTATTATAATACGATGCTCTATCGCCAAGGACCAGCACCTCATCCGCTGCCAGGATGGCTCGCGCAGGATATCATCTCGCGCCATCTCACATCGCCCTCTATGCTCTGTATTCTGAGCATTCAGGACTGGCTTGCCATCAACGAGCATCTTCGTTTGCCCGATGCCAATGCCGAGCGTATCAATATCCCGGCCAATCCTAAGCATTACTGGCGCTATCGCATGCACCTCAGCATAGAGGAACTGGCGGCTAACAAGGAATTTATGGACAGTGTGACAGAGCTTGTTGCGCAGTCAGGAAGAAACTAATGCAAACGTTTGCACGTTATGCAAAAAAGAAATACCCTCCAAATTTTAGGAGGGTATTTCTCTTTTTTGTATATTTGCAATGTCTAACCAAAAGACTTACTTTTACTGACAAACAATAGCAGAACAAAGCAAACTGCAGAACAAGGCAAGCAACAACTGAAAAAGACAAAATAACACTGGACTATATGAAGAAATTGAATGTTTTAGTAGTTGGTCTGCTGCTGCCACTCTTGGCGGCAGCGCAGACCGTTAAATCGCCCAATGGCAATGTATCGGTAACATTCTCTCTGACTGGTAATGGACAGCCTACCTACGAGATGAGTTATAAGGGCAAGACAGTATGTAAACCCTCACACCTCGGACTGGAGCTTGCCAAGGACAAGCATGCCAGCAAGGGTATGACGGAAACCAATCTGATGGACGGATTCACCGAAACAGGAAGCAAGACCTCTTCTTTTGATGAGACATGGAAGCCTGTATGGGGTGAGACTGCTACCATTCGCAACAATTATAACGAAATGGAGGTAAACCTGAATCAGGCTTCTTCCAACCGTAACATCACCATTCGCTTCCGCGTATATGATTATGGTATGGGTCTGCGCTATGAGTTCCCACAGCAGGAATCGCTTAACTATTTCGTCATTCAGGAAGAGCACACCCAGTTTGCCATGACAGGCGACCATACTGCCTATTGGATTCCAGGCGACTACGACACTCAAGAGTATGAATATCAGATTACTCCTCTGACAGGCATCCGTCCTGTTATCGCCAAGAACCGCGAATCATACAAAAGCAACTCTTCCACCACCGTCTTCTCTGACACAGGTGTGCAGACCTCTCTCCAGATGAAGACCAAGGACGGACTTTATATCAATATCCATGAGGCTGCCTGTCTGGATTATCCTACGATGCACCTCAATCTGGATGAAAAGACACTGACCTTTGAGTCATGGTTGACACCTGATGCGGTAGGCAGAAAGGGATTCATCCAGACTCCTTTCAACACACCATGGCGTACCGTGCTGGTGAGTGATGATGCACGCGATATGCTTTCCTGCAAACTGACACTCAACCTCAACGAGCCTTGCAAGATAGAGGATACTTCATGGATTCATCCTACTAAGTACTGCGGTGTGTGGTGGAACATGATTGTAGGCACTAAAACATGGAGCTACACCAACGACCTGCCTTCTGTTCGCCTTGGTGTGACCGACTATAGCAAGTGCAAGCCTAATGGAACACACGGGGCTACCAATGAAGAAGTGAAGCGCTATATCGACTTTGCTGCAAAGAATGGTTTGCAGGAAGTATTGGTTGAAGGATGGAACGAAGGTTGGGAAGACTGGTTTGGTCATCAGAAACTTGATGTCTTCGACTTTGTGACTCCTTATCCTGATTTCGATATCAAGATGCTTAACGAATATGCTCATTCCAAGGGCGTGAAACTGATGATGCATCATGAGACTTCTGCCGCAGCTCTTAACTATGAGCGTCACTTGGAGAATGCCTTCCAGCTGATGAACAAGTATGGTTATGATGCCGTGAAGACCGGTTATGTGGGCGATATCATCCCAAGAGGCGAATATCACTACAGCCAGTTGATGAACAATCACTACCAGCGTGTCGTTGAGACGGCTGCCAAACATCACATCATGGTGAATGCTCACGAGGCTACACGTCCTACAGGTATCTGCCGTACATGGCCAAATCTGGTGGGCAACGAGAGCGCAAGAGGTACTGAGTATGAGGCTTTTGGTGGAAGTGTAAGCTATCACACAGTGATGCTGCCATTCACCCGTCTGCAGGGAGGACCTATGGACTATACTCCAGGTATCTTCGAGACCAAACTGTCGGAGTGGAGCAACAACCAAAGTTATGTGCACACCACTCTCTGTGGTCAGCTCTCACTCTATCTTGTGATGTACAGTCCTTTGCAGATGGCAGCCGACCTGCCTGAGCACTATGAGAAGTACGACGATGCCTTCCAGTTTATCCGCGATGTGGCTTGCGACTGGGATGACTCCAAGTATATAGAGGCAGAACCTGCCAAGTATATCACCGTAGCCCGCAAGGCAAAAGGAACCGACAACTGGTTTGTTGGTGGCAAGACTGACGCAGCCCGTACATCGGTAGTGAAGCTCGACTTCCTCGACAAGGGTAAGAAGTATGCCTGCGCCATCTATCAGGACGGCAAGAATGCCGACTATGAGAAGAACCCTAAATCTTACCAGATTATTCACAAGACTGTGAAGAAGGGTGATGTCTTGAAGATCAAAGAGGCACGTGGTGGTGGCTTTGCCATCTCATTGCTTGCCAAATAAGACTTATATAGATGGAGATAAGGAGGCTGAAACTTCTGTATTTCCGCCCAATCGTCAAGGTGGAATTAAATACGCGAAAAATGAGCGTGCTTAATTCTGCCTATTTCTGCATAAAACCAATAAAAATCACATTGCGTATGCAGAAAACGAGGTAAATAACTACTAAATGGAGTATAATTGCTATATTTATACATTTAAAATGAATAAAATTCTGCGGAGTTTTGTCTCCAACTAACAATTATTTAACCATATGAGGATAGAAAAACTAATATTTACAGCATTGACGGCTACTATTTTACCTACAGCATTGAAGGCGCAGACTGTTTTCAATGAGATGACGTATTCGAAAGGACAGACGGTGTTTCAACTGAATGCGCCTACTGCAGCCAAAATCCGTATTTATAAATCAGGACAGGGGGGAAAGGCCATCAAGACAGTGAAGATGAAAGCCAATGGCAAAGACCGTTGGGAGGCTACTGTGAAGGGCGACCTGGCTGGAAAATTCTATACATTTGACATGGGAAAGGGCGAATGTCCCGGTACTTTTGCCAAGGCTGTCGGTGTGAATGGTAATCGGGGTGCCATCATCGACATGGCTTCTACCAATCCTGAGGGATGGAAGGATGACAAGCGACCAGAACTGAAGTCGCCTGCCGACTTGGTGATTTATGAGCTCCACGTGCGCGATTTCTCGGTGTCACCTACCTCTGGACTGAAGTATAAAGGCAAGTATCTGGCACTGACAGAACCTAAGGCGATAGAATATCTCAAACGCCTCGGTGTCAATGCGATACACTTCCAGCCTTTGTTCGATTTTGCTTCGGTAGATGAGACACGCCTCGATACGCCACAGTTCAACTGGGGGTATGATCCTAAGAACTATAATGTGCCTGATGGCAGCTATAGTACCGATCCTTTTTCGCCTGCAGTCAGAGTGAGAGAGTTCAAACAGATGGTACAAGCGCTGCATCAAGCAGGCATCCGTGTCATCTTCGATGCTGTCTACAATCATACTTTCAATATTGACGGAAGCAATTTCCAGCGTACTTATCCTGATTATTATTATCGTAAGACAGCCGATGGTAAGTATTCCGACGGTTCGGGCTGTGGCAACGAGACGGCCTCAGAGAAACCTTTGATGCGCGACTATATGATAGAGAGTGTGCTTTACTGGGTGAATGAATATCATATTGACGGATTTCGTTTCGACCTGATGGGAGTGCACGATATTGAGACGATGAAGCTCATCAGAGCTGCTGTTGACAAGATAGATCCTTCTATTTATATATATGGTGAGGGTTGGAGCGCAGGAAGTTGCGCTTATCCAAACGACCAGTTGGCGATAAAGGCCAACACCTTCAAACTCAATGGTATCGGAGCCTTCAGCGATGATATGCGAGATGCCCTTCGTGGTCCTTTCTCTGACAATACCAAAGGCGCTTTCCTGGCTGGCATTCCCGGCGAGGAAGAGAGTCTGAAGTTTGGTATAGTGGGAGGCATTGCCCATCCGCAGGTAGATATGAATTTGGTCAACTATGACAAGAAGCCTTGGACAGCAGAGCCTACCCAGCAGATCAGCTATGTGAGCTGTCACGACGATATGTGTCTTGTTGACCGACTGAAGGCAACCGTGCCTGGCATCAAAGATGCTTCCAGAACGGAGAGCGAACGTATAGCAGAGTTGATTCGCCTCGACTTGTTGGCTCAGACTGCTGTGTTCACATCGCAGGGTGTGCCTTTCTTCTTGGCAGGTGAGGAGATGTTGCGTGACAAGAAGGGTGTGCACAACAGTTATTGCTCGCCCGACAGTATCAATGAGTTTAACTGGGAGAATCTGAAGAAATATCCACAGGTGTTTGAATATTATCGCAACCTGATTCAGCTTCGAAAGAATCATCCGGCTTTCCGTCTTGCCAAGGCTGAGGCTGTGAGAGAACATTTGGAGTTCTTGCCAACAGCCCCTGTTGCAGAGCAGAAGAAAGATGGCGCTCAGGTGGAGAAGAATGGTTGCCTGCTTGCCTTCAGACTCAAGAACCTGGAAGGCATAGACAGCTGGAAGAACATTATTGTCATCTTCAATGCCAACAAGGAAGCCCGCACCGTAGCGATACCTCAGGGCGAGTATCATGTGGCTTGCTGCAATGGGGTTATCAATGAAGACGGAATCGGGATGCCATTGGTGGGTAACGAAACCATCATAGATGGCCAGTCGGCATTGATACTGTATCAGAAATAAGTTTCGAAAGTCAATACAATAACTTAAACATAGATCTATAATGAAGAAGAAATTTGTTTCATTCATGTTGCTTATGAGTAGCGTAATGAGTATGACGGCGGCAGTCAACGTGAGCCGCATAGAACCTACCGACTGGTTTGTAGGTATGAAAGACGCTTCGTTGCAGTTGATGGTGTATGGTAAGGACATCAAGAATGCTGAGGTGTCAGTCAATTATCCTGGTGTGAAAATCGACAGCGTTGCCCGTCTCGAATCACCCAATTATCTCTTGGTTTATCTTAATCTGAAGGATGCCAAGGCAGGCGAGATGGTTCTCAATTTTAAGCAGGGAAAGCAGAGCAAGAAGGTGAAGTATCAGTTGAAAGACCGAGAGATGGCTGGCGAAAAGCGCATGGGCTTCACCAACGAAGACGTGCTCTATATGTTGATGCCAGATCGCTTTGCCAATGGAAATCCTAAGAATGATGTTCTCAAGACGATGCGCGACAAGAATTGCGACCGTCATGCTCCAAGTCTGCGTCATGGTGGAGACCTGGAAGGAATCCGTCAGCACTTGGATTACTTCAACCAGTTGGGTGTCACGGCCCTTTGGTTTACTCCCGTTTTAGAGAATGACAGTCCAGGTGACGGCAAGAGCAGTAGCTATCATGGTTATGCCACAACCGATTATTACAAGGTTGACCCTCGTTTCGGAACCAATGCTGAGTACAAGCGACTCATTGACGAGGCACATCAGAAAGGCTTGAAGATTGTGATGGATATGATTTTCAATCACTGTGGTTTCGAGCATCCTTGGATTGCCGACATGCCTTCAAAAGACTGGTTCAATTGTCCAGAATGGCTTCTTCCTGAGTATCAGACTCCTGAGCATGTGAAGAAGATTGGTACTGTGGACGGAGCAAGAACAGTGAACGATATGTATCGACAGACCAGTTATAAGTTGACTCCTGTCCTCGATCCATACGCCAGCAAGGTGGATATGGAAGAGACGGTAGACGGATGGTTTGTACCTTCTATGCCCGATCTCAATCAGCGCAACCCTCATGTCATCAAGTACCTTATCCAGAACAGCGAATGGTGGATAGAGACCGTGGGAATTGATGGCATCCGTATGGATACTTATCCTTATGCCGATCGTGATGCGATGGCTTTGTGGATGAAGACGCTCAACAACGAATATCCTAACTTCAATACCGTAGGCGAGACATGGGTTACTGAGCCAGCCTATACTGCTGCATGGCAGAAAGACAGCAAGCTCTCAGAGAAGAACAGCTATCTGAAAACAGTGATGGACTTTGCCTTCTTCGACCGTATCAACAGTGCCAAGAACGAGGAAACCGATGACTGGTGGAACGGAATGAACCGTCTCTATAATGTGTTCTGCTACGATTATCTCTATCCTAACCCAAAGAGCGTGATGGCATTCATTGAAAATCACGATACCGACAGATTCCTCGGCGAGGGCAAGGATACCGTGGCATTGAAGCAGGCTTTGGCGCTCTTGCTTACCATCAACCGTACACCGCAGCTCTATTATGGTACAGAAGTGTTGATGAATGGTACCAAGAGTGTAACCGACGGCAACGTGCGTAAAGACTTCCCTGGTGGATGGGCTGGCGACAAGCATAATGCCTTTACCGAAGAAGGAAGAACACAGGATGAGAACCAGATGTTCAAGTGGCTCAGCAACTTGCTGCATTGGCGCCAGGGTAACAAGGTGGTTACCAAAGGCAAGCAGACTCAGTTCTGTCCTTATAAGGGTGTGTATGTCATCGCACGCCAGTATCAGGGTAAAACAGTCATGACCATCATCAATGGCAAGAAGGAAGCCAATGAGCTGGATGTGACACGTTATGCAGAGATTATCGGTTCGCATGAAAAGGCTACTGATGTGACGAATGGCCGCTCTGTTCTTATCAACAAGAACGTAAAGCTTCGTCCTCGTCAGACGATGATACTTGAATTCTAATAAATTGACATTGCAAGTTCAGAAGTTATAGAAGTTAAAGAAGTTATCACTCTCTTCGGGTGTTAGAAGTTATAGCCAACAGTCTTTTTAGTTGAAGATTTAGCTGTAAAGCATATGGCTTTAACTTCTCTAACTTCTTTAACTTCCCCATTTGCGAAAGTTGAGTTTAATATTTATTTAAGATTGTTTGTTTCTTATTATAGTTTTTATTAACTTTGCAAACGATTAGAGAGCAGGAGGCTTTCTTGTACATATTTAAAACTATAATAAGAAACAATGATTTTAAACCAACTCCGACATTTGCGATTAGTTATGGCATTGCTGATTCTTTGGGCTTGTAGCTCAGTGGCAAAGGCACAGACCAACGCTCAGATTTTGTATGATTTCGGTTCCGACCGTAAGTTTGTCACCCTTACCCTCGAAATGTTCAAGCAGGACAAGTGGGGTAGTACTTATTTCTTTGTTGACCACGACTTCAACTACGACAAAATGGTAGTGGGCGAGAAGAATATTGCCCAGGGAGGAACCTATACAGAGATTTCACGTGCACTCAACTTTTGGCAGAAAACTCAGTTCAAGAACTGGAGCCTTCATGTGGAGTACAATGGTGGTATCACCAAGAATTATCCCATCAACAATGCATGGCTCTTCGGTGTGGAATACCTCGTGCACGACAAGAATTACAAGAACACTTTGACTCTGGATGCTTTATACAAGACCATCCGTCAGACTGATCAGAATGTACCCTTGCAGTTTACTGCTGTCTGGACCTGTAACGACATCTTTGGTGTAAAGGGTTTGAAGTTCGACGGCTTTGCCGATTTCTGGTGGGAGACTCATGCTGTCGACTATCAGGAGGATGGTTCTGCTACAACCAAGCACACAGTCTTCATCACCGAGCCACAGCTCTGGTACAATGTAGGTCAGCACTTCGGTTGCGAGAACCTCAGTGTAGGAGGCGAGGTAGAGTTGAGCAACAACTTTGGCTCAACAGGTGGCTTCAAATGCCGTCCCTGCTTAGGTGTGAAGTGGGACTTTTAGTATGTGTATGTTCCTGTTATTTCTCAATCCATATGTATGCTTGAATGCCAGCTATATGTTCGGCATAGAACTCCTCGCTGTAGCATCATACTGGGCATCTGCTATCGCTTTAATGTTATAAATAATAAGAATAAGTGTACCTTTGCCAAGGTAATCGTGCGAAGATTATTTGTACGACCGAAAACAAGTTTCTCAGTAACTAAAAAAAATGGAAATAGTAATCATCATCGGAATTATTATCGGCATCATCGTAGGCTTCTTTCTTGGCAAGCTGATGGCTGCGAAAACTGCAAGCGAGGAGAAAACACAGCTTGTGGCAAAGGCTCAAGTGTTGGCGGCAGAGATGGAACAGGTTAAGAGCCTGACCGATCAGGTGCGCCAGCAGGCAGAAAAGGAAAAAGAAGTATTATGTAAGCAGGCAGAGAAGGAGAAAGAAAATCTGAAGGAACATTATGATGTTATCCTGAAGACTGAAAGAGCCCATCATGCCGAAGAGATGCAGGCATTGAGGGAAGCACATGCTTCGGAGATGCAGTCGCTGAAGGGACAGATGGAGAATGAACGCCAGTATGCTGCCAAGTTGCGTGCCGAGAGCGACCAGCAATGGGCGCAGAAGATGGAAACGCTTAAGCAAGACATGCAGCGCATGAATGCAGAACATCAGAAAGTGGCTGCAGAGCAACTGGCTGCCAAGCAATCGGCTTTGCAGGAGAACAACCGTCTGCAGATGGATGAACTCTTGAAGCCTATCAAGGAACAGTTTGCAGACTTCAAAAAGTCGGTTGAGGAAAGCAAGACTCAGAACGAAGTGAACAAGAAAGAACTGCAGAATACCTTTGAGGCAACGATGAAACTCTTTCAGCAGGAGCAGCAGCAAGCAGTTTCTTTGTTGAAGGAGCAGACTTCGAAGATAGGTTCGGATGCAGCTAATCTAACTCGTGCCCTGAAGGGAGATAGTAAGATGCAGGGTGATTGGGGCGAAATGGTGCTTGAAACCATTCTCGAGAACAGTGGATTGCGAAAGGACGAGGAGTTCTTTATCCAGGAGAACACTAAGGATGAAGAGGGCAAGAACTTCCGCCCTGATGTCATCGTGAGGTTCCCAGAAGGCAGGAGTGTAGTCATCGACTCGAAGGTTTCGCTTACTGCCTATTCTGATGCCATAGCGGCAGAAGATGATGGCGAGCGCGAACGGCTGATGAAGTTGCATGCGGCAAGTGTGCGCAGGCATATCGACGAACTGGCAGAAAAAGACTATTCCAAGCTGGTGGATGATGCCATTGGCTTTGTTCTGATGTTTATTCCCAACGAAACCAGCTATATTGCAGCCATGAAGCAGCAACCTGAGCTTAGCCGTTATGCTTATCAAAAGAAAATTATCATCATTTCGCCCAGCAATCTTCTGATGGCTCTTCAGTTGGCATACAACCTGTGGCAGTATGACCGTCAAAACAAGAATGTAGAGAAAATAGTGAAGACTGCAGCAGACTTGTATGATAAGGTGGCAGGTTTTGAGGACACCTTTATGGGTGTGGGCGACTTGATAACCCGTCTGTCAGGAACCTTTGACAAGGCTAAAAAGCAACTTTACGATGGCGCTGGTAATGTGATGAGAAGGGTAGAGAGTCTGAAGAAACTGGGTGTTACACCTAAGAAGCAGATCAAAGAACTCTCCGACGAATAGCCTTTTAAAGGTAAAAGGGTAAAAAGGTAAAAGGGTAAAAAGGTAAAAGGGTAAAAGAGTAAAAAGGTAAAAATGCACCGCTTTTTTGTCAAGAATGAGAGAATGTTGTCTTTCTCTTATTCTTGACTCGACTTTCGTAGATGGGGAAGTTAAAGAATTTAAAGAAGTTAGAGAAGTTAAAGCCATATGCTTTGTAGCTAAGTATACATCCAAAAGGCTGCTATAACTTCTAACGACCGAGTGAAGTGATAACTTCTTTAACTTCTATAACTTCCATACATGCTAAACTTCAGTTCTTGACAATCTATTTGAAGACTTATTTGGGAATAAACGGGCTTGTTTTTGAAAACGAGGGATGGTTATTGCTGTGTGATTTCTTCGACGGCTTTCACGAGCGAGTCTTTGCCATTGAGGAGATAGAAATCGACACGTACCACGTGGTTGATATCAGCGCAACCCTTAACCTTGATGCGACGAGTCTTTCCGTATTCAAAGGTGTCTCGTCTTGAAGGATAGGAAACCAATTGTAGTTTTTCCTTAGAAGATTCGCTTCCGATATAGTATATTCCCACACTGTCGGTCATGGCCTTCTGAGCCTTTATTCGTGCCATCTTTTTGGCATGAAGTGCCGAAGTGTCTTCTGGATAGAATTTGCTGGCAGCCACTGTGTCTCCATCATTCTGCGATGGGGCAAACTTGCAGCTGGTGGCTGTTGAGACAGATGCGGTGGCAGCAATTACAACTGCAGCAAAATATAATAGTTTTTTCATTCCTTCGTAGATATATTGAATGTTCGTTCAGTTTCGGAGAAATTAATCTCTGTTAATACAGCAACAGCAATCCGGCAAAAGCAGAGTAGCATATCATGCGGATGGGGTTGATGCCGACAAACTTGACACCAAAGAAGGTGGCAAGGAAGAGAGCGATAGATATATAGAATCGCCAGGGGTCGGCAGGTGATGAGAAGTTTTCTTGGTTCATCAAGAGCAGGGCTGCAGCTCCTACGAGCCCAACTATGGCGGGGCGAAGACCGATGAAAATGCTCTGTATGGCTGTGGTGTTCATATATTTGTACAGCATCTTGCTGATAAGAATCATCAAAATCAAAGAAGGAAGAACCAAGGCAAATGTAGCTACTGCACTTCCCAATATGGCCATTGATTCGCTCAAGCCTGCATTGTGTACAGCAGTATAGCCACAATAAGTAGCAGCATTGATGCCAATGGGACCTGGTGTCATCTGCGAAATGGCCACGACATCAGTAAACTCTTGCATCGTCATCCAGTGGTATTGTGTTACTACTTGTCCCTGTATGAGGGAAATCATAGAGTAGCCACCTCCGAAACCGAAGATGCCAATCTGGATAAAAACGAGGAAAAGCTGAAGAAAAATCATATCAATAGATAATTAAGAATCGATAATAGACAAATCTATACCTTGGAAGATTCATCTTTTCTGAAGACTTACACCTTATTATATATGAGCAGAGGTTTCATTCTGTAGGCAGTATGAACTTGCCGTAAATGTAGCCAGCTGCGGCTGCGGAAATAATGACCCAGATGGGGTTGACGTGCAGAAGCCAGATAAGCATGGCAGACAGAATGGGAATCCAGCAGTTGGCAAAAGTGATGTGTGCACTCTTGGCAAGTGAGAATGTAGGGACGGCTATCAGGGCAACGACAGCAGGACGAATGCCGGCAAACAAAGCTGCCACAACCTTGTTGTCCTCGAACTGATGGAAGAACATGGCGATGGCCAATATGATAAGGAAAGAGGGAAGTGAGGCTCCGAGAGTGCAGATGATGGCTCCTGGAGTTTTTGCCAACTTATATCCAAGCATAGAACTCATGTTGATGGCCAGGGCTCCCGGACAAGTCTGTGTCACAGCGATGGCATCGAGAAACTCTTCCTTCGTCATCCACTGGTTCTTGTCGACCACTTCGTGCTCTATAATAGGAATCATGGCATAGCCACCCCCAAAGGTGACTATGCCAATCTTCGTAAATGTTTTGAATAATGTAAGATAACTTACGTTATTATTCATTTTTAACCTTTTTACTTTTTTACCATTTTACTTTTTCAAAGCTCTTTCTTCAATCCACTGGCGTGCATTGACGAATGCCTCAATCCAAGGAGTTACCTCGTCGTTGCGACGGTCGGCCGGATACCAGGCGTTCTGCCATGGGAAGATGGCACGCTCCAAGTGTGGCATCATTGCCAGGTGGCGACCATCTGCTGAGCAGATACCTGCCACGTTGTAGTCACTGCCGTTAGGATTGCCAGGATACTCAGCATAGTTGTACTTCGCAATCACATTGTAGTGATCCTCTGGCTCAGGAAGGTAGAAACGACCCTCGCCGTGAGCTACCCAGATACCTAACTTATCACCGCTGAGGCTGCCAAACATTACGCTGTCGTTCTGAGGAATGGTCAGACCCAGGAATGTGCTCTCAAACTTCTTGCTGGTATTGTGGCAGAGGTGTGAGCGATGCTTGTGCTCAGGATTGATGAGGTTGAGTTCTACCATCAGCTGGCAACCGTTACAGATGCCGAGTGAAAGAGTGTCCTCACGGGCATAGAACTTGTCGAGTGCCTCCTTAGCCTTAGGATTGTAGAGGAATGCACCAGCCCAACCCTTGGCAGAACCGAGAACGTCGGAGTTAGAGAAACCACCGCAGAATACGATGAAGTTCACATCCTCCAAAGTTTCACGACCACTGATAAGGTCGGTCATCATCACGTCCTTCACGTCGAAGCCAGCGAGGTACATAGAGTAAGCCATCTCACGCTCACCATTGGTTCCCTTCTCACGAATGATTGCTGCCTTGATACCAGATGGCTTGCGGCGGTTGGCATCGAGACCATAGCTGGAGAGTGTGCCCTTGAAACCATAACCGAAGTTCATCTCAATAGGCTGCTTCTTATAGTTGGTGTAGCGCTTCTTAGCCATGCCGTTCATGCTCTGCTTGCGGTCGAGGAGGTAAGAAGTCTTGTACCAGTTGTCGCGCAGGGCGTCAATATCGAATTCGTGCTCGAAGCCATCCTTCTTGATGATGATTTTGCGGAGCTCTGGAGCTGGATAACCAATCTTGGCATAGCCGATGCCATTGTCCTCGAGGAATGCCTTGAGTTCATCTTTATGAGCATCGCTTACCTGGATGACAACACCTGGGTTCTCTGCGAAGAGAGTCTTGATGATGTCTTTGTCGGCTATGTCATGGAGGTTGATCTTCATACCGCCCTCTACGTTGGCGAATGTCATCTCGAGGAGAGTGGTAATCAAACCACCGGCGCTGATATCGTGACCTGCCATTACCCAACCGCGGTTGATGAGTTCCTGTACGGCATTGAAGCAGTCAACGAAGTACTCAGGGTTCTTGACGGTAGGAACATCGCTGCCCACCTTGCCCAAGCTCTGAGCGAAGGCAGAACCACCGAGGCGCTGCTCGTCGAAGCTGAAGTCGATGTGATAGAGGCTTGAGTTCTTGTCGTTGACGAGAACTGGACTAACCACCTTCTTGACATCTGAAACCTCACCACCCGCACTAACGATAACGGTACCAGGAGCGATGATCTTCTCGCCGTTAGGATACTGCTGGGTCAATGAGAGCGAGTCCTTACCTGTTGGTACGTTCACGTGGATGGCGCAGCAGAAGTCAGACAATGCCTTCACGCCCTCGTACAAACGAGCATCCTCACCCTTCTGGCTGCGGCAAGGCCACATCCAGTTAGCAGAGAGGCTGA
>OIWV01000949.1_pt1 | contig 26853 bp, 27 predicted proteins | sample 1587751 | NCBI WGS metagenome assembly OIWV01 (sample SAMEA3888913, study PRJEB22519) | human gut metagenome | biome: human gut; feature: human-associated habitat; material: faeces | place: Denmark | collected 2010
GAAGACCTGAAACCCTACATTACAGCCAAGGATAAGGGCAAAAAGTGGCTGTTCGACACAATTGGTATGGCGGTCATTTCGGCAGTGCTGGCGGCGATTATGATGCTTTTTATGGAAAGCTGAGGCGAAAGAAATGCTGTTTCAAACATACGGCGACAGGAGGAATCCTGCCGTGCTGTTCTTTCATGCAATGGGTGTGACAGGAGCGAGCAGCGAACCGATTGCGAGGTATTTGCAGGATCGATATTTCTGCATCTTGCCCACCTCCACCGTTTACTGCGAGGGGCAGAAATATGTCAGCAAGCTGGACGAAATACGGCAGGTGGAGGACTTTCTGCATCGACAGGGCGTGGAGCGGCTGGCGATGGTGGTCGCTTCTTCCATCGGTGCAGACCTTGCCATGGCGTTTCTGACGCAGACGAAGCTGCCCGTGGAGCACGCTTTCTTTGACGGCGGGCAGTTCGCCCAAATCGGAAAGGGCACGCGCCGTATCATGACGCCGTTTCTGTATTTTGCCATCAAGAGCCTATATTGGTCGAAGGGCGGTACGCTGAAAAAGATACTGTGGTGTGACGACGACTCCATAAAGCCGTATTTTATAGTCGCAGGAGAAAATCTGACCTATACAAATTTGCGGCGGCAGATTTCGGACAGTCTGGAGGACAAGCCCTTTCCGCCGCTTCCCGAGAAGCTGCAAGAGCATACTTATTTCGAGTTCGGCAGCAAAGAGGAGCATTTCAAATACCGTCAAGCAGTGATGGAGGCCTACCCCTGCGGCCATTATCCCGTGTTTGAGGGATACGATCACATGCAATATCAGATTCGTGATCCGAAGGGGTTCGCCGGAATGCTGACCCACATCGCCGAGTGTGACTGTATGCCGGAACTGCCATTTATCAGAAAGTGAGTGATACCCATGAAATATAAAATCGAGAAAAATACCGTGCAGGAGACGCTGATCATTCCGTTGTATGCGCGGAAGGCCTGCTCAGAGCTGTATCCGAATCTCTACCAAGATGAAACGGCAGTGCGGCTGATTAACGAGATCGACTACGATTTTTCTGAGGCGGAGAAACAATCCCACAGCCTGATGCAGCGTTTCGGTTCACTGGAGGTGGCCATGCGGCAGAATGACCTTGCTTTTGAGGTGCGGGATTATCTGAAATCTCACCCCAATGCGGCGGTGGTCAATCTGGGCTGCGGGCTGGACAGCACTGGAAGAAGCTGCGACAACGGCAGCTGTAAAATTTACAATCTGGACTTCCCCGATGTCATCGCCGTGCGTAACGAGCTTTTGCCCGCCGGGGAGCGTGAGGAAAATATCCCCTGCAATCTGAACGATACGGCATGGTTTTCTGAAATCGACGCTTCAAACGGCGCGGTATTCTTTTCCTCCGGGGTGTTCTACTACTTTTTGACTGAGCAGGTCAAGGCGCTGGTACAGCAAATGGCAGACGCTTTTCCGGGCAGCGTGCTGGTGTTTGACGCTGCAAATCGGACGGCGGTGAAGATGATTGCAAAAACATGGCTCAAAAGCGCGAAAATCAAGGACGTGGGCGCGTACTTCGCAGTCTCCGACGCAAAGTGTGAGATCGGCGCGTGGGACAGCCGTTTGCAGGTCACCAGCCACGGCTATATGCTGGGCTACAATGACCTTCGTGACCCGTCCGTCAGTGGCTTTTTCCGTTTCCTCGCCAAGGTCGGCGACAATCAGATGAAAATGCAGATCGTGAAGATCGGATTCGGAGGCAAATAATGAAAATTCTGGTATACGGCGCAGGCGTTTTGGGCTGCAATCTGGCAAGAAATCTGTTCCGCGCCGGAAAGGACGTCACCCTGCTTGCACGGGGAAATTGGGCGGAGGAGATCAGAAAAAACGGCCTGCGGATCAAGGATAAGTTTTCGCTTCGCACATCGGTCAGCTGCATTCCGGTGGTGACCACGCTCGCACCGGATGCACAGTACGATGTGATCTTTGTGGTCTTGCGCTATACGCAGCTGGGTTCTGCTCTGGATACCTTGCAAACGAACCGGACGAAGAACATCGTTTTTGTGGGAAACAATGTGAGGGCGAGAGCGCTGGCGGCGGCGTTGCCGGAGAAAAATGTCCTGTTTGCCTTTGCGCTCTCTGCCGGGCATCGGGAGGCTGATCGGGTGGTCTCCATCGACCTGAAAAAGATCACCATCGGGCAGCTGTCGGACGCAGTCTCCAATGCAGGATTGATTGAGGAAATTTTCGGCGGCACGAAATACAGGGTCGTTTATGAGCCGAACATGGAGGACTACCTGCTCTGCCACGCGGCCTTTGTGATGCCGGCGGCCTTTGCCTGTTATAAAACGGACGGCGATCTGAAAAAACTCAGGGGAAATACAACATACCTGAATCGGCTCATTGATGCCAACATAGAGGGCTACCGTGCCATACGAAACGCGGGACATGAGATTTTGCCAAAGGCGGATGCAGGCTTTGAGAGCGAAAAGTACCGCAAAACCTGTCTGCTCTTTTTCAAGCTGATGTGCGCAACCTCGCTGGGCAAGCTCTGCGCCTCTGACCATGCCATGAACGCCATTGACGAAATGAACGCCCTGAATCGGGATATCAAGAAGTTTTTTGACGAGAACGGCGCGGCTTATCCCGTGTGGCAGGCGCTGGAAGCAGAAGCTGGGAGATACTTGCGGTAAAGTGCGATTATAAAGATTGGAGTAATGACTGTGATCCGGATTTACGGTTATGATGGAATATACAGTGCGATTGATTTGCCGGGGCAAACCTGCGGGCTTGAAGCTGCTGACGGAAACGGAGAGATCCACTGCTATCGGCTGCTGGATGGTGTGACTGCCATGCGGATGCGGCTGGAAATGAATGCCTACACTGAGGTTCGTACCCGGACAGATGCATTGGAAATCAATTTCTGCGTGGGCGGACGCTTTGAAACCCGCTTTTCCTTGCGTGACCATGTACTTTTGAAGCCGGGTGATATGGCTGTCAGCTGTTATGACGGATTCCATGGAAGCCAATCTGAATCATGGTTCCCACTGGGATATTATGAGGGAATATGCCTTGAAGTCGATCCGGCCGCCGCGCAGCGATGGCTGGAACAGAACGCGCCTGCGTTTTCTGTGGATTTTCCTTCGCTAAAGGCAAACCTTCTGGGGAATAAATGGTATCTGTACAGCTCGGCTGGGCCTCGATGTGAGCATGTGTTCCGTGAACTGTACGAAAGTATTTCCTACATGGACCCATGCCTTTCCCAACTCAAAGTGCTGGAGCTGCTGATGCTGCTGCGCAGCATCCCCCGAAGGGACGGTGCAGAGGCGTATTGCTCTGCAAGGCAGGTAGAACTGATTCGGCATCTCCGCGACCATTTAATCATGGATCGGGACAACTATGTATCTCTTGCACGGTTGGCGGAGGAACATGATATTTCTGTGTCCCATCTGCAAAAGCTGTTCAAGCAGATTTATGGTGTCCCTGTGTACCATTACATCAAGGAGTACAGGCTGGAGCAGGCTGCTGTGGAACTGGTGCAAACCGCAAAGTCGGTAACACAGATCGCACAGAATATCGGGTATGATAACGCAAGCAAGTTTTCCGAGTGCTTCAAAAAACGCTATGGCTTGACTCCGTCGCAATATCGCGCCAATGTAAGGAATACGGAAAAACGGAATAATCGAACGAAAATGGAGTAGCCCGGCTTCATAAGAATGTACTATAATTTCTGCTGGTTAGAGACAACTAACCATAAAGGAAACACACTGTGAAATGAATTACAATCATACAATCAGATGAATTGAGCTGGATTTGAAGGAGGTATTACGACATTGAAAAAGCAATCCAATTTATCCCGGCTGCTGGAGTATGCCGGGAGCTACAAAATCCTGACCTACCTTTCGTGGGTGCTATCCGCCGCCGGTGCACTGTTGGCTTTGGTACCGTTCTGGTACATCTGGCGTATCCTGGGGGAGGTCATTGAGGTCGCACCGCAGTATGGAAATGCCGTCCATGTAACGCACTACGGCTGGATGGCAGTTGTGTTTGCTGTTGCCGCTGTGCTGGTGTATATTACGGGACTGATGTGCTCGCACCTTGCGGCGTTTCGCATTGCCACGAATCTGCGCCTTGCCATGACAAAGCATATTGTCACCCTGCCACTGGGGGCGATTGAGCAGTTTGGCAGCGGCAAGCTGCGCCGCACCATCTCGGAAACTGCCGGAGCGACGGAAACCCACCTCGCCCACCAGCTTCCGGACAAGGCTAAGGCGATGGCGACGATCGCGGGGCTTCTGGCGCTGCTGCTGATCTTTGATTGGCGGCTGGGGCTTTTGAGCCTTGTACCGGTAGCGCTTGCCTTTGCGGTGATGACGAGCATGACCGGTAAGAAATTGCAGGACAAAATGACCCAGTATCAGAACGCGCTGGCGGATATGTCCAACGAAGCGGTGGAATATGTGCGTGGTATTCCCGTGGTCAAGACCTTCGGACAGACGGTATTTTCTTTCAAGAAATTCAAGGGAACGATCGACAATTACGAGCGCTGGGTCATTGCCTATACGAAACAACTGCGCTGGCCTATGACCTTCTATACACTGGCAGTCAACAGCGTGTTTGTGTTCCTAATCGCAGGAGGCTTCCTGTTCTCTCACGGCGGAGCGGATGGCAGCGTGCTGCTGAATCTGCTCTTTTACATCATTATCACGCCGGTCATCTCCGTGACAATGACCAAGCTGATGTTTATGAGCGAGAACGGCATGATCGTACAGGATGCCATCACCCGCATTGACAGCGTACTGCAAAGCCCGGCACTCTCTCAGCCGGAAGTGCCGCAGCATCCCAAGGACAGTTCTGTAACACTGGATCATGTCACCTTCAGCTACGACGGCACAAAAAATGCCTTGGAGGATGTTTCTCTCTCCATCGGTTCTGGTCAGACGGTGGCATTTGTCGGGCCTTCCGGCGGCGGCAAATCCACGCTGGCAGCGCTGATCGCCCGTTTCTTTGACCCGCAGAGCGGCAGCATTTCCATCGGCGGCATCAATGTAAAGAACATCGACAAAAACGAGCTGATGGACACCGTTTCCTTTGTGTTCCAGAACAGCCATCTCATCAAGGGCAGCATTCTTGACAATATCCGCATGGGCAAGACGGACGCCACGGATGAGGAAGTTCTGGCGGCGCTCCGTGCGGCACAGTGTATGGACATCATCGAGAAATTCCCGGACGGCGTGCATACTATCATCGGCTCACAGGGCATTTACCTCTCCGGCGGTGAGACACAGCGGCTGGCCATCGCCCGTGCCATGCTGAAAAATGCGCCGGTGCTGATTCTGGACGAGGCCACCGCCTTTGCCGATCCGGACAATGAGACAAAGGTACAGGTAGCTTTCAATGCGCTGGCAAGGGGACGCACCGTCATCATGATCGCCCACCGCCTTTCTACCGTCGTGAACGCCGACCATATTTATGTGCTCAAGGATGGCCATCTTGCGGAGGACGGCAGCTTTGCGGATCTGTCCGAACGCATGGGCAGCCTGTTCGGAACCATGTGGCGGGACTATCAGCAGTCCGTCCAGTGGAAAGTTGCAAAGGAGGCTTGAGCGATGATCAAATATTTACAAAGACGCTACGCACTCTCCCATAAGGGTGCGGTGGACAACATCAAGGGCATTTTAAGCTGTGCGCTGCAAAACATCTCCTTCATGCTGCCGGTGGGGCTCCTGTACTTGCTGGTGGGCGAGATCATGAACGGTACACTGACAACAAAGCGTATTCCGTTTTATGTGACTGGCTGCATTGCGGCAGCGCTGCTCATTGTGGTCTGCACCCGGCTGGAGTATGACAACACCTATCTCGTCACCTATGTGGAATCCGGTGTGCGCCGTGTGAACCTTGCGGAAAAGCTGCGGAAGATCCCGCTTTCCTTCTTCGGTAAGAAAGACCTTGCCGATCTGACCTCCTCCATCATGAACGACTGCGCCGTGCTGGAGCAAAGCCAGTCCCATTTCGTTGCCCCCCTGTACGGTGCGATCCTCTCCACTACGGTCATCGCCGTGTCGCTGCTGTTTTTCAACTGGCGTATGGCGCTGGCTGCCATCTGGCCGCTGCCTGTGGCGTTTGCTATCGTCGCGCTGGCCTCCGGCGTGCAGAAACGGCTCTCCCGCAAAGCGATGGCGGCGAAGATCACCTGTGAGGACGGTATTCAGGAGTGCATGGAAACCATGCCAGACCTGCGCGCCAACAACGCAGAAACCGACTATCTTGCCAGGCTGGAAAAGAAAATTCGCGCGGTGGAAGGCCGACTCATCAAAAGCGAACTGGGAACGGCTGTCTTCGTAGTTTCCGCAGGACTTGTGCTGCGGCTGGGCATTGCCACCACTGCCCTTGCTGGCGCAGCTCTGCTGGTAAAGGGTGATCTGGATGTTCTGACCTTCTTTATGTTCCTGCTGGTGGTGTCCCGCCTGTATGACCCGCTGGAGGGGACGCTGCAAAACCTTGCCGCCATCATCGGCACCAACACAAACATCGAGCGTATGAATGAAATTCTGGATTGCCCTGTGCAGACCGGCAGCGAAGAACTGACCAATCAGGACTGCGACATTGTGTTTGACCATGTGGGCTTTTCCTACCAGAGCGGCGAAACGGTGCTGAAAGATGTGTCCTTTACGGCAAAGCAGGGACAGGTCACGGCACTGGTCGGGCCCTCTGGCGGCGGTAAGACTACCATTTCCCGTCTGGCGGCGCGGTTCTGGGACATTGATCGGGGCAGGATCACCGTGGGCGGCATGGATGTGTCGAAGATTGATCCGGAAAAGCTGATGAGCCTCTATTCCATCGTGTTTCAGGATGTAACGCTGTTTGATAACAGCATTCTGGAAAATATCCGCATTGGCCGCAAGGACGCCACGGACGAAGAAGTGATTGCAGCGGCAAAGCTCGCCAATGTGGACAAATTCGCCGAAAAGCTCCCTGACGGTTGGAATACCAACATCGGTGAAAACGGCTGCGATCTGTCCGGCGGCGAGCGGCAGCGCATTTCCATTGCCCGTGCATTCCTGAAGGATGCGCCGATCATTCTGCTGGATGAAGCCACTGCCAGTCTGGATGTGGAGAACGAAACGGCCATTCAGGAGGCGTTGTCTCGGCTCATCAGGAACAAGACCGTCCTCATTATCGCCCACCGGATGCGTACCGTCGCCGGTGCGGACAAGATCGTGGTGCTCAAGGATGGTGCAGTAGCCGAGCAGGGGTCGCCTGCGCAACTGCTGCAAGAAGGCGGTATCTTCGCCCACATGGTGCAGCTCCAGACCGAGAGCCAGAGCTGGACACTCGCAAAAGCATAAATCCATTTGCAAAACAGGGCAAGAGCGCACATTTTATCCATGTGCACTCTTGCCCCATTCGCCGTATATCCTGCTATTGCCTGTGGGTTCAGTAGCCCCATTTCTCCGAGCATCCACATTGCTTTGGCAACAATTTTAGGGGTGCTGTTTTCAAGCAACGAGGCGACATATGGGATTTTTTCGTTCCACGCAGTTTTGTTCTTTGTAAGCTGACAAAGTTCACGATATATCCTGTTATCGGTATTTGTCGTATTTGCACCCATTACTTTTCTGCACGTTCCTTCAGTTCCGCACCATAACGGCACAGCAGAGAACCGAGAATAAACATGATTCCCAGCGCAATGCTTGCTGCGTTATCAAAATATATATCCATAGCTTCCGCCTTTTCGACCTGCATAAAGCCGGCAATGATTCCTTCGACAATGCTTCCGGCCACTGCACAGCCGGTGGGAATGGCGAGCGTCAGAATACCGAGCAGCAGCAGCCCTTTTGCCCCGACAAGCGTAAAGGGCGTTTCGGCTTTCAATTCGTTTTTGAAATAGACTTCCGCAAATTTAGAAAGCACGGCTTTACCGGCACAGATAATCATCCAGCCGGAGAGCGCTGCGGTAATGCTTTTAATGTTGTAACCGTATTCCTCGGAAATTAGTGCGTGCAGAGTAACTCCGCCAATTTTAATCAGGCTGCCGTTTCCAAAGCTCAGGCTGAGCAGACCGGCAATACATCCACAGAAGCCGATGACTGAAAAAAGAAATGCGATTTTACTGAGAACCCTTCCGATCTTGGAAAGTTTCTGAATGGTATCAAGTGATTTCATTTAATTCTCCCTTACTGAATTTTAAGGTTTCCGTTTGAGGTTTCAATTGTGACATTGCTTGCACCTTTGTCAAACACATACAGGTCGCCTTTTCGGTCATACACACGGTCTGTAATCAGTTTGCCGCTGTTAGTCGTGTACAGGACTTCTGCGCCGCCATTTGCCAGCAGCAGATTGACTGTGCCGCTGGAGGTGTAGATTTCAGCAGAAGGTACTTTGACCAGCGTCAATTCCACAATCCCGCTGCTTGTGGTGATGTTGGCTGTTTCGGAAACTACGCTGTCCATCATGACACCGCCGGAGGAAGTGCTGCAATCCAATGTATCGACCGAAACAACTCCTATGTCAACAGAGCCGGACGAGGCGTTGCATTTGAGCGACTGAGCCAAAAGACTGGCCGCACAGATGGAACCGGAACTGCTGCTCAGATCAATCGTGTCTGCTGTTACGGTGCCGAGTTCGGTACTGCCGGAGAGCGCTGCAATCAAAACATTGTTCTGATCCAGACTATCTGCCTTGACAAGTGCAGATGTCGTGTGAACGGAAAGGTCAATTCCTTTCGGAACTTCAAGGCTCAAATGCTTATCCGCTGCATTCACCTGAATTTTTGCGCCGGATTTGCAGAAACGGATTCTCAGCACACCGTCATCCAGAAGGTAGTGCATGGCGGTAGGGCTGCGGGACAAACTCCTCTTCATCCCCTTGATCCTCCTTGGCATCGGGGTCACGGAAATAGTCCTCCGCCCACTGATAGCAGAGATCGTCGGGAATATCGCAGCCGTATGCCTGCTGGCCGGGGCCCGGCTGAACGCCGTTTGCCTTCAGCTCGTCCTGCACATAATCCCATGCTTTCCGGCTGATGTACTGGAAACAGTGGATCATGCTTTTGCGCGGGTGCATGGTGAGCCGGGCAAAGCCGAGGTCATCAATACACTTGGTCTGGATAAACTCGGCAACGCTTTCTTTCATGTTGCGCCGCGTCAGCTTCTCCGTATCTGCGGACACACGCTTTGCGGCAGCCTTGAGCAGTTCCGTCGGGCCCATGGCATCCAACCTTTCCAGCGCGGCCTGTTCCGCCCTCCGCTTTTCCGCCTGCTTGTCGTCCCACTCTGCTTTGCGCTTGGCTTCAGCCGCTTCGTGCGCACGGCGGGCCTCATCCTCACTTTGGGTATTGAGGGCGGTTGCCGGTTCGCTGGCCGCCGCTGCTGGAGTCGGAGCTGCAGTCGGAGAACTTGCTGTCGCCGGTTCCACAGGAGCCGCCTGCGGCATATCCATAGCATCATCTTCCGTAAAGGCGTCGGAAACGGCAGCCTCGCTGTTTTGAAGCTCATAATCCATATTTGAAAAAGCGCCCATTCGTACATTCCTCCTAAATAAAAAATGAGAAAAGGACGCTCCTGTGCCAATGGCACAAGGCGTCCCTTCTTACATACTGCGCTCAAACCGTATAGACCAGTGTGCTGAATGGGTCGAAGCAATAGCACACGACGGCCGGGTACTGAGCGGCTGTTCTTTGAATTTTCTGTTGGACAGCAAGGGCCTCTCCCATTCCACAGGGAGTATCCCATCCAGTCCAGACCATAGCTGTGAAATAACGGTGTTCCGGATGATACCGTGTCTCCGCCCCAAGTCTTTGACAGATTCCCAGCATGGCTTTCAGCTGCTTTGTCTTCTGCTCGTCCATTTCTAAATGGATCGTCTGCGGTAAAGCCTGCATTCAAGCCTTCTTTGCCAGCGCGGGAGAGAATTTCACCTGCGGAAAACCAGCCATATCGCAGTAGAAGTATCTGCGCTCGCTTTCATCATAAAGCTCCAGCACATCGGATGGGGCAATGCTGCGGCCGCGATAGTCCGGGGGGAACGCCTGATTATAGCGTGCAAAAATGCGTTCCAGAATATCACGTTCATCTTGCCCGACCGGGCAGATCAGCTCACCGTCGTAAACGAGTGTGTATTCTGCCGCCGGCGGCTGCTGAAAGCCAGCCTTGTGCAGCGCGTCAATGCCGCCAAAGGCGAAGGCGCGCGTCTCGCCATGCTCCAGATCCAACTGATAAACACGAAAGCGCTGCGTTTTGCGCTGACTGTCCAGCAGCTTCTGAAAAGAAACGCCGGGGGTAGTCTGTAAGTACGCATCGTATTCCTGCTCTGTCAGCCCCAGATAGTCCCGCAGGGAAATACTGTCCACCTTCATCGCGTGCCATTTTTTCGTACAGGCTTCCAGCATTTCCAGCCCGCACAGGCCATTAAGATATTGCTCCTTAAATGTCATTCCTGGATCCTCCTTCATTTTCTGTTCTTTCCGGCGCAGCGCAAGCTGCCAGTCATCAATACCCTTGTAATTGGGATTCCATGTGAGCCTGCGGCAGCGCATCCCGTGCCTGGCCGCCAGCGCATAGATCTTCGATGCGCCTTTTCCCACCATTTCATTACTGTACTTATCCATGTCCTCCGCCTCGATGATCTCCTCCGTCCCGTTTCGGTGCAGGAACGCAAACAGTTCATCCAGCTTGGCGGTGTTGTTGGCGCCCAGCGTGGCAACGAATGTCCTGTGCATCAGCGCGTGAGCGACATCCGCCTTGAGGCAGCCTTCCGTCACATATACAACGCGGGAGCATGGATCGCCCACAAAATGAATGGGGCTCCCCGAGGTCGTTCCCATGCGCTTTCCCGTGGAGGACAGCGTCAGGTATTTCACGCCCGTTTTCTCCGGTGGATCGTCTTTATCCTTGAGCGGATGATCCAATCGGATCTGTGCGCCGCGGATCAGACCGTCTACACCGAAGATGGGAATGATGATGCCTGATGTCCGCTGGTGGAATTTGACCGTCCAGCAGCCGTTATCATCCACATAGAAGCCGGGAACACCCTGCACCTGCAGCCCGCCTTGACCAACCGATTGGTCAGGGAGCGACAAAGGAAAGGGGGCGGCGTGCTCTTGAAGCCAAAGCGCGTAATCTCATCGTCGGACAGCCCCCGCACAGACTGAAGGTGTGTGCGGTGCGCCGGAATGAGGGTCAGCATGGACAGCAGCATGGAGAGGGTCTGATGCACTTCCTGGACAGAAGTTGCGTCAGACTGTTCAACCTCCGTAGGTGCCGCTTTCTCCGGAACGGTATAGTCCGGCGAAAAACCGTTTACCGCCAAAGCGTCGCAGATCTCCCGATAAGCGTCTGAATTGCTGACGCCATACACCTTTGCGTAAAGGGACAGCATTCCGCCGCCTTCACCGCAGTAGTTACAGCGCCACAGGTCTTTTGCCGTGTTCAGATTCATTTTCCCCCGGCGGTCACCGCAGATGGGACAATCCACATACACCTGACCGGGAGCCCTCCGCCTGATATTCAGGCGGAGGAGTCCGGCCACATCCATAATGCCAAAGGGGAGATCATGCTTTTTCCCGTAATTCAAACCAGCATCCCTCCCAAGACGCAAAATTTACGGATGGAAGCGGTCAGCTTGCCTTTAACTGCTGCGAACCGCCCATCAGAAGCATGGCGGCAGCCTTCATAATATTGCCGCAATCCTCACAGAGATAGGCGTAATATTTCAGGCTGGAGGGACGCTGCTCAGAAACCTGTGCCATCGTCCAGCCCTTATTGACGCCGGTGGTTACGACCAGCTCCGCGGCTTCCTCTTCTGTCATCAGCGAAAGGATCTCGTCCACCGTCATATCGTCCGAATATTTCGGCGCAGCCGCTGTCGATGCCGCTGCCGGCATATCGACCACGACAGGCTTCAACGTCCGCGCTGTTTCAGCCCGCTCCGTGACAGCAGGCTCCGCTGTTTCCGAAGGAACCTCCTGCGCCTTTTGGGGCATAACCGGATCAGGCTCAGAAGCCGCAGTTCCGCCGCTTAACGCCTGCAGCAGACTCATGGCGTCTGAAACGCTTTCCGTCTGCTGGGTGGTGTGAACCTCTTGTTGATTTACGTTGGGCGTCTTTGCCGCCTCCTGCGGTTGAACCTCTTGCGGTGTAGGCACTGCCTGTACCGGATGACTTTCGCCGATAGGATCTTCTCGCTGTGGCGCTGCGGCTCCATTTACCGCCAGAGCAGTCTCCTGACGATTTACAGTGCCCGTTGCGACTTCCTGTTTCCCATCGGCCTGTGCATCTACCGCCGCAGAGGGGTTGATCTCACAGAGCTGGATGCCGAAGCCTGCATTATCCAGCGCCGTTTTCAGCGCCTCATCCTGCGCGGCCTGCACATAGCGTCCGGCAGGAGCCTGAGCCTTTTCCACCGCCGCGGTAAAATTGGTAATGGGCTGGTTGTCCTCTCTGGACAGAAATACCTGCGCCTCATAAACGGCGATCTGGTCGGTGACCCGCAGCCGGTTCAGCAGCATTTTTCCATCGGGGCAGGCCAATCGGAACCAGAGCCGCTGATAGCGCGGCTCCAGCTCGACCCCGCCGCTGGCATTTCTTTTCAGAAAGCGCAGCGGGTCAAAGCCCTGCACCCTGCGAAGCTGCTGCACGGCGGGGATCGCCTGGGTCAGCATAATTCTTTCTCTGGACATGGTTCGATACTCCCTTCATAAAATAAATAAGAGATGACTGTGCCTTTTTTTGCACATTCATCTCGCATTAACTGGCACGCTGCCATCCCTCGCCCTCTTCGTTACGGAGGGTCTTGCGCGTGACTGCCTTATAGTAGAGGGCGATGCGTTCGCCCAGCATGGTATTGCGTTTTCCTTTTCGGCTCCGATGGATCGCCATATACAGCGCCCTTTTTTCACCCACCAGCAGCACGCGGCGCTTGGCACGGGTGATGGCCGTATAGAGAAGATTCCGTGTCAGAAGCACATTATGGGCAGCCAGCAGCGGAATAATGACCGTATCATACTCTGAGCCCATGGATTTGTGGATCGTAATGGCATAGGACAGCTCCAAATCATCCAGAAGCACCTGCGGGCAATCCATATAGCGGCCGTCAAACTCGATTACGACATTGGTACCGCTGATTTTGCGGATGGTTCCAATGTCACCGTTGAAAATACCTTCGCTGACCTGCTTGCCGGCACAGTCATACAGCTTGATCTCATAGTTGTTCCGCATCTGCATCACGCGGTCGTTGAGGCGGAATATCTTTCCGGCATACACGATTTCCGGCGTCTGCGGCGCTGCGGGGTTGATCTCCTCGCGGATAGCTTCATTCAGGCTGTTGACCGATGCCTCACCCTCAGAGCGGAACGGCGATAAAATCTCCACCTGCTCGATTCCTTGTGCGGCGATCTGCTCCCGGTAAAGCTCACGGATGATGCCGGCAGTCTCCTCCTGGCTCTCTGCCTTATGAAAGGCAAAGTCCTCACCATAGTAGAGCGTCGTTTTGCCCTCGTTGATAAAACGGGCATTGTGGGCGATCAGGCTGTCCTGTGCCTGACGGAAGATCTCGTCCAGCACCGTGACTGGCACGACGCCGGAGCCGATCAGCTCGTGAAATACATCACCGGCGCCCACACTCTCTAACTGGTCTGCATCACCGACCAAAAGGACTTTGGTGCCGGGGCGCAAGCGGGAAAAGAGCTGATGGATCAGCCACATATCGACCATGGAAGTCTCGTCCACGATCAGGAGCCCTGCTTCCAGCGGTTTCTGTTCCCGGTCTTTCTTCGATTCCGAATCACCGTGAAGTCCCAGAATGCTGTGGAGCGTCTGTGCTTCATCGATCCCCGTTGCCTCCGCCATACGCCGGCTCGCCTTACCTGTGGGCGCTCCGAGTACGATCTTCTGCCGCGGATAGAGCTGACGGTACACTTCGATCACCGTTTTCAGAACCGTGGTCTTGCCGGTGCCGGGGCCGCCTGTGATGATGGACAGGTTATGCCGGAACACCATTTCCACGCCTTCTGACTGGCGTTTGGACAGGTTGAGCCCTAAGCTATGCTTTACCCGCTCCAACGGCTGCGCAATGTCTACCACCGCCGGATTTGCCAGAAACAGCTCTACCGCTTTCTGTGCGGTTTCGCTCTCCTGCAGAAATTGCTTGGGCAGATACACATTGCCGTGATTCGATACCACCTCGTCCTGCCGGATCATGGCAGACAGTTCCTGTTCGACCTGGCTCATGGGGACGCGCATCTGCGGGAGGGGTATCCGCTCATTGAGCAGCTGCATAGCCGCTTTGAGCAAAGCCTCCGCCTCCAGATAGAGATGTCCGTCCTTTGTCCGTGCGTCCTCTAGCGCATAAAAGAGCGCACCGTGGACGCGCTTCGGATCACGCAGATCTCCGCCGGATTTTTGTACGATGGCGTCAATCCTCTTGAAGCCGAATCCCGGCACCTGGCAGAGATTGAAGGGACTCTGTCTCACGATGTCCGCACAGGCAGGCCCGAAATGCTGATAGATCTTCTGCGCGGTCGTCGGCGTGACCTTGAACGGGGCCAGCAGGGTCATCAGGACACGCATCCGGCTGGTTTCCGCATAGGCGTCCTTGATCTCCGCAAGCCGTTCCTTCGTAATGCCGCGAATCTCAAGAAGCCGGTCTGGCTGATGCTCCAAAATTTCCAGAGCATTGACACCAAACTTTTCAATGATCGCGTCGGCGGTCTTTTCTCCGATGCCCTTCAGCAGACCGGAGGCAAGATAATTGCGGACGCCCTCCAATGTGGGCGGCACGATTTCCTGCCAATGATCGACCTGAAGCTGAAGCCCGTATTTTCCGTCCTTCCACTCTCCGTCCATCTCGATCTTCACCGTATCCGTCTGCGGCAATTCGATGCCGACGGCGGTAAAGCGGATCAGGTGGTCGTGATAGCGATAGGGGCTCCGGGCTTCTGCCGGTACGCTGCTGTCCTCCGTCTTCATCCGAAGGACAGAATACTTGCTGGACGCATTGAAAAACAGTACCTTGTCCAGTGCTGCAACAATGCTCACAGCACATCACCTCCGTTTCCTTTCACGCTGCCTGCAAAGCAGCTTTTTTCACATGGAATCTTCGCCATTCAGACACCGTGACATACTGATCGTAAATATCAGGGTGTTCGTCCTTCAAACGCTCTAAGGCGTCCTTCGATATGCCTGCGGAGCGTACCGGATTGTAGGTTATGGTGTAGCTCTCCGCAGAACCGTTATACACGGCGGTACAGCTTGTGCCCATTCTCTCGATGAGCATACCCTTCAACCGCTTGATATCCTTGTCCAGCTTGCTCACATCAGCCGACAGCGCCTTTTTCTGCTCTTGCAGGGAAAGAAGCATGAACAGCTGCCCAAACTGCGTCTGTCCCAGCAGTACGGGAGGCGCGTCCTTGTCCGCGGGCCCCAGCTTTCGCCGCAGGCTTTCGAGGATCAGGTCGCCATCCGCTTCCACATAGGGAGGCGGCGTTTTTGTGAGAACATGATTCTCCCAGAAGTCCCGTTCCAAAGCGATCAGTTCTTCTTCATAGGCCATGTCACGGTCAATGCGACGGATCATCGCCTCGTCTTCCGAATTTCCGTAAAGGCAGCAGAAGTAGACACGGTCAATGTTCATGACTGCCATGTAGTGCCGCCCCTGTGATTCGTAGTAGATAGGAACGATTTCCTCGCCGTTGTACCACCAGTTATCCTTGGCATTATAGTTCGTGGTCTTGATCTCAAGGATGGCTGTTGTACCGTCCGGCAGTTCCGCCATATAATCCAGATCCGCCAGCATCCAGGGATACAGCGGGTGCTGGAACATGAATGGCCGTCGGTAGATCTTATAGCCCGTCTTATGGGCGAAGATCTTGGCAACCAACGGCTCCAGCAGGGTTCCAACCTCCAACTGGACCCAGTTTTCGGCATCATCTGCTGTGACGATATTCAGCTTATCATAGTAGAGATCCCGCCCGGTACGGAACGGTGAAATTCCGAGAACAGCAGCGGCGTCACTTCCGCCGATTCCCTTGCGTCGGTATTCCAGCCATTGTTCACGCGGCAGATCTTCTGTACCGATGAGAATTTGCGGAGCGTAACTCTTTGCGTTTTCCATAGATACATTCCTCCTCGGCTTCATATCCGATGCGCGGCTTATTCAAAAGCCGCTTCTCTCTGTACCTGTGGTACGGTCGGAAGGAGCGTTTGGGATGCCCTCCGGGTTTCCATTTTCGTCTGAATTTCATTTCTTGTTTCCACCTTTCTTGATGATATATCCTCAAAGCCTTTCGGCGTTTGGGCGCAAAAAAAGCGGAAACAACGATTCTGGTAAAATCCAGTATGTTTGCCTGACAGCAAACTCTCGTCATTCCCGCAGCATGGGGCAGTACCCCGTAAAACAAAAAAGCCAGCAGCAGCCGGCTCTCATGGCACAGCAATACTACTGATAAAAACGTACAAACCTGACAACGTGCGCAGGTGGATCACTCCACACACAGATCATTGACCTATGCCCAAAGGGAAATTGCGCAAAACTCATTTACAGGCATAGTGTAGCACAATATATATGACAAGTCAACACTATTTATCCTTCATATTGTGTCTCAAATAGGTTTTGTTAGCTATTGTGGCGTCGAGCAGCAGTAACATCAAATGCTATGCATATATCAGCATAGATACACTCTCACGCTGCTAAAAAGGAGTGTCACCTGATAGTAAGTTCGCTATCAGGTGACACTCCGGAAGGGTCAACTTAGCTGCCAACCTATCAACAGCAAAAGAACACTCTCTAAGAGAAGTACCCCCACACAGCACAAATCAAACCATGCAGATTTTTTCTTTTCCTCGACCGCTCGGAGCGCGAAAAATGCAAATCCAAAAGCAATAAAAAGCAAATCGCTCCAGTGCTTTGGATATGCCTTGACTGGAAGCAAAATCATAACGGCCAAAAATAGTGCAAAGCTTATCACATACTGTATGATATTCTTGGGTAATTTTTCCATGTTATTATCCATTCATACAGCGATACACAACCGTATCAGCGTCTTCAATATAGTTCTGCTGATTGGCGCTTGCATACCATTTTGTGTACAACTTTGTTACCGTCCCGTACCCGATAACCCCCGGACCGCTGGGGCGCTGATACGAAAGGACTCTTACAGAAATAGCGTGGATACCGTCTGGGTGCACCGTCCCACCAATATGGCAAATCTTTCCTAAAAGTACTCCTGCCGCAAAAGCTCCAAGAGGATTAAATCCGAGTGCAGCGATTACGACCGTTACAAATGCACCGGAGGTCATATCGAGCAAATCCTGCATAAATGTAATGTCTTTCTTTTGAGTACCAATTAGTTTGCTATAATCAGTTGCAACTGTCCCGTCCGGCGGACCGTCAAGATATTTTACGGTATGTGCAAAAGGAGCAATATCATATTCCGTACTTAGCTTTGATGATTCCTGCGTTGTCACCTTAATGCAATTACCGTTTAAGATTACGTCTCTAATGGAATCAATTTCAACCTTATCAGATTTATCGCCTTCTACAAAGTTCAGCTTTGTCGTCCCATCTGTCGAGATTTCTTTTATTACAATACCATCGACCACATTTCCAGCAGCATCGTTATAAGAATATCTAAATCTACCTTCTACATTATCCGAGAAAGCAAACTCAATCATCTGTGAAAAATTGCCCACTTCATCAGTAGCATATGGGCTTAATTCGACAGCAAATGCAGGAATGGCGAGAGCCATGCACATTGCGATGCAGAGAATAAACGACACCATTTTACGTTTCATTTAATTAACCTCGCTTTCTTTTGTTGTTGAACATAGCTTAATCTACTTCGGATACATTGAAAATTATACCTCTGTATTTTCTACTAAAACAGCCCTCCCTTCTCGTAAAACTAAATACGACAAGGGAGGGAGTTTTTGGACACAACGGCTATTTATTTTTCGCAAACACTTTCTGCTAACCTAACCAGATCTTCGGCAGTGAAGAACCCGGATATGAAAAATCCAGCGTTGTCAGCAGTCATCCATACGATTGTGTTACCGATAGCAGCGTCATCGTTGATCAAAATGTCGGCAGTGCAGCCATCTACGGTTACCTTTTCAACGGCAGTATTTGTTGACTCGATTTGCCAGAATGTCTCATCTGGCGGACTTGCATAATAGAATTTCAGTATCTCACCCTCGTCATTCATATAAATGACCGACGAAGTATTTCCTACACTATCTTCTAATATCTGTGTATATCCTTCGGGGATCCAAGTTAAATAGTAGTTATTCTTTCCTTCATTGCTGGTACGCCCATCCTCAAAATGATATATAAACACCTCTTCGTACACCTCTTTGACCCATCCAAAAAAAGATGCTCTAGCCTCTGTATCGACGGCCAGCCAAGCACTTCCGCCAATGAGGACTGCAAGTATAATAACGGCAACTTTGTGCATCATTTTATAGAAATAAGGATGATCTGCGCGCTTTTTCAGCTTTCTGATTTTTCTTTCAAACGGTTCAGAAAACTCATGAGGACGAATCGCGTCGTAACCTTCTTCCATATAACGCAGATATAAGTTGCTGGATTTTTCAGCAGCCGCGCGTAGTCGCTCATCAGTGATCAAAATTCGCCGCCTCCTTCTTTGTACAGTATCTCGAGTTGCTTTTTCGCTCTCTGATCGATTTTCTGCGCCCAAGATAACGTAATTCCCAACATCTTTGAAATTTCACGCAAATTGTAGCCATGATAATATTTCAACCAGATAACATGACGTTGCTGCTCCGGCAACTTAAGAATAGCCTCTGTTAGCAAATCATCTGTGTGAAGTTCTGCACTCAGTTGATTAAGAATTTCATCGTTATATTCCGCAGTGGGATGGTGGCCATTCATTCGCAGCATATCAGTCACTCTGTTGTCAACTATAGTTACGACGAGCTGCTTTGTTTTTGGACACACCGGATCAATCATTTTGATATTTTCAGCTATTTTCACAAAAGCGTGATGTACCACATCCTCTGCATCTTGTTCATGGTGCAGACGCTTGTAGGCGACGTAATACATAAGCCCGCGGTATTCCCGGTATATATCTTCAAATTTGTTCTTGTCTTCTTCTGTTTCGATCGTTTGAAGATAAATCAGCATGGCCTGCATCTCCTACTTGTTATATTTATATTGTAACAAAGCATAGCCGATATGTCCAGTGATCAGACTCGCAACTCCATCTCTGTACATAGAACGATAATCAACATCCCTCAATTTCACCTTCTTTATATGCCTAAATTTCTTTTAGCAAAAATTAGCGCTGGGCGATTTCCGCCCAGCGCTTACTTTTCCCTTTTTCGTTGCGTTAGAAGCATCTGCCCCGTAATTATAACGGGTCAATTACTTAAGTAAATATTATTCTGCCTTCAATCTCTGCGATTAAGATTTAAAAATTTCATACTCTAAGTCAAACGCATTTGTCGGCGGACACATCCAAAAGTGAGATTCCCATGCATACATTACCGATGTTTTAGATCCATCTATATAATTCATCGTGCTAATAACCATTGCGCAATAGTCATTTTCTTTTATTTTTGAGTACAAATTTTTATCCGAAATCTTTCCAATGACGTTAAAAACTGACATTGCATAACTGAGACTTGACATACCGATGATCTCGCCCAGCATATCATACGCGTTAAATGAGTCACCACTTGCCAATAGGTCAATGACATATTTCCCAGTCTTGTTATCATCAAGACACAACATACCTACGCGTAACGGCTCAACGCCCCATTCTCTCGGGAGTTTATAAGTAACACTGCCCCCGTATGGAGCATATCGATATACCTCGTCCTCATCTCCTAATGTGGAAACAGGCCCCTTTTTCGTTAACGCCAATTGGTTATAATATTGTGCACTAATGATTTCTTCATATACTGGATACATATCCTCCGCGTTCTGGGCCACTAACTGTTCGTAAACAGACTCCATTATCTTTTTGAACTGTATGTCTGTATTATTCCCTTTGTTCTCAAACTCTACGGCAAAGGCCGGAAGCGACATAGTCATAATCGTACAAATGCTACACAGCAATGCTACTACTTTTTTAAAGCACTTCATTTTAAAAATCCTCTCTTTCTTTTTCCTGATGACATTTCCCAAACCATTATGTTCAAAATCTCAGGCAGCAATAAATCCCAGTACAAGTAATAATGCTTAAACAACGCACAGAGCATTATATATGACAAAGCATATATCGATAGGTGAATTGCAGAAAAAGCAAATATCTCTTTTCCTGACATTTCTCCCATTGAATACCTAAAACTGCCGATGATAGCAATTTCTGTCGTTAAGAGAACTGTACTCACAACCTTTATTACTTCGACTAGTTGTATTAAACCCGATTCATTTTGAACTCCTGTGTATTCGTAAAAATACCATTGGATATAATCTGGCGTATACCCTTTTAGGTCAGTGATATTAAGAACAATAACCTGCTTTGACATAAAAGCAATTACTATTATTGCAATTTGAAAAATGGCAGCTACTAATCGGACAATTCTCATTAGATTTTCTAGTTTGATTTTATTTGAAATAATTCTCCCTCCTCGAGAAGCTGTTTCACTTTTCTCCATTGCCTTTTACCTCACACAAACAAAGATATATAATATATCTGGTTTCTCGGAGAAAAATGTTTTTAGTTATTTGTCGCGCTGACCGTAACCGGAGACCGTCTTGTTCCATTCACGGAAAAATTGACAACCATGGTATAGGTTTTTCCTTTTTTGACTGCCGCACTTTTTGTCATCTTCAAAATGCCAGATCCGCTTCCGTTCCAGCTTGCGATCAAATCGCTGCCACACCGGAGTTCCATCGTCGCCGAAATCTCATCTGTCATCTTATCGCCGACAATCTGAATTACACATGAGGCGTTATTCCCATCGAAGCTCAGGTGGGGCACCGAGGTAATGCTGCGGCTTTGGATCGCATGTGCCGAAACAGAAAGAAGCATCACCAGAATAAGAGACATGCAAAAGAAACGCTTTTTCACTAATCTCACCTCCCTTCATTCTCTTAAATACGACAGCGAGGTGTATTTTTGGACAGGATAGCTGATATTTTTTCTTTGCAGTGATAGAATTTTATTGGACAAATATTAAGCCCTCGTAAAACGACTACGTTTTACGAGGGCTTATCTATTAACTTTTTCTGTAACTTGCAAAATTTGTCTATGTTTCTCCGTATTTATTGTGTGAACGGCAAATAGATGTGCCTTGAACCTTGAAAACACCGCATAGAATAGCGCGGTCACATAGAGTCGTCCGGGAGTTATACAGGATCGGCTGACAGTATGCGTTTGCGTACCTGCCGGGGAAGTGCCGCACAGCGGCAGCCTGCAAATACGCGGCCTGAAGCGAGGGCGCAGGAAATGGCCCGGATATGAAATCACAACTCTACAAGAATTTTATGCTTGGCAACCGCTATTATGGAGTGTATAATGTGCCTACCCTGCTAAACAATTAGGAAAGGAGGCACTATTGCATTCTATAACGGTTTCCAAGCTGCAATAGGAGGTATTACCTTGTCTGACCAAATTTGCAGCAACAATGTTCAACGTACCTACACCGTCGAACAGGTCTCTAAAATCCTTGGGATTAGTCTCCGCAAGACCTATTACCTCTGCGAGCACACAACTGATTTTAAGGTCATTCGGCTTGGGAAGCGGTGCCTGCGCATTCATAAAGAGTCTTTTGATTCTTGGTTCAATGCGTTGGATCAGCCATAGAGCATCGAACAAGAAAGGAACCGTTATGGCAACATATACTATTCGCGGAACATCTCACAACATCGTCTACACCTATAAGACGATTGACGGAAAACGTAAACAGCAATGGGAATCCTATTCCTCGGAGTTGGAGGCGATACAGCGCAAAGCCTACATCGACTATCTCCAAGCTCAAAATAGGGCATCTGATATTACTCATGAGGCTGCTGAGTATCGCCGCAAAAAGGCCATTGAGAAAACAGCTCAAAAAATCGCCGCAGAAAATGCAGCAGTTGTTGTCGAGCCTCCGTCCATCGAAACTGAAGACAATATGAGCAAGACCTACCGAGAATTCATGGAGCGCTTTTTGCCGATCTATGCAAGGAAACGGAACTTCTCGCCCAAGACCTACGACAGCTATCGTCAAAATCTGGAAACACACATCTACCCTTACTTTGGTGATTGGGTCATGAGCACTATTACGAGCAGCGCTATTGACAGCTTCATTGACTATCTTTTCCAAAAGCCATGTCGTGGAAGCAAAAGTTATGGCAAACGTGTTTCAGAGATTCCAGCTCTGAGCTCTGGAACTGTAAAAAAGTGCTATAACATTCTTACTCTTGGCTTTGAAACAGCAAAACGATGGAACTATATCTCGGAAATTCCCAACACCAAAGGTCCGTCTGAGCACTACAAGAAGCGTAAAGCCTGGTCTTCCGAGCACATCTCAAAAATTCTCGACCAAATTCAGGATGATCCCATTCTCCATCTCTCGGTGCATCTTGCTTTTATTTGTTCACTCAGAGCAGGAGAGATCGCTGCCATCGATATTAACTCAATCAACCTTGATGAAGGCAGCATGTGGATCTCACAAATCCTCGAGCGTGTCTCTGACGAGTCCCTCAAAACTCTTTCCAAAGAAAAAATAGCTAAAGTTTTTCCAAAACAGTTTTCTAACGCTAAAAGCCGCCTTGTCCTAAAAACGCCGAAGACGGAGGGCAGTTTGAGAAAACAGTACCTAACTCGTCCATTGGTTCAAGAAATCAAAGAGCGCATTGCGGAAATCAACAAAGCGAAAGAACTCCTTGGTCCAGAATATCAGGACAACGGTTTTCTGATTTGTCAACCCGATGGACGCCCTGTTGATCCAAATAATCTCTGCAAATCCTTTAAGGAATGGCAGAGTACAATGAATATCACAGATCAAATTGATCTTCAGGGTCTACGCAAGTCAGGGCAGATGCACAAAATCAGATTGACGAAAAACAATTATCAACTTGTCGCTGCTAATGCTGGACAATCCCCTGAAGTGCTCATGCATCATTACAATGAAACACTTGAAGCCGAAAAACAGCAGCTTGCCTCAATGGTTGAATCAAGTTTTTATCCATCACTTGAAAAAAAGAGTGAGACAGCAGCAACTATTGACCCAGCCGAAATTTTGAAACTAATTCAGGATAATCCTGACCTCGCAGCGAAACTTATGCAGCTATTGAAGGTCTCTGCGTAAGATGACACTCCTTGCAAACATTTTTTCGTTTAGCACGATCTTTAGCAGGATGTTTAGCAGAACCCATAAATTGAGGTATTTGAGAGCTATCTCAAAAAAAGAAAAAACCTCGAAACCATTGTGGTTTCAAGGTTTTTTGTGGAGCTGCTGGGCAGATTCGAACTGCCGACCTCATCCTTACCAAGGATGCGCTCTACCTACTGAGCTACAGCAGCAAATGGCGACCAGGAAGGGGTTCGAACCCTCGACCTCCGGCGTGACAGGCCGGCGTTCTAACCAGCTGAACTACCTGGCCGAATTTATGGTGGGAACAACAGGGCTCGAACCTGTGACCCTCTGCTTGTAAGGCAGATGCTCTCCCAGCTGAGCTATGCTCCCCACTCGAAATAATCGCTTCGGCGAACGACAAGGGTTATTATACAGAATAACCCCTGCCGTGTCAACCTTATTTTTGATTTTTTCAAAAAATTTTTTGAAAAGGGAAATGCATTACTTTCCCTGCTTTTTCAGATCGGTGATCATGGCGGTCAGATCCTCTTTGGTAAAGTTCTGCACCCTGTCACAGAACTGGCAGGTGAGCTCAGCAGAGCCCTGCTCGTCCACGATCTTTTTAAGCTCCTTTGACCCCAGCGACAGCAGCGCGCGCTCCGTGCGCTCGCGCGAGCAGTAGCAGCGGTATTCGATCGGATCGACGGAGAGGATCTCCATGTCAAAATCAGACAGCACCGTTTTGAGCAGCACCGCAGGATCAGGATTCTCCTTTAAGAGATTCGTCACGCTGGGAGCTGCGTAGATGCCGCCCTCGACCTTGGTGATGACGTCCTCACCCGCGCCGGGGAGGAGCTGGATGAGATAGCCGCCCGCGGTGAGCACGCTGCGGTCGCGGTCGATGAGCACGCCCAGGCCGCAGGCCGACGGCACCTGCTCGGATTCGACATAGTAGGCGGCCACGTCCTCGGCGATCTCGCCGCCGAGCAAGTCGACCGTGCCGACATAGGGCTCGCGCATGTTGAGGTCCTTGATGACCGTCAGCGTGCCGCTGTGGCCGACGGCGGTGCCGACGTCCAGCTTGCCGTCCTCGCGCAGGGCGAGATCGACGGCGGGGTTCTGCACGTAGCCGCGCACATTGCCCTCAGAGTCCGAAACGGTCAGGATGGTGCCGAGCGGGCCGTCGCCCTTGATCTGCATCGTGACGCTTGCGCCGTTATCCTTGAGTGCGTTGCCCATCATCGAACAGGCCGCGAGCGCGCGGCCAAGCGCCGCCGTGGCGACAGGGGAGGTGTGGTGGATCTGGCGGGCGCGCTCGGTCAGACCGCGCGTGTAGACCGCGACAGCGTTGACAAAGCCATCTTTCGAGATGGCGCGGACCAGACAGTCCTTCTGTGCTTCCATATATGGTTCCTCACTTTCTGATACAACTGAAGTAAATGCGGCCGTCGCGCTCGTTCGCGCGGCGCAGCTTGAGCTCGCCATGCGTGCGGATGGCCGTGAAACCGGCCTCTTCGAGCCACGCGGTCAATTCTTCAACCGTGTAGGCGCGCTGGTGGTGCTCTTCAAAGTCGCGCTCCCACGCGCCATCCGGCTGGAGGCGGAAGAGGTCGACCTCGTAGTCGAGCATTTTGACGTTTTTTCGGTAGCGCGTGCGCCAGAGGCAGAACACGTCCTCACGCTCATCGAGCAGCACCTCGCCGTCGAGTTTTTCCATTTTTGAGACGGCGTGGATGTCGAACACGAGCGACCCGCCGGGGGCGATGGCGTCATGCAGGCGGGCAAACGTGCGCTGCACGTCGCGCGGACGCGTCAGATAGTTGATGCTGTCGAGGCAGCAAATGGCGGCGTCGACCTTTTCCAACAACTTGAGCTGCGGCATCGACTGGCACAAAAGCAGCGGCGGGGGATCGAGCGTGGCGAGCTTCTGCTGCGCCTGCGCGAGCATTTCGGGCGAGTAGTCGACGCCAGTGACCGTGTAGCCGCGGCGGGCGAAGAGCTCCGTCATCGTGCCCGTGCCGCAGGCGAGGTCGAGCAGCGACTTGACAGGGCGCTTTGCGCGCAGAAAGAGCTTTTCGACAAAGTCCGCGCGCTTTTCGTATTCCACATCCTCGGTCAGCTCGTCATAGGCCGCGGCGAGAGCTTCGTAGCTGTCCATGCCCGTCGCCTTCCTTTCTGCAAATATCCCATATAGTTTAGCAGAGAGTGCGAAATTAGTAAAGTGCCGCGCCCGCATTTTCTCGCGCCGCACCGCTTTGGCCGCGGCGGCATAGACTGCCCCAAATGAAAAAACGGGGAGGAAGCGCATGAAGGAGCATCCGCGTTTGACGCTGGGAGAAGATTTTGCCCAGGAAAAAAGCTGGCAGTGGGAGGACATCACCGTCCTGACCGCCCGCTTGACGCTGCCGCAGACAAAAGGGGAGAGCCGGCGCGAGAAACGCTTCGACCGCTATTACCGCGCACTCGCTGATGCCTATTTTGCCCGCTGCGAGCAGAAATTGCTGCCAGATGCCGCAAAGACCTGCCGCGCGGCGATGGCGCGCTCCGCCCCATGGCAGATGACGGCGGTGACGCTTACCTACCGCGTAAGCGCGCAGACGGAGGATGCGGTCGTTTTTACCTTCGAGGTAAATGACGGAGAAGGTGTCCTGCGCCGCTGGGAGGAGGGGTGGGAAAGCAGCGCGTTCCTGCCGCTTTTTAAAGCGGAACGTGGTTCCGCGCTTGCAACATAAGCGCGCGAGCGCGGTTTTGGGCACCCGGCGGGCGCGGAAGGGGGAGCAGCCCGAAGGGGCTGCGTCTTTGGTTCTCCCGCAGCGTGCGGGAGTGCGCAGTAAGGGGGCCATTCTCTCACGTGAGAGAATGGCCCCCTTGAACCCCCAAGAGAACGCGAGGGGAGGGCCCCTCGACCCCCGACATTGCCGGTCTGAGGCTTGAAGAGCTGCACACGCTGCGCAATGTAAGTGCGGTGTACATGGCTTCGCCATGGATCTTTTGCGAGTCGTTACGTCTTGCAACCGCGCCTTACTATCGTGAGGCGCGAGTGACGTTTGTCTGGCGGCAGACTGCCTGCGGAATGCGGCATTGCTGCGCTCGCCGCATTGTGAAAATCAGAGTTCGATCTTGCCGTGTTTTTCCTCGTAGGCTTCGATCGCGTCGCGGATTAAGATCAGAATTTCGTTGTTTGCGCTGCGGCCCTCGTAGTCGGCAACGACGTGAAGTTTATGGAGCATCGTTTCATCAATGCGAATAGATAAGCTCTTAATAGCCATAGAAAAACCTCAAAATACAGTTATTGTGTATTTACAATAAGCTCGTTTTGAAGTATTATGCGCTTAGTAGATATATAATATATCTAAAATATGTTCGGAGGTTTTGCTATGACAGACTATCTGAAAATGTACTTGACCCTGTTTAACGCCATCACCGATGCACTTGCTCAGATCGAAAAGCAAAATTACGGCGACGCAAAATCCACACTCATCGCTGCCCAGCAAAAAGCAGAAGAAATGTATATTACAGCACAAAACTAAAAAACAGCAAACCCGACCGCGGCGAGTGAAGCAATGCCGCGCCGTCAGAAGAGCGGGGAGGATAATCCAAAAAGGAGGGGCGAGGCCCCTC